>Ga0302289_1000499_pt1 | contig 16999 bp, 13 predicted proteins | sample III_Fen_N1_2_FD_194552 | JGI IMG/M metagenome (GOLD analysis project Ga0302289, IMG submission 194552) | Peat permafrost microbial communities from Stordalen Mire near Abisko, Sweden - III_Fen_N1_2 | ecosystem: Environmental > Terrestrial > Soil > Wetlands > Permafrost | place: Sweden: Abisko... | reverse complement strand
CCACAGTATCGAGTGTGAGCCCGGTGTCATCATAGCGTGTCATGAGGTCACGCTGTGCAAGCATACGTCCACCACCTGCATCTACCCATCGGATAGGTGCTGAGGCGCGCGAACCGATACCTCTGAGCAAGTGGTAGGTGTCGGCCAGGTGATTCTCACTTCGATCACGTAGGAAGTCTGCGACAGCCGAACTCGAGTGTGCACTGGGGTCAGAGAGAAACATATAATCGCGTTCGTAATTGCTCAGTAATCGAGTTTGGCACTTATCTGCCTGGGTCGCAGCTTGCTCGCGCACGATGGCTGTCGGATTGGGGATATCAAATCGTCGATGCATCTCAAGTACAGTATACGACCAGAGAAGGGCAACACAAGCGTAAGTAGGGATATATATGAAAAAGGGCCCCATTGTGATGGGACCCGTGGTGCTTACGCGCTGACTGATTGCATGAGCGCTATCTTCTCTTGCATCCAGGCAATCGTCGCGTTGAGCGTGCGCAGGAGCATGTCGAGGTCGTGAAGTGACGGGTGTTGGTATGCGAATCGACCGTAGAGGTAACGAATCCGCAGGTGACCCCGTTCGCCCTTCTGGTAGCAGAAGATGGCGCCACTATCCACAACGAAGATTTCCTCGCGTAAGACTCGGGAAGTCGGTAGCGCGATGGCGGCCCGTACCGAGTAGAAGTCGGTGAAGTCAGACCCGTTGTAGGACGTTCGACTGGAGGTTACGGGAATCACAATTGCATTGAGCCCGTATTCGCGGACGTTCCAGCCATGCTCCTGAACGAGTTTGATGAACGTCACGCCAACCACATCTGCTTCGTCGAAGCGCTGTCCGACTAGCACACGCTTCCTGTTGTAGGCGGCGTCTAGGCGTGCCTGCGTCGCGAGATTCCGCCGATCGCTTACCCGGATCCTTTCCAGGCACCTGGCAAGGTGCGACTGGGCGTAGGCATTATCCTTCAGTAGGTCTGCGTCATCTGTTGTGCCAAATGCGCTTTGGTTGAACTCCATGATCCTCCTCATGGTAGTCTGTCAAGCTCCGTTCGCTCGGAGCCCGGCAGCGCTGGGGTATCCAGCGTTTTCCGTCTCTCCGACGAATGTGTTTATTATAAACTAAAATAATAAATAACGCAATAGGTGAGACGATAGAATTAGCACTCTCGCTTGACGAGTGCCAATATGCCATGTATACTGAGGTCCATGTGGGGAAACCCCAAATGGAGGACATGGATATGCCAGAAGATTTCGCAGAATTTATCACTCATTTGACCGATAATGCACGAGCTAGTGTGCAACATGCTGATGCTATTGCACGTGGCTACGGAAGCTCATATATCGGTACCGAGCATCTATTGCTCGGATTGCTCGCACAAGGTTCAAGTGCGGGCGCGAAGGTCCTTGCTGATGTCGACGTGACGTTACCTCGTGCCGAGCAGGCACTTGGAGAACCGCCGCGCAAGGTCGCAGTGAGCACTGGTGCGGTTAGTTTGTCGGAAACGGCATTGTTGACGCTGCGTATGGGCTGGGAAGTGGCGAAGGAGTTCAACCAGGACTACCTCGGTACGGAGCATATCTTGTATAGCCTCCTCAAACAGAATAATGCGCGCGCGACAACTCTTCTTCGCGAGATGGATGTCGATGTTGAAGATGTGATTAGCGAGCTCGAAAGCTACTTTGACCGTACTCGTGGCGAGCACGGAGACGTGGCGACCGAGCCGAAGACCCGAAGTGTCAAAGGCGGCGCACTTTCATCATTTGGGATTGACTTAACCGCCAAGGCGGCTCGTGGTGAGCTTGACCCTATGATTGGTCGCGACAAGGAGTGCGAGCGGATGATTACTATTCTGAGCCGTCGCACCAAGAACAATCCCGTGCTCATTGGCGAACCCGGTGTCGGCAAAACAGCTATCGTCGAAGGACTCGCACAGCGCATCGTGCGCGAAGAGGTGCCCGACCATCTGCTCGATCGTCGCGTCATCATGCTCGATATGGCGGCGATGATTGCGGGTACGAAATACCGTGGCGAGTTCGAAGATCGATTGAAGAAAGTTGTGAATGAAGTAAAGAAGCAAGGCAATGTTATCATTTTTATCGACGAACTTCACCTACTCGTTGGCGCCGGAGCAGCCGAGGGCTCGATGGATGCGGCGAATATCCTGAAGCCAGCACTTGCACGCGGTGAATTGCATATGATTGGTGCGACGACGCTCGATGAATACCGTAAACATATCGAGAAAGACAGTGCGCTTGAGCGACGCTTCCAAACGATTATTATCAGTGAGCCAACCGCCAAGGAGACGCTGGCTATCCTCAAGGGCCTCAAGAGCTACTACGAGAAGCATCACGGCGTGACCCTCCCAGATGAGATACTCGAGAGCGCGGTGTACCTAAGCGACCGTTATGTCTCTGATCGATTTATGCCAGACAAAGCAATTGACGTCATCGACGAAGCATCAGCTCGTGTACGCGTCAAGCGTGGCCATCGCCCAAGTAAGCAGCGTGATTTGCTCAAAGAGCTAAAGAGCCTCAACGATAAGATGGACGACGCAGTAAGTCGCGAAGACTACGAGCGGGCAGCACTCTACAAGCAACGAATCAGCCAGATTAGCTTGAAGCTCGACGAGACACGCGCTGCGCAGGAAGAGAAAAATGCGATTGCATTGACCGAAGACGATATCGCGCACGCTATCGCCGTCATGACGAATATCCCCGTCGAGAAGGTCCAGACAAGCGAGGCGAAGATGCTTCGTAATCTTGAGAAGCACCTCGGAAAGTATATTATCGGACAAGAGGAAGCGGTACGACAGGTATCACGCGCGATTCGTCGAAGTCGCAGTGGTGTCGGCAGTCAGAAACGCCCAATCGGAAGCTTCGTGTTCCTCGGGCCAACTGGCGTCGGCAAAACTGAACTCGCCCGCGTCCTCGCGCGCGAAGTGTTTGGCAGTGTCGATAACCTCGTGAAGATTGATATGAGCGAATTTGCCGAGAAGCACAATACGAGCAGGCTTGTCGGTGCGCCGGCAGGGTATGTCGGGTATGAAGATGGTGGCAAGTTGACCGACAAGATTCGTCGTCAACCGTACAGTGTCGTGCTCTTCGATGAGATAGAGAAGGCGCATCCGGATGTCTTCCAGATACTCCTGCAGCTCCTGGAAGACGGCCAGCTCAGTGACGCTAAGGGTCGCATGGTGAGTTTCCGCAATACCATCATTATATTGACGAGTAATCTTGGCGCCGATCAGATGATGAAAGAGACTAGCCTCGGTTTCCATAGTGGATCGGCAAAATCTCAAGAGCTCAAGGAGCTTCACGCACGTAACGCGAGCGTCGCCCGCGAGGCACTCGACAAGTTTATGCGACCAGAGCTAATCAACCGCTTCGACGGCATCGTCACCTTCCAATCACTGACTCGTCCAGAGGTGGGTAAGATCTTTGAGCTACTGATTGAGGATCTCAAACACCGTCTCGTTCGTCAGGGGCTTGGACTCAAGATATTACCAAGTGCGAAGAAGTTTCTCATTGACAAAGGATACAGCGCGAAGTTTGGGGCTCGCCCTTTGAGACGTGCGATTGAAGATGAGCTCGAGCACGCAATTGCCGAGGGAGTTTTGGAAAAAATCTACGAAAAAGGCGCTATACTGGAGATAGGATTACACAAGGGGGCAATTCATATTGAGCGAAAGACCGAAGCGACCGAGCCGACACGCGCCGGTTGACGATGACGCCCGAAAGAGCCGTCGTCACAAATGGCTACGCGTTGCCGCATCGGGACTAGGTACCCTGCTGCTTAGCTGGGTGATTGTATTTTGCGTGCCAAATGTCGTCGATGTCGTACGGGCATATAATTTTCACGCTCCAGCTCCAGTTTCAGCGATCAATAAACGTCTTAAACTCGCTGATCGTGGCACGGATATTTTCTACGCAAGCAACCCGCAAATCGACGAAAAAGATGCCTTCAATGCGAATTGTGGGACTCAGGAGCGGTCGACCGCGATTCTCGGCTGCTTTTATAAAGACAGAATCTACCTCTATGACCTGAAGAACACTGAACTTGATGGTACGCTTGAGGTGACAGCTGCACACGAAATGCTACATGCTGCATATCAACGCTTGACGATGTTTGAGCGATGGTGGGTTGATAAGATGATTGTGGCCGAGTACGACAAGGTGAAGGACGATACAATCATCAAGCAGCTGATGGCATACTACACGGTCGCAGAGCCTGGTGCTGAGATAGATGAGCTTCACTCTATTCTCGGTACAGTCATGGCGAAGCTCGACCCAGATCTCGAGCATTACTACACGAAATATTTTAATGATCGCGCTGCGGTTGTCGCACTTAATACGAAGTACAATCAAGTATTCAATGATATCCAAACCCAGTCCGAAGCGCTTGAACAGAAACTGTCCATAGAGGAACCAGAGATTACTACACTGCTCGCTCAATATGATGCTGATCGTACGAAACTTGAGGCGGATATTGCGAGCTTCAATGCAAGGGCAAAGGCAAACCAGTTTGCGACGCAAGCCGCGTTTAATAGTGAGCGAAGTGGGCTTCTAACCCGTATCGATGAGCTGAATACCCGAAGGGATATCATCAACGCGAAGGTAGTGACATACAATGCTGATGTCGAGGCGCTCAACAAGCTTTCGATGCATACAAATGAGCTGTACCAGAGCATGAATGGTGCCGAAGCGATGGGGACGCTCAAATACTAATGGTTAAGTCACGAACAACCTTCGTCTGCCAAGCCTGTGGCGCAAGTTACCCTAAATGGATAGGGAAATGCGATAACTGTGGTGAGTGGAATAGTCTTGTCGAGCAGGCGCCGCAACAGACGGGATCGTCGGCGGTAGCCCGGGGCGCGCACAGTGGTCGTATACTCGACGTGCAGTCGATGCGTCGCATCAGTGCGACCGAGTCAATCGCACGCCTGTCGACGGGTATCCACGACCTCGATGTCGTGCTTGGCGGTGGTGTCTTGCCTGGTGGCGTGTTACTCCTCGCGGGCCAGCCAGGTATCGGCAAGTCTACACTTCTGCTTCAGGTTGCCAGCCATATCTCCGAGGGCGTACCAGTCTTGTATGCAAGTGGTGAGGAGTCGGCGGGTCAAGTGAAGCTACGCGCGGCACGACTTGGCGCCGACTCACGTGATGACCTCGCATTTGTCGCGAGCACGAGCGCGGACGATATCGCGGCGACGATTCGTAGCGGGACGTACAAACTCGTGGTTATCGACAGTATCCAGACTCTCAGCCTCGCTGAGATTACGAGCGCACCAGGCACAGTGAGTCAGATAACTAATTCGGCGAACGTCATCATACGGGCGGCAAAAGACACCAATGCGGCAGTTATCCTGGTTGGTCACGTGACGAAAGAAGGAGCCATCGCGGGCCCAAAGGTCCTCGAGCACCTCGTCGATGTTGTATTGCAGTTTGAGGGAGACCGCTACGGGGGATTCAAGGTAGTTCGCGCGGTGAAGAACCGCTATGGGTCAACCAATGACGCAGCTATCTTCGAGATGAACGAGCAGGGGCTATCGATCGTCGAAAACCCTTCGGCAGCGCTCCTCGCTGAGCGCCAAAACTCAGACGGTTCAGTAGTGCTGGCAACCCTGGAAGGTAATCGGCCTATTTTGGTAGAAATCCAGGCACTTGTCAATTCGACAAATTTCGGGTATCCTAAGAGGACGGCGAGTGGGTTTGATTTAAACCGCCTCAATCTCCTCATCGCGGTGCTCGAGAAGCGCACAAAACTGAACTTATCTGACAAAGATGTCTACATAAATGTCGTAGGCGGTTTGAAACTACAAGATCCTGCAGCTGACCTTGCTGTCGCAATGGCGATTGCGAGTGCTGCGGCGGGACTCAAGCTCGACGAGCATATCGTCGTCTTCGGTGAGGTCGGCCTCGGGGGTGAGATACGCAGTGTCTCGTCGGTCGATAAGCGCGTCGCCGAAGCACAAAAACTCGGATTCACCCTTGCGATTGCTCCAAATCAAGGGAAGAAACAACCATTTATCAAAGGCGTCAAAGATTTACGCCATGCACTCATCGACTACCTAAAGGGTTAGTTGATAAGAAAGAGAAATTATATGAACCCAAATGAATACCAATCTATTATGCTGGCCGCGAGCGCCCTTACGGTCGCCGGTGTCGGTTATCTTGTCGTGCGCCTTCCGCGCTCGACACTCAAAACCAAGCAACGTGGCGTCCTTGTTGACACTTCTGTCCTCATGGATGGCCGTATCACCTCAGTCGCCGCAACGGGCTTTATCGGCGGTGCCCTCGTCATTCCACGTAGTGTGGTCGGCGAATTGCAGCTTCTTGCTGACGGATCAGACTCAGAGAAGCGTTCCCGCGCTCGTCGTGGACTCGACATCGTCAGTGAATTGCAGCATACACCAGGTGTCGAAGTAGAAATCCTCCAAGATAGCGTGCGCGCTGACGAAGGTGTCGACAATCGTCTTCTGTCACTTGCAAAGCGCTACAACGCCGCTATCTGTACACTCGATTTCAACCTCAACAAGGTCGCTGTCGTCGAAGGCATCCAGGTGCTCAATATCAACGAGCTTGCCCAGAGTCTTCGTATGAGTCACATTCCCGGTGAACATATCGTCGTCGAGCTGACACAAAAAGGTCAAGATAGTCACCAGGCTGTCGGACACCTTGCTGACGGCACGATGGTCGTCGTCGAGCAGGGCAGTAGCCGTATCGGACAAACGCTCGAAGTTGAAGTCATCCGCAGCCTTCAGACAGCCGCTGGGCGCATGATGTTTGCGCGTATCATCGACAAACAACCTCAGCAGTCTCGGCAGAAGTCTACGAAGCAACCCCAGCCAGCTCGCACAGCTTCGCCGCGCGTTACTAAGCAACAGGTAAGCAAACCGCAGCCACAACAACCACCGCATTCGCAGCAACCACTGTCCCAACAGGCGTCACAGCAGCCACAGTCGCAGCAGCGACCACAGCAACGCGCTCCCCAGGCTCCACAGAAGCAGGGCGATACACCGCGTCGCTATAATACGCCACGCCCGCAGCGACGTCCTTCGCAGCGCGACCGTGAAGCAGCGCTCATGGATCTTGTCGACAAACAGTCGTAGGCCATCGTTTACAGCAAAGGCAAAAGAAAAAGAGCCGTCATACACGGCTCTTTTTTGTATGCGGTTTTACGCTAGGGCTTGAAGCTTGGCCCTGCGGTCGTCGTCGAATAGTAGGCCGAGTCAGTAATCGTTGCGCTTAGGTCACAGGCGGTGCTTAATCCCGAGAGTGGTACTGAGATTGTCTGATCGCTACTGACGTCTTGTGCGAGCACTGAAGTCGCCCCGCAGACTACATCGAGATGTAGTAGGGCGTACTTTCCTTGCGTGACTACGACGGGCACTTTATTCGATTTGATGACACCGAAGCTGACAATTGGTTGTGCGTCGCCGCACACATGCGTGTCGTCATCGCTGTCAGCGTTGTAGCCATCTGGCGCAGTGAAGACGTCCTTCTTTGTGACTGGATCAACAGTCTTCGTGACAGAGATTTCAATCTTTGCGGCTGCAGGAGTACAAGCGGTTGCCTTTTTCTTAGAGACCTTATCGAATGTCAATGAAGTTGTCGTTGTAGCCGCTTTTTTGTAGTAAGAAGGGTACAGCTCACCATTAATTGTCTGGATACCGGTCGGAGCGGTATACCAGTCGTTGTAATTTGCCTTCTTATCATTGACGTATTTCGTCACGACATCGGCCATCGTACGGTCGTAGAACATGGCAGGGATGAGCGAGTTACCACTTCTGAGCACTGAGTTATCCGAGTTACCGAACCATACCGCCATCGAGAGTGTCGGAGTGAACCCAACTGTCCAAATATCCTTCGAGACGACCTTGCCCGCGACTTCACCGTTTGACGTACCGGTTTTGACACCAGACTTGACGCCGAGCTTATCGAGGTACGGCAGGTAATCTTGATTCCAACCAAGCCCTGCGCGCGCCTTACTGTCGCCCATAATGTCTGCGACAATGTAAGCAGATTGTTGATTTACGACTTGAGTACCACTTGAAGCCTTGTACTGCTTGAGGACTTGGCCAGAACTGTTGGTGACCTTGAGCACGGTAGTCTGTGGGATATAGACACCCATGCGGCCGATTGAGGCGTAGGCATTGACGTGATCGATGAGGCGAGTGCCGCAGCTACCGATGGCGCTGGCGAGACCTGTTTGAGATTCAGTGCTCTGGGTACAGTAGTAAGTGTCGCCCATATCACGAATCGTCTTCCATGCATTTTCTTTGCCGGTGACCACCATCGCTTTAACGGCAGGGATGTTACGTGAACGGTCAAGCGCTTGGCGGATTGTGATATTACCCTGGAACTTCTGATCGGCATCCTGTGGCTTGTAGTTACCGTCGAAGGTCGTCGCGGTATCGGCGAGTACAGAGCCGCTACCGAAGTTCTGCTTGCCCGCGCCCTGATCTTGGAAGAGCTGCGCATACACAAGTGGCTTGATGGATGATGCCGGCTGAAGGAATGCAACCGCGGCATTATCCTGGCCGAAGCCTGCATAGCTGAAATCGCGACTACCGACAAGTGCAATGAGTTGGCCGGTTTTGGTATCTTCGATTGCTGCTGCGCCATTGCTGAAGCCTGCATAATTTGCACAATTGATATAGCCGCAGTCGCGGTCGGTCATGCTACCGTTGAAGATTGCCGTCATATTGGCTTCAACTTTCTCTTGTACGTCGAGATCAAGTGTCGTGTAGACTTTGAGGCCACCCTCACCGACGACAGTCTTGCCAAGCTCATCCTCGAGCTGACTGCGCACCATCAGGACGAAGTGAGGTGCCTTGATGCCAGCAAGCTGATCGGCAAGTGGCTTCACGGTATCAATCACAGAAACTTTCTTTGCCTCGGTCGCCTGCGCCTTAGTGATGTAGCCCATGTCGACCATGTTGTCGAGCACCTTCTGCTGGCGTGCGATAAGCGCGTCGTGACCATCGACGTTATAGGGGTTATAGACGCTTGGATTATTCGGGATAGCCGCGAGGAAGGCAGATTCGGCAAGGGAAAGATCCTTTGATGATTTGCCGAAGTAGGTTTGCGCGGCAGATTCGACACCATTGCGACGCCCACCATATGGAGATTCATTGAGATAAAGTGTGAGTATCTGATCCTTGCTATACATGCGCTCAACTTCGATGGCAAGAATCATCTCCTTGATCTTACGAGGTATTCCGGCCAGGCCACGTTCGTTCGCTTGCTCTTTACTGAAGAATACTTGCTTGACGAGCTGTTGCGTGAGGGTTGAGCCACCCTGAGTTGAGCCGCCATTCGTATTGTTGAGCAGGGCACGTGCGATACCAGTGACGCTGACGCCCCCGTGTTGGTAGAACTCTTTATCCTCGATAGCAACGGTTGCTTCGCGCATATAGGTATTTATCTTGTCGCCATCGACGACGAGGGTATAGTCGCCGCTACCTTTGTCTTCCCAGAGGACTTTACCATTACGGTCATAGTATGTAGTGACGGTGCTTTTGACCCGAGCGGCGAGCGTCTCTGGACGAATCGCGTCAAGATCTTTACGGTAGTAGGCAAAAAGTGCGAGTGCCATAAGGATAAATACGGCGAACATGACGCCGATGCCTTTGAGAAGTGTGAAGAGACCGCGTTTGCTAAACCAATACTTAGCGACACGCTTCGGATGGAGGCGATAGGCGAGGCGCTTCAGCGGATGCTTCGGTAGGGTTGCCAAATACTCGGCTTTTTCACGAGCGCGCGCTTCCTTCTTGGTTTTGCGTTTACTTGTCAGATTTGAATATACGCTGACACGACGCGATGACGATTTACGCTTTTTTACCACGATTGATTTCCCATAAGCAATATTACCCCTATTATACCACCCCCGAGCCTAGTAGACTGCATGTTTTTTGTGATACTATGACTACTGTAATAAGGAAAGGAGAGATTCATGACGCTATCAGAAGAACTAGCGTGGCGCGGGTTCGTTAATCAGACGACCTTCGCGGATATCAAAAACCTAGATAATGAGACTCGTACTTTCTATTGGGGTGTTGATCCGAGTGCCGATAGTATGACAATTGGCCACCTTGCCCCAGCTATGATGATCCGACACTTTATGCAACACGGCCATCACGCCATCTTACTCGCCGGCGGTGCGACTGGCATGATTGGCGATCCAGACGGCAAGAAGCAAGAGCGTAATCTTAAGACGCTTGATGAAATCGCGCACAATGTCGAAGGTATCGTCGCGCAGTACACCCGCGTGTTTGCGGGCCAGGAATTCGAAATCGTCGATAACCTTGATTGGTTCAAGGACATGGGCTACTTGCAGTTTCTTCGCGAAGTCGGTAAGCACATGAGTATGACACAACTACTCGACCGTGAGTTTATCAAGACGCGTATCGGTGAAGGCGGTGATGGCATCAGTTACGCCGAGTTTAGCTACGCGCTTATCCAGGGCTACGATTTCCTTCATCTTTTCCGCGAAAAAGGCGCCACGCTCCAAGTCGCCGGCGCTGACCAATGGGGCAATAGCCTCGCTGGCGTGTCACTCATCCGTAAACTTGAAGGCGCTGAAGCGCATGTCTTCACGACACCACTCATTATCAATAAGTCGACCGGCGTGAAATTCGGTAAATCCGAAGATGGCGCGGTCTGGCTTGACGCAGCCAAGACGAGCCCCTACAAGTTCTACCAGTTCTGGTTGAATTGTGATGATGTGACTGCCGAAGCACTCGTGAAAGTCTATACGCTACTTGACCGCGAGACCATCGAATCACTCATTGCTGATCATCGTTCGAATCCTGGTGAGCGAGCATTGCAGAAGACGCTGGCACGAGAGGTAACCGACCTTATCCACGGCCGCGAGCGTCGTGAATCTGTCGAGCGTGTGACGGGCGTCCTCTTCGGCGGCTCAGATATCCATGGACTAAATGACGGGGACCTCGAAGCACTTGCTGGCGAGATACCGACTGCACCTCGAGGAAATAGTGTCATCGAAACACTAACCACAAGTGGGTTGAGCGCAAGTAATGGTGAAGCGCGACGCCTCATCGTCGGTGGCGGCGTGACCGTGAATAGTCAAAAGATTACGGAAGATTATCAAATTGCAGATGTAAGTTTAGTCAAAAAAGGCAAGAATACCTTCATTCTCGTTCGCTGATAATCTTACGTGCCGTATAATGGTCGTATGAAGAAAGTTATCGCATTTGACCTAGACAACACGTTAGCAGAATCAAAATCACAAATCCCTGATGTAATGTCGGAAATCCTCGGTAGATTACTCACTAAGTATGATGTGTGTATCATTTCCGGTGGTAAGTTCGAGCAATTCATCAAACAGGTCGTCAGCAGGCTTGAGGTCAGCGGTGAAGAGCTGAGTCGACTCCATATAATGCCGACATGTGGAACGCGCTACTATCGCTACGATCAAATTACTGATGAGTGGATGATGATGTACCACAATGATCTTACAGAAGACCAGAAGACGCGCATTCGCGCCGCATTCGAAAAGGGTGCGAAGCAACTCGGTATGTGGGAAGCAAAACCCTACGGTGAAATTATCGAAGATCGAGATTCGCAGATGACGTACTCAGCGCTTGGTCAAGATATCGCTGAAATGCTAGGTGACGTAGGTATGAAGCAAAAATATGCTTGGGACCCAGATATGAAGAAGCGCAACGAACTTCGTGATTTGATTGCACCAGAACTCGATGACGTTGAAGTCCGCGTCGGAGGTATTACGAGTATCGACGTGACGCTCCCTGGTGTTGATAAGGCGTATGGTATGCGCAAGTTAATGGACGCACTTGAAATATCGAAAGACGAGATACTATTTATCGGCGACATGCTTCAAGAGGGTGGTAATGACTATCCCGTAAAGGCAATGGGCATCGATACAGTCTCGGTACGAAATTATCTCGATACGCCATTTGTCGTCGAAGGTATTCTCGGCGTCACCGAGTAGTTTGCTACACTGAGGGTAGATGAATCTTGCGACATCACTAGAGAATATCAAGGGAGTTGGGCCGAAGACCGCTGATCAATTACGCGTGGCTGGGTTGGAGACGGTCGAAGATATCCTCATATTCCTCCCTCGCAAACATGAAGATTTCACGAATCTATTGAAGATTGCCGATCTCAAGCCAGGCAAGGTGACGGTTCGTGCGCGGTGCGAGAAGGTTTCGAGTCGCCCGGTGCGACGTGGGCTCACCCTGACGACCGCCGTGCTCGATGACGGGACGGATAAGGTTAATGCGATCTGGTTCAATCAGCCTTACCGAGCTAAGCAGCTCGCGGGCGATGACGAGTTCTATTTCAGTGGCGAGTTTGAGTTTGCTAGGGGGCGCTATCAGCTGACGAGCCCGACTGCCGAGCTTGCGAAGGATGTGCCACTACAGGCTGACTACCTGTTGCCGGTTTATCATTCGATTCACGGCCTCAAATCACAAACTGTGCGCAAAGTCATCGAAGAATTACGCCCGCTGATGAGCGTGTTGCCCGAGACACTGCCCGACGAACTTATCGCGAAAGAACAGCTGATGAGCCGCAGCGAGGCGATCATGACGATGCACTTCCCGAAGGCGGCCGAAGATGTCGCAAAGGCACGTGAGCGCCTGGCGTTTGAAGAGTTATTCGAACTTCTCCTTGCGAGTCAGCTCAATAAGCAGGCAAATACTAAGCTGACCGGCTGGAAGATTCCATTTGAGCAACAAGTCGTGAAGGACTTCGTCTCGCAACTACCGTTTCAGCTCACGGGCGCCCAGCGACGTGCGGCATGGGACATTTTGCAAGATTTCGAGCAAGGCGTGCCAATGAATCGCCTCCTTCAGGGTGACGTGGGAAGTGGCAAAACAGTCGTCGCGGGGCTTGCAGCACGTCAGGCGGCCAGTCATGGCTATCAGACGGCACTCATGGCACCAACGGAGATATTGGCGACGCAACACGCCGCCACCCTTGATACGCTTCTCTCACCGTTTGGTATCCGCGTCGGTCTCCTCATCGGGAGCGTCAAGGGCAAGGCTCGCACGACACTCTATGAGCAAATGGCAAATGGCGAAGTCGATGTCGTCGTCGGCACGCACGCACTCATCCAAGAAGCGGTATCATTCCATAAGCTTGGCTTCGTCGTGATCGACGAGCAGCATCGTTTCGGCGTCGATCAGCGCCAGAAACTGCTGTCAAAAGCGGGCGTATTGCCACATCTGCTCAGTATGACGGCCACACCAATCCCGCGCAGTCTCGCGTTGACAGTGTACGGTGAGCTCGATGTGTCGGTGCTCAATGAGAAACCGGCCGACCGGTTGCCTATCAAGACAGAAATTATCTCGCCAGTATCTGCTGCCACACTCTACGGGCGCATCGACAAAGAGATTGCGGACGGCAGGCAAGTCTACGTCATTTGTAGCCTCATCGAAGAGAACCCGGAGAATGAGGTCAAGAGCGTGCAGGCTGAATACAAGCGCCTCAAAAACTCCGTCTTTGGTCATCGTCGCATAGGCCTCTTGCACGGCAAGATGAAATCAGCCGAAAAAGAGGCAGTGATGAGTGACTTCAAGGCCGGCGTCTACGACATCCTCGTCAGTACGACGGTTGTCGAAGTAGGCGTGGATGTACCGAATGCGACGATTATGATTATCGAAAATGCCGATCGATTTGGACTTGCCCAGCTGCACCAGCTTCGTGGCCGTGTCGGGCGTGGCATTCACCAGAGCTATTGTTATCTGATGATGAGTTCGACCAATAAGCCAAGTGAGCGCCTGCGCGAGGTCGAGAAGTCCGATGACGGCTTCTATCTGGCGGAAGTCGATATGAATCTGCGCGGACCAGGTGAAATCTACGGGCGCATGCAGCACGGCGCGCTGAATCTCCAGATTGCCACACTAGCCGATACTTCACTCATCTCCCGCGCCCAAAAGGCGGCAGTGTGGTTTATCGCGCATACCTACGACATCAGCGCCTATCCACACCTCAACAAGCACGTCGCGTACTATCAGCGACTGACGACACTGAACTAACCCCTAAATAAGCAAACAGCCCCCGAGATCTCGGGGGCTGCGCCTACTACGAGATGTCTGGGGGCTACCAGTTCCTGACTTCGACCGAGTGTCCGAATGCGGTGTCGAAATCACTGAACATGATGTACACCTTGGTCCCGGCGTCGGTCGTGATGCCGAAGACGGTATGGTTGTTTGGGGTGACACCGACTGCTTCGGCCAGGCGTCCCTCGAGTTCAGTGGTCTGACTGCGGGGGATGCTCAGGAACCGATCGCGTATGGATGCGGTGCGGTAGGGGAAGTGCTCGACAAGGCCGAGAATCCTCACGTACTCCATGATGAACCTCTCTGATTGGGACGGGTGCATCCGATACACAAGTGCACGGTTACTATACTATTATACCAAATTAAGTATAAAATGTCAATACTGCGGTTAAAATCAATTACCGCTGTGATATCATAAGGGTAATGTACGCAGGCACGACGCTTCACGGTAAATCCGGCGGTATTATCGGTGTCCATCAACGGATTGACCGTATTGCTCGCCGTGATTTGAGGCGATTACCTGGGGTGGGAAGTGGATTCCCGACAATTACGCAGATTTTACACTTTGAAGGCAATAATGGCCCTGATGGTATCAAGCGCAAGAGCCCGAGCCAAGATGAGCCGTGGCACTTCATCGACCCGACGAAGGGCGACGACCATGAAATTATCCAGCAGATTCGTGACCATTACGACAACCTTGTCATAGCACTAAAGACCCGCAACAATGAACGCGCTGCGTTTGAGGCAGCGTGGATGGCGCATGCGATTACCGATGGTTTGACGCCCGCGCACCACTATCCCTTGAGTGACAAAATTGAAGAGTTGTGGGGCAAGCCGAAAGAAGATCGCCTGACGATCAAAGAGAAGAATATTATCAAGGGTGATACGCGTCGCCAGACGGTCAGCAAGAACTGGGAATACTGGGGCGCAAAAGGTGTGTTCCTGACACACGGCCTCTTTGAGTTCGGTGTTGCGACCTCTATCAAGACAACGCGGTTCGAGAAGACGACACCAACTGCCGCCTGGCTGAAGATGGCAGATGCAAAAGGTCTCGAGAAGCTATTTCTTGATGCGGTGCACGCAATCTACGCATTAAATATGTATGAGCGCTTTTGGAAGACGGGTTGGTCGACCAAGCTGGCACGCCAAACGCGTGAGAGCCTCGTCCCACGCATTGTGAATGTCGTCACGTACGCGTGGTATGCGGCGTACCGTGAGGCGGGGCTATGACATCGATTCGGGTCATTTCAGGCAAGTATGGCGGGCGTAAACTTGAGGTGCCAAGTGAGTCGAATACCCGCACGAAGCCGATGGGTGAGCGGATTCGCAATGCGATGTTCAATAGTATCGGCGATGAGATTGTCGGTACGGATGTACTCGATGCCTTTGCGGGTACGGGTTCGGTTGGATTTGAGGCATTGAGCCGTGGAGCAACACATGCGACATTTATCGAGCGCGATAAGACTGCGCAGACGATACTATCGAACAATATGCAGACGCTCGGGACGGGTGACACAGCTGAGCTTATTCGCACATCGGTCAATAATTGGCTCGATAATTTTGAACCACGACATTTTGACATTATTTTTGCCGACCCACCCTATCAAGACCTGCAGTTATCCACAGTTTCGCGATTATTAGGTCTTCTCAAACCCAATGGGCTTATGGTATTATCGCACACAGGAAGAGGTGAGGTACCAAATCTTGAAAACGGAATTGTTGTGGTGGACAATCGTAGTTATGGAAATGCACACCTCACCTTCTTCCGCCGAGAAGCATGATGTTTGAGACGCAGTGAGCGTCTTTTTTATTTGGAGAGTGTTGACCGATTCGCTGTATACAGCTCATCAGCACGACTTTTGTCTATTCGTGGTCGGTCAGGACCCCACGCAAGCGTTACGCTCGCGTGGGGTCACAGTTTAGGTGCTACTCCTCTTCGATGTTGGGTGTCTCCATCAGGTAGAGGTTGGCCATGTCGATCTGCACGAGCTGGCGGATCGGCAGGTTGCGTGACCAGCGACTCAGGTGGCGGCACATCGTGCCAGCCATCATCGTGGCGGGGTAGACGATGGCTCGCATCGTGCAGGCCCCGTCTTTCGATGCCTCAGCGTCGGTGAACAGCCAGTCCTCGGTGTACCAGTCGGCATCCAAGGGCTCAACGGCGAAGATTTGGGCGATTTCACCCTCCAGCCGACCATCGAGATAGATCTCGACGTCGGGCGAATTGGCGATTGCATCCCAGATCATCTGTCGCGAAGCCATGGAGTCGACGGCGCCGATGACGACCGGTGTCTCGATGACATCCTCGGCAGAGAATCGACGTGCGCGAACGAGCACCTCGGTAGCGCCGTAGGTGATGAGGATCTCGGCCAAGGCTTCAGCCTTGAGCTTGTAGAGATCATCGTGCCGGTATGCCTTCTGGCTTGCCAGATTGCGCGGTTCAACCTTGTCGTCGTCGTACAGCACGAAGCGCCGGAAGCCCATGGTGATGAGCTCAAACGCCACGTTGCTACCGATGCCGCCGCAGCCGATGATGGTCAACGGATCGACCACCTTGTCTGGATCGAACCAGCCGGTCTGATCAGACCAGTCGACGATGACATCGTGCGTCGCCTTGTACAGCTTGCCGTCAGGTGTTTCCTCGATCTCTACGACGTAGGTCACGTCAGCCCTTTCCGTAGTAGCCGGTCGGGAACGTGTCCAGGTCGTCGGGATCCGGATTCGGGTCTTCGCTCGGTGGATACGGACGCCAGGTCTTCACCTTGGCAGGCTTCGGGAACGGGTTGCACTTGTCCTCGATCGCCATCTTGTAGGGAAGGAGGTTCGCCTGCTCGGTCTTCTCGAGCACAACGAGATGGAGTTGGGTACCGACACGGAACGGCTTGTAGACCTCGATGTTGGCGGTGGCTCGTCCCTGCGTGTTGATGACCATGAAGAACATGGCATCAAACGCGGTA
>Ga0302289_1000498_pt1 | contig 17001 bp, 14 predicted proteins | sample III_Fen_N1_2_FD_194552 | JGI IMG/M metagenome (GOLD analysis project Ga0302289, IMG submission 194552) | Peat permafrost microbial communities from Stordalen Mire near Abisko, Sweden - III_Fen_N1_2 | ecosystem: Environmental > Terrestrial > Soil > Wetlands > Permafrost | place: Sweden: Abisko... | reverse complement strand
CGCGATTCAATCACTTGTGCGTTTTCGCGTCATTTTGCACAAAAAAAAGAATCACCGCCATAGTTGGACGGTGATTCAGAATCGCAATAATTGTTACAAAAGCGTTACGCCGGAATGCTCGCAAAGCGCCATTGTTTCCGCATCCCAAAGGGAACTTTGTACCTCGCCTATGTGTGCTTTATTCAATAAAAGCATGCATAACCGGGATTGTCCTATACCACCACCGATCGTCTGCGGGAGTTTGTTTTCCAACAACATCTTGTGGAATGGCAGTGACCGTCGGCTGTCGCAACCGGATAGCGAAAGCTGCTTGTCGAGTGTTACAGCATCGACTCGAACACCCATGCTGGAGATCTCAAACGCGCAGTCGAGCAGCGGATTGTAGAAGAGAATGTCTCCATTGATCTGCCAGTCATCATAGTCCGGCGCTCTCCCGTCGTGTGGTTTTCCGTCGGATAGTTTCGCGCCGATGCCCATCACAAACGTGGTCGGATGTTGCTTGACATAGCGATATTCGCGTTCCTTCGGGTCACAATCGGGATAAAGATCGAGCAATTCCTGCGCGGTTACGAAAGAAACGTCCCTGCTGACAAACGGGGTGAGCACATCATACTTAGCACAGATGATCTGCTGCGTATAGTAGATCGCGTCTACAATGTTTAAAACGGCTTGCTTCAGCGTTTCTTCTGAGCGCTCCTCGGGCGTGATCACCTTTTCCCAGTCCCATTGATCGACATAAACCGAGTGCAGGTTATCCAGCACCTCGTCCCGACGGATGGCGTTCATGTCGGTGACAATGCCCTTGCCGGAACGAAAGCCATAGCGGCCGAGTGCGTAACGCTTCCACTTTGCAAGCGACTGCACCACCTCGGCGTGCCCGCCGGTTGCGGGTATATCGAAGGAAACAGGCCGCTCAACACCGTTGAGGTTGTCGTTTAAGCCCTCCGCCGGATTGACAAACAACGGCGCGGAAACGCGCTTGAGGCGCAGCACCGCCGAAAGGGATTCTAAAAATGTGCTCTTGATGATTTCGATGGCGTTTTGCGTGTCGTAGAGCCCCAATTTGGAGCGGTAGCCCTGCGGAATGAACGACTTGGACATGCTTTCTCCTCCTTTGACCCGAAACGGGTTACAAAATAAGTTTAGCCTTGCTGAAAATTGGTTGTCAAGGGATTTATCCTGCGAAATGAAAATGATATAGGAAATTAGGCGCATCGTTAGAGACACCACTGCGCCTGATCGCGCCCGCGCGGCATTGACACACCGCTGCTCGACGGATATATTATTACTCGAATGGCGGGTTTCGTTCGCATAAAACCGCGCCCGCCAAAGAAGAGAACCGCAGGAGGAATGCATGGCACACAACAGCAGTAATCCCGCAAGAAACGCGCCAGCCGCGCTGTTTTTCGCGCTTTCCTCCCGAAAACTGCTCAATTGGATGCCGGATCAGCTGTATCTCTCCACCATGTGGCGCACTTACTTTCATAAAAAATTCAACTGGAAAAACCCGCAGACATTCAACGAAAAGATTCAGTGGCTCAAGGCGAAAGATCACAACCCGATTTATCCGATTCTCGCCGATAAATACGCCGTGCGCAAAATAATTGCAGATACCATCGGAGAGCAATATTTGATCCCGCTGGTTGGCGGCCCCTGGACTTCTTTTGACGAGATTGATTTCGCTGCGCTGCCGGAACGGTTTGTGCTCAAGTGCACGCATGACAGCGGCGGCGTGGTCATCTGCCACGATAAAAGCAAGCTCGACTTGACCGCCGCGCGAGAAAAGATTGAAAAAAGCCTGAAGCGAAACTATTACTGGAGCGGGCGCGAGTGGCCTTATCGAAACATACAGCCGCGCATCATCGCGGAGCAATATATGGAAAACGAATCCGCCGATGAACTGATGGACTATAAGTTCATGATGTTCGGCGGCAAGCACCTTTGCGCGTTTATCTGCTCCAACCGCTTCGCCGGAAGCAAGCTGAACGTGACTTTTTTTGACCCCGCGTGGAACCGGATGCCGTTCGAGCGGCATTATCACGCAGATCCGCACCCGTTGCCGCGCCCGGAAAATTATGAGGAGATGATCCGCATCTCGGAGCGTCTCTCGACAGGGCTCCCTTTTGTGCGCATCGATCTGTATGAAATCAATCACAAGGTGTACTTTGGCGAGATCACGCTCTATCCCGGCAGTGGTATGGAGACGTTTCAGCCGGAGGAGTGGGACTATCAGCTCGGCGAATGGATCGATCTACGCAAGTATTTTCCGAAAGAATTTTGAAGCGTTTTCAAGAGTTTAGAAGTGCCCGGAAGCGTTTTAAGTGTCTTGAAGAGTGATAAAGCGTTTGGTCGGCTTGACTGACTGGGATTTTTCCGAAGGAGTATGAAACAGATGGAGCAGGTCTATTGCGGACGTATGGACAACGCCGCTTATCCATCCGGCGAACAGTGTTGGTCGCCTTCCGAAAGATACCCGGAATACCCCTATTCCGAACTATCCGTTGCAGAAAACGACGTGTATCGACTGATCCGCGCTGGTTTTCACGCGTTGGGGTACGATGCCACGCATTATGGACAACCTGAGTGGAATCCGCTGGGCGATCTCATCCGCCCGGGCATGACCGTCCTCCTCAAACCAAACTGGGTGTTGCACAAAAACGACGACCCTTCGCACGATATGGACTGCATCGTCACGCATCCGAGTGTCATCCGCGCCGTGCTGGACTATGTACTCATCGCGCTGAAGGGCACGGGACGCGTAATCGTCGGCGATGCACCGATTCAGATCTGCCATTTCGAAGCACTGCACCAAACCATAGGGTATGACCGGCTCTGGTCCTATTATCGTGAGAAAAATATTGCCTTGGAGATCATGGATTTTCGCGGTCTGGTCGCGCATGAGACAAGCGCGCGCATGAACGTGTTGCGCAACTCCTCCGCGGGGATCGTGGTCGATCTCGGCCGAGATTCGCTCTTCTCCGACTGGTCGGATGAGAAGATTGATCGCATGCGTGTGACCAACTACGCCACGCGACTGATGAAAGAGCACCACTCCACAGAAAAGCACGAATACATGATCCATCCTAGTGTGCTGGAGGCGGACGTGATTCTAAACCTCGCCAAACCCAAATCACACCGCAAGGCAGGGTTAACCGCCTGCGCGAAAAATTTCGTCGGTGCCTGCATGCGCAAGGAAGACCTTCCCCACCACACGGTTGGCTCCAAAGCGGAGAACGGGGACGAATACCGCGACAAGAGCGCACTGCACGGGCTGCAATCCCGCCTGCTGGACAAGAAGAACGACAGCGATTATGCGGGCGACAAGCGCTTTTTCCTCTACAAATGGCTCTACAAGGGTGTGCGCGCGGTGCAGAAGCTCTCAGGTGCTGAGAATCGGGATTTCTTTGAAGGCAGCTGGTATGGCAACGACACGATTTGGCGCACCATTGTCGATTTAAACCGCATCCTGCGCTATGCGGACAAAACGGGCGTTCTGTGCGCTGAGCCACAGAGAAGCGTATTCAACGTGGCGGATCTCGTCGTCGCGGGTGAAGGCGAAGGGCCGCTCAAGCCCTCGCCAAATCCGATTGGCGTGATCGTGATGTCCGACCGGATCTGGGCGGCCGACCGGTTCATTTGCCGCCTCGCGGGATTTTCTGAAACCGCGATCCGCTATCTTGGATCACTGCCGGATCAACAGTGCAAAGACGGTTCGTTTGTGGTCGCGGATGCAAGCGGTACGCGCACGACGTTTGACATGTACCCGTTTGACCCGGCCTGCTATCTGCGCCCGACCGCAGGCTGGCGCGGGCACATCGAATTCGAGGACCGTCAGCCAGAATAGATTCGTGATTTTATTGATCTTCCCGTGGTCTGGATATGTTATAATTTAGCTCTATTCACATAATTGTTGATTCGGAGGAGTTTCATGAAAACTGCCAATTTAACACCGCACATTAGCTGCAGCCCGGAAGATTTTGCAAAAACCGTATTGATGCCGGGTGACCCGCTGCGCGCCAAGCACATCGCCGAAACGTATCTGACGGACTACGAGCTCGTCAACAACGTCCGCGGCGTGCAGGGCTACACCGGATATTTCGATGGTAAGCGCGTCTCTGTGATGGCCAGCGGCATGGGTATGCCGAGCATGGGCATCTATTCCTTTGAGCTTTACAATTTCTTCGGCGTGGAAACCATCATCCGCATCGGTTCGGCCGGCGGCATGCATCCCGACCTGAAGCTATTTGACGTCGTACTGGGTCAGGGCGCCTGCACCAACTCTTCCTACTTTACGCAGTATGGAATCAGCGGCGCGTTTGCGCCCATTGCGGACTACGGCACGCTGCGCCGCGCGGTTGACGAGTGCGAAAAGCGCGGACTCAACTACAAAGTCGGCAATCTGCTTTCGAGCGATATGTTCTACTCCGAAAAAGGCATCGACGGCACGCTGGAGTGGGCAAAACTCGGCGTACTCGCGGTCGAGATGGAAGCAGCAGCGCTCTATATGAACGCCGCGCGCGCAGGTAAGAAAGCGCTCGCCATCTGCACGATTTCCGATTTGCTCATAGGCGGAGCGGTCACGACATCGGAAGAGCGCCAGACGGCATTCCACGATATGATGCAGGTTGCCTTAACAATCGCAGAATAAACTGCGCCTGAAATGCCTCATCCGCAGAATCAGAGGCATGGTGAAGACTGCAACCATCCACCAGTGAATGTATCCAAAAAGTCCGCCTGGCTCCGCCGCGCGGACTTTTTTATCTTGATTTTAGCCTGATATCCCCAAATGATCACTTGTGAACTTCCTGTTGCATTTTTTTGGGTTTGTTGCTTTTGCGCCTGTTCGACGCTATCATAATATGATTATTAGTTTGAGTTATTAGGGCGAACCCCTTAGCCATTGATCGGAAAGGAATCCTTATGCTCCACAAAAAACCGCTGCCCATCCTTCTTGTCATTTTGCTGGATGTTTTGGGCATCGGCGCCATGCTCGGCATATTCTCTCTGTTTATGTTTGTCATACGGTTTGATAACGGTCATCTGCGGCAAAGCACCGTTCTTGGCGCGACGCAGACGATCGACGCCCCGGCTGCAACGCCGGATCCGAATGCACAACAAGACGCCGCAGCGACGCCTGCCCCAACGCCTACCCCCGCCCCCGGCGATTTCTCGGCAACCTTTCCAACGGGCGATCTCAACGCGGCAAACGCGATCGGCAGCTATGCGGACGAGAACCTGCGCATCGTCGTAACCGAGAACCACACCAATGACGCAAGCTATTATGTAGCCGACGTGTGGATTCGCAATGTTCAAGGGTTCAAGACCGCCTTTGCGGGCGGCAAGTTTAACGGCGGATATGCAATGCCAAGCACAATGGCGAGCGAGAACAACGCCATCCTCGCGCTCTCTGGCGACTGTAACAGGGCGCGTCCTGCCGGTCTCGTCATCCGTAACGGCACTGTATACCGCGATACGTTACAGGGAGATGTGTGCATTTTATACGCAGACGGCGTGATGGAGAGCTATTACGAGTCCAGCTTTGATCTCGATGCGGCAATGGCCCGCGGAGCCTACCAAAGCTGGTCCTTCGGGCCAAAGCTGATCGATAACGGTCAGGTGCCGAGCAGCTATAACACCTCGGATGCAATCATCGCGCACAACCCCCGCTCCGCGATCGGCTACTATGAACCGGGGCACTATTGCCTGATCTATGTTGACGGGCGGCAGAGTAATAATTCAAAGGGATTAACGCTGGATGAGCTCTCTCAAATCATGATCGACCTCGGCTGTGTTGACGGGTATAATCTCGACGGTGGACAGTCTTCCATGATGGTATTTCAGGGACAGGTGGTCGGTAGCCCATATAAGGGCGGACGCGAAATCAGCGACATCATCTATTTTGGCGGCAACGACCCGCAATGAGCGTCGCTGAGCAACAAAACACATTTTTCGTCAATTTTCGACTTGGAGGAAACACCACGCAATGAGAAAGATTCGAACCATATTATCCCATATCACGATCATTTTCTCCGGCATGTTTCTCACGCTGGCGATTCTAAACCAATATAATCCCGGCATGGGGTTTCTCACGAGCGGTATCAGCATGGTGTTCATCGTGCTGTTTTGCCTTTCGGTCATTGCGCTTGGTGTCACGACCATCGCGGACAACCGCCGCTACGCCAAGCACATGCATCAGCGCGAGGAAGAAGCGGCGCGCTGGAAGAAGATCAGCAACAATAACCGCCGACCGCAATAGACTGGTAAGTAATTTATTCTCCTTTTTGAATTGCTTTATGAAACTTAGGTTAGCTTTCAATAAAAAATCGAGTATGGTATTCCAAACGGCACATGAAAAACAATTCAACTATAACCTCACGCAAATAAATAACGGAGTTGACCAATTATCGAGTCAACTCCGTTTTATTTAGGATTTAGCTACGCCATGTTAGTTTACTGACACAGGAATCAATTTGATCTTTACTCCACCACTCACGGAAAGTTGCGTACCGGAAGGAAGATCAACGTTGTAAAATTCTTTAGAATAAAAACCATATCCATCATCGATTCCGAACATTTCATTCACACCGCCACTAAACATGTTATCAGACGAAAGATTGCCCGTCCCTGAAATCGCAACGACCTTATAAACACCAGCTTCAAAGTCTACGCCAGCCTCATAGTTTCCTGTGCTCAAATCAATCGCCTTGGATTCATCGTATGTTCTTCCTACAAACGAAGTCTCTATTGATGTATAGTTTAATTTTATTGTAACTGTCCCGCCAACGGTCAAAATCGTACCTTCAGGTAATTTCAGTCCATTGAACTCGCTCGTATAGAAACCTGATCCATCATCGACTCCGAACATCTCATTTATGCCACCACTATACATATTCGAACTGCTCAAATTTCCCTGCCCGCTCACAGCAACAACTGCGCATTTTCCTGACGGAATATCAATGCCTGCAACATAGTTTCCTGCTGTGAGCGAATATTCCGTCGGCAAAGCGGAGAGATCAATTGTCGGCTCAGGGCTTGGTGTCGGTGTTGAAGTTGGTGTCGGTACTGAAGTTGGTTCTGGGGTTACAGATACATCTTTCGCATCAACTGAAGATTTTTTTGACTCAGTCTTTGATGCAATGACAGCGGAACTATCTTGATCTTTATTATCTTTTCCGCCCAAATTCCCGATAATCCCAATACCCAAAACCACAACAATAACCCAAAACCACCAACGCTTTGTTATCGGTTTTTTAGCAGGGGTCGAGTTCACTGATGGACCAGAACTACTCTGCGGCGCTTCGCTGTACGAAGGTGTGCCACAGTTGGGGCAGAATTTTCCATTATGCTCCGTGTTGCAATTTCGACAAGTCATGCTTACCTCCACTCAATATTCTGTTTTACTGTCATCCCAAGCAAGATAAAACCGTTTTTGGTTTTTAATAGAACTGTATTTAGTATTATAATTTAATATCATTCAAAAATATACTTGTTTTTTTGTACATGTAAACATAATTAAATGGTTTTTCAACGTTTTCCAGTAGGCTCATTTCACCATGAAAAGCTGTTCTCTTATGATTCCAAGTAAACAAAAAAAAGCTGCCGGCAGGCAGCTTTTTTGGTTTCTAGATTTACATCTCCATATTGGCAGTCGTTCTGGGGAATGGCAGCACGTCGCGGATGTTTTGCATGCCGGTGACATACATGATGATGCGCTCAAAGCCGAGGCCGAAACCCGCGTGCTTCACGCCGCCAAACTTGCGCAGATCCAGATACCAGTCATACTGCCCAAGCTCCATGCCAAGTTCGGTGATGCGCTTTTCGAGCATATCCAGCCGCTCTTCACGCTGGCTTCCGCCGATGATTTCGCCAACGCCCGGCACCAGGAGATCCGCCGCGGCGACGGTCTTTCCGTCGTCATTGAGGCGCATATAGAACGCCTTGAAATCCTTGGGGTAGTCCGTCACGAACACGGGGCACTTATAAATCTGCTCGGTGAGGTACCGCTCGTGCTCGGTCTGCAGCTCCTGCCCCCAGCCGACGGGATACTTGAATTCCGCACCGCTCTCCAAGAGCAGCTCAACCGCCTTGGTGTAGCTCAGGCGCACAAAGTCGTTTTGAAGCACGACGTTCAGCCGCTCCAGCAGACCCGGATCGACGAACTTGCTGAAAAACTCCATCTCGGCGGGGCAGCGATCCAGCACGGTCTTGATGATGTATTTGATCATCGCCTCGGCGACGTCCATATCCCCGTTCAGATCGCAAAACGCCATCTCCGGCTCGATCATCCAGAACTCCGCCGCGTGACGCGCCGTAAAGCTGTATTCCGCGCGGAACGTTGGGCCGAAGGTGTAAATATCCCGAAACGCCATCGCAAACGCCTCACCGTAGAGCTGACCCGATACGGTCAGGTTCGCGGGCTTGCCGAAGAAGTCGCCGCTAAAATCAATGTTGCCGTCCGTACCCTTGGGCATGTCCTTGAGCGGCAGCGTGGTCACCTGAAACATTTCGCCCGCGCCTTCGCAGTCCGAACCCGTGATCAACGGGGTGTGCACATAGACAAAGCCGTTTTGCTGGAAAAACTCATGAATGGCGGCTGCGACTACCGAACGCACGCGAAACGTCGCCTGAAAGGTGTTCGTGCGCGGGCGCAGGTGCTGAATCGTGCGCAGGTACTCCAGCGTGTGCCGTTTTTTCTGCAGCGGGTAGTCCGCGGGGCATGCGCCCTCCAGCACGATTTCGCTGGCGCGAATTTCAAACGGTTGGGGTGCGTCCGGCGTCATGACCAGTTCGCCCGAAACCGCGATTGCGCAGCCCGTGGAAAGATTGTTGCCCAAATTTCGATCGTCGCGCTCAAAGACGACCTGAACGGGCGTAAAGCAGGTTCCATCGGTGAGTTCGACAAAGCCGAGGGTCTTGCCCTCGCGCACGGTGCGTACCCAGCCGCAGACTTCGACCGCGCCGACAAACGATTCCGGCGACTTTTGAATTTGAGACAGTTTGAGCGCCATAAGAAAATTACCTCTCATTGTTTATATTTGGGTTTTAGGGTTAAGGCATAGTATACCACATTTTAACATTCATAAAAGACCTAAGCACTGCATTTTTTGCAGAATTTACACGCAATTTTGCCGAATCGAACCTGCATTTTGATCAGAATTTGGTCGAATTGCAAACGATCATGAAATCCGCTTTCCCCCGACGACGGATATGGTATACTTGCCGTAGTATCTCAGGAGGGGAATTTTTATGTATTTTGGCAGTGGATCGGGCGACGGCATCTATATTATCCTATTGCTCGCGGTTATGGGCATCAGCCTTTACGCGCAGAGCAGGGTGCAGCGCACGTTTAATCAGTATTCGCAAACAGTAGTCTCGTCCGGCTTGCGCGCCGAGCAGATTGCGCAGCAACTTTTAAACCGCGCGAACAGCCCCGTGCAGATACAACCGGTACAGGGCAAGCTGACCGACCACTATGACCCGAAAAACGCCGTGGTGGGCTTAAGCACGCAGGTTTACGGGCAGAGCAGCATCGCAGCCATCGCGGTTGCGGCGCACGAAATCGGCCACGTGATGCAGTATCAGGAAGGCTATGCGCCAATTCGCCTCAGAAACGCGATTATGCCTGTGGCGTCCATCGGCTCCTATGCCGCGCCCTGGATTGTTATTCTCGGCTTTATGATGGGCAGCTTTAACCTCGCGATGGTCGGCGTGGTGCTCTTTGGCGCGATGCTGGTGTTTCAGGTGGCCACGCTGCCGGTGGAGTTCAACGCCTCCGCCCGCGCACTACGGATGCTGGAAGACGGCAACTACATCTCCAATGAGGAGAGCACCAGCGCAAAGAAGGTTTTAAACGCAGCCGCGATGACTTATGTCTGGGCGGCGGTGGCGTCGCTGATCAGCTTCTTAAGACTGCTTTCAATCGCGAACCGGTCGAGAAGGAACTAAGGGAAGATCGGTTTATGGGGCTTCGCCCCAAACCGCGCATGGAACAAAACATCTTAGAGCGAGGGCATTTGCCTTCGCTTTTTCGTGAATTTTTTCTGCTGCGTTGCCAATCTTATCCATTGAGTGATACTATTCCATTAGCATAATATGGAGGGTATTTCCGATGAAACTCCTATACAAAAGTGCGGTCACGCTGACGTTTCTAACGATCATCAGCATCGTGGTCTCCATTCTCTTTTCCGCAATGAGAAAGTTGCACATCGAAAGCTGGTTTTTCTTTAACTCTTCCGTCATGATCGGATTTCTATCCGGCTTGGTGCTGACTTCTCTGATTTCTCTGATCAATTTTCATCAATTGCAGAGAAGTAACGCAAAAGAAATCACCGCAGAACTAAGCGATTTCAAAAAAGAATCCGACGCTTTCCTGCGCCTGACGCGAGACTTGCCGAATGACCATGGCACGTTTGTTATTCCGGAGCAGAACCATCAAGAATTGGAACTCGCGCTGGCTCATTTGGATGATCGATCCAATAAAATCATGCGATGCGAGAGAATCTCCCCGCTCAAAGCAGCTTCGATTCGTAAACTCAGAAAAGTTGCCTCGACCTTAGCAAAATCAGAGCTTGCATTCTATCAGGCTTACTCTCCATTTGCCGAGAGTTGCAACATGGCTTATCACGTACATAACGTCCTTCCTTACCTGAAGGACGAATTGGAGCTACAGGAAGCGCAAAGCAAGTTCAATCAAAATTTGCAGCAAATCTTTGCGGCGCTTGAACCGGAGAGTACGCTCGCAATGGTAATGCGGCAATACCAGGACCAGATCGGCAAGTTTCTGGGAACCAAGCGAGCGAAAGAAGCAATCTAAGCGCAAGAAGCGTAATACGGCACGCTGACAGGCGAGGGTTTTGTCCCTCGTTCTTTTTTATGCACGTTTCGGGTGTTGAAGTTCGCTATTTTTTACTATATGATATAGCGTAGAGTGCATAAGGAGGAACCAGTATGCGTGACGAACGGCTTGATCGGCTGGCCGATCTGCTCTTAACCTATTCCCTCAAGCTCAAAAAAGGCGACCTTTTCGAAATCAACGGCGGCGTTCTCGCCAAGCCCCTCATCAAATCTTTGCTCAAGCGCGCGCATGAACTCGGTACCGTGCCGTTTGTGAAACTTTCGGACGACGAGATCAGCCGCCTGTTCTTCGGCTTTATCGACCCCAAAGACCCCGATGCTTCCCGCCACGCCATCGACGCGCAGCTGGAATGGGAAACCAAATACTGGGATCACATGGTAGCGCATGTGGACATCGGCGTGGACGAAAACGACGCGGAGCTCTCCGCCGTGGACAACACCGCCATGACCTACTACCGCAACATCCGCCGCCCGCTACGCGATAAAATCATCGACGAGCGCCGCTGGGTCTACCTCCACTGGCCAACCAAGGCTGACGCGCAAAAGGCCGGCATGTGTTACGACGATTTTTACGAATTTTTCCTCACCGCGGCTCTTGTTGACTATGTGCAGATGGAGCATGACATGCAACCGCTGGTCAAGCTCATGGAGCAGACCGACATGGTGCATATCCTTGGTCCCGGCACCGACCTGACCTTCTCGATCAAGGATATCCCGGTCATTTCCTGCAACGGCGAACTCAACATCCCCGATGGCGAAGTTTACACCGCCCCCGTGCGCGACAGCGCAAACGGCGTGGTGCAGTATAACACCCCAGCCATGCGCTACGGCAAGAAATTTGACAACCCACGTCTCGTCTTTAAAAACGGGCATATCGAAGAAGCAACCTGCGACGGCGACATCGCCGGGTTCAACGAAATGCTCAACGCGGACGAGGGCGCGCGCTACCTTGGCGAGTTTGCAATCGGCGTCAACAACGCGGTGACAAAATCCATCGGTAACACGCTCTATGACGAGAAAATCGGTGGTTCCTTCCACCTCACGCCCGGCTGCGCCTATGCAGACGCCTTCAACGGCAACAAGAGCCAGTTGCACCTCGACATCGTCTGCATCCAGACGGCGGCGTTCGGCGGCGGCGAGATCTGGTTTGACGGTAAGCTCATCCGCAAGGACGGCGTTTTCACCGTTGACGCGCTCAAGGGGCTGAACCCGTAAATTCACCTTGATACTTCCGCCCGTGTAACTCTCCGGGCGGTTTTGTGGAGCAAAAAAGGACGTGATCACATGAAAGAAACAGTACGTAGTTGGGTCTTTGATATCGTTGCGTGTGTGTTTGGCAGCGCGCTGGTCGCCGCGGGGCTGGTGCTTTTCACCATCCCGAACGACATCGCGCCCGGCGGTGTCTCCGGACTCGCCACCGCGCTGGCTTATGTTTCGCCCGTATCGGTCGGACTCTGGACGCTTCTGCTCAATATTCCGCTCATTGCGCTCGCCTGGTGGAAACTGGGCTTTCATCCGCTGGCAAAAACCATCGTGACGACGCTGCTGCTCTCCGGCTTTATTGAGCTGTTTACGCGTATCCTGCCGCCATACAGCAACAATGTCCTGCTGGCATCCGTGCTTGGCGGGGTGCTCTGCGGGGTCGGCATGGGCGTGATCTTTGTGCGCGGGGCAACCACGGGCGGGACAGATCTGATCAGCCTGATGCTCAACCGCGCATTCCCAAACATCTCCGTCGGTTCGCTGCTGCTCATTGTAGACGCTACGGTGGTCGTGTTTGCCGTTTGCGTGTTTCGCAACATAGAAGTCGCATTGTATTCCATCGTAACCATATTCGTCACCTCACGCACCATAGACGCCATCATGCAGGGCGTTGATCACGCCAAAGTGATCTACATCGTCACCGAGCGCGCAGACGATATCCTGTCGCTCCTGGCTGAGGCGCTCGGCCACGGGGTAACGATTTTGCAGGGACGCGGGGGCTATACCCGGCGGGATAAGCACGTGCTGATGCTCGTCGTGCGTCGAAATTCCTTTGCCCAGACGCTCAAGTCGATCAAGCAAATCGACAAAGAGGCGTTCATCTTCGTGACCGACGCAACGGAGGTACACGGAGAAGGATTTAAGCCGATGGAGTAAGTGGGCGTATCTGGGCTTTGCCCTATCCCTTTCGCGAGAAAAGACGCATAACATAAGAACCTCCGAGTTGAATTCGGAGGTTCTTTTTCTACTGATTCTCAGATTTCTTCCGGCACTTGCAGTTCTTCCAACTGTTCCGTTGCTGCTTTCGCCAGCTCCGCCTGCCCTGCCTCGTTTGTGTACATATGCTTGCGGAAGACGATGAAGCGATAGACGCTAAACTCCGTGATGAGGTTGATCACCATGGTGCCAAAGAGCACGATGTATTCGTTCCAGCCTGCCTGCGTGAGCGCCTCGCCCCACCAAGTGGACAAAGGCGTGAACACGACGTAGTAGGCAAATATCTGCATCATCGCCAGCGGCACGTTCTTGGCCGACTTAAAGGTAAACTTCCGGTTGACCGTGAAGTTATACACCACCGAGAGCGTCAGCGCAATGAGGTAACTCGGCCAGTAGTCCCAATGCATGGTTTCGTTCAGCAGCGTAAAGGATGCCGCCTGAATGATCCCGGCCGAAGCGGAAAACAGAAGGTACTTAAACCCTTGCAGAAAATTCTGCTTTTTCGTGAATCGCGCCTCTAACTTTGCGCCCATCTCTGACGCTTGATCAAATTCGTTTTGCGTTGTTCTATCCTCCCGGTCTATTGATTTTCTGTTTCGTCATCGTCCATCCCGTCGAGGACGCTATGATTATCCCCGTCGTCCTCCTGCGTCTGCGCAGCACTATGCTGCATCGGTTCGGATAACGTTGAGAAAAAGGAAATCGCGTCCTTGCCGCTGCGTTTCACGTGATAAAGCGCTTCATCCGCGGCCTTGTAAAGCTTCTCAAAACTCTCCCCGTCGCGGTTATAAACGGCGATACCAACGCTGATGGAAACGGGAATGCCGATTTTGCGGCTTAACCCGGCCATCTCCTCACGCAACGCCTCCGCTTTGTCCAGCGCGACGCCGTCATCGCTGGCGTTTTTGATGAACGCCATGTATTCATCCCCGCCGATGCGGGAGAGATAGTCGCCGGAGCGGAACAGTCTGCGCATGCCGTTTGCAAACGAAACGAGCAGGTGATCTCCCTTTGCGTGGCCCAGCGTATCGTTAACAGTCTTGAAATTATCGAAATCCAGCATAATCAGCGCGTGCCTGCCGCCCAGCCCCTCACCCGTGAGATAGGCTTTGATGTTTCGCTCCATCGCGCCGCGATTCAAAAGCCCCGTCAGCGGATCGCTATCCGCCTGGCGAATCAAACGCTGCATCGACTGCTTTTGCCGGTGGATATCAACAATCTTGCCGACGAGCTGCACCGCTTGCTTGTCTTGATCGAATACGGAGAAAATCTCCACACGCTTCCAGTGAACTATGCCGCGCACATCGATCATCCGCAGTTCCGCGCGCGCCTCCGCGTCTCCGGCGCGTAGCTGGTTGATCAGGCTTGCAAACACCTGCCAGTCCTGCTCAAAAAAGAAATTAGTGCAATGGTCCATATTGTCGATCTTACAGGCGGGTGGCTGGCAGCCAAACATGTCTACAAAGCTGTCGTTAAACGAAATTTCCCCCGTATCCAGTTTAATCAGGAAAAATACCTCGTCGGAAAGTTGGGAAATCAGCTGATAATTCTGTGTGCTCTGACGCAGCAAGTCCTTGTCCGCTTCCAACGTTTTTACCGTCTCCCGCTCGTGCCCGTAGGCTTGCGCCGCCATGGAGACACCGATGAGCAGGATGATGCACAGCATCGCCATATGGTAGCTGCTGACCTGCCGCGCAATCACATCCGCCGTGTCACTCGATACCACCGAGAAGACATACCAGTCGTATGCATCTAGCTTTTCGCAAGCCGCGTAATAAACCTGATCGGAAGAACGAATGCGAAACGTGGCAATCTGGTCCTGGCGAACTTTCTCTTTCAGTTGATCGATGGTCACTTCTTTTCCAAGCACTTGATTGTTGATAAATGTGTTGATCGGATCGCCCACCTTGACAAGGGTCATACCTTTCTCTACAAACAGTACTTTGCCAGTTGCATCGCAAACAAATGATTTGGCAGCGCCCTCATAAGCCAGCGTGTTGAGCTGTTTAGAGAAATTTTGATTACTCAGCGTCGCAAACAGCACGCCTCGCACGCCGGTATGCGTGTCCACATGTGCGGAAACGAGCACATCCCTCATCCCGCTGTCTTTGTTCACTTCGCTTGTCGTGACTACGGTTTCCCCGTTTAGGCTGCGCAGGAACCAGTCCTCCGCGCGAACGTTCATCCGCGTCCGATCACTGTTCAGCAAATCCCCCATCAGATTTGCGTAGCCGATTTCGACAATCTCCGCGTCGCCCTGCAATTCGGTTCGGAGCGACTCTACCAGCGTATTGGGGCCGGTGTCGCTGTCGTAGTTTGCGATGAGTTGTACGCGCAGGGTAATCAGCTCGACATATCGATCCAGCGTATTGGTTTGCTGGCGCACCGTATCCTCCAGAATCTGATAGGTGCCCTTGCGGATTGCACCGACAATTTGGCTCTGCAAGGCAAAAAATGCAATCATCATCACGGCTGCCGCAACGAGCGGAAAGCCGAAATAACGCAGTAGGTTTTTCAGGAAAGCGCGCTTCGATTTGCCTTGCTGCACGGTATCCCGCCCTTCTGTTGATGCAACTGTAACAAAGCTGAACAGATTGGTTCGTTATGTGTGTTTACGATTTCTTGTGTGAATTATATCGGGTATTCCGTCATTTGTCACTTGATCTGTTGAATTCTCCGTTCTTTTCACATCTGTGCACAATAAAAGGCGGCAGTCGCCCACGTTTGCAGGCAACCACCGCCTTATTCTGTTTGGATCGTGAGTTTCTTCGCGCTTAGATGCGCGCGACTCCGCTCTTTCTCGCCGCCTCGGCAACCGCCGCCGCGACCGTCTTGCCAACGCGGGGGTCAAACGCCTTGGGAATAACGTTCTCCGCGTTGCGATCTTCGTCCGAAATCAGTCCCGCCAGCGCGTACGCCGCAGCAACCTTCATCTCGTCATTGATGTCGCTTGCGCGCACATCAAACGTGCCGCGGAAGATGCCCGGGAACGCCAGAACGTTGTTGATCTGGTTGGGGAAGTCGCTTCTGCCCGTCGCGATGACGGCGGCGCCGCCCGCTTTCGCGTCGTCCGGGAAGATTTCCGGCGTGGGGTTGGCGCAGGCGAAGATAATCGAGTCTTTCGCCATGCTCTTGACCATATCCACGGTGACCATGTTCGGCGCGGAAACGCCGATGAACACATCCGCACCCACCATCGCGTCCGCAAGCGAACCCGTACGCTTTTCACGGTTGGTGATCAGCGCCATCTCTTCTTTGATCCAGTTCATGCCGCCCTTGCGTCCTTCGTAGATGATGCCCGCGCGGTCGCACAGAGTCACATCGGCAAAGCCATCCGACAGCAGCAACTTGGTAATGCTGATGGCAGCGGCGCCTGCGCCGTTGATGACGATTTTTACTTCATTCTTCTTTTTACCGACCACCTTGAGGGCGTTGATGAGCCCCGCGAGGGTGACCACGGCGGTACCGTGCTGGTCGTCATGGAAGATCGGGATATCGCATTTTTCTTTGAGTTTGCGCTCGATTTCAAAGCAGCGCGGGGCGGAGATGTCTTCGAGGTTGATGCCGCCGAAGCTGCCGCTGAGCAGGTAAACCACGTTGACGATATCGTCCACTTCCTTGCTCTTGATGCAGAGCGGGAAGGCGTCTACATCGCCAAAGGCTTTGAAGAGCACGCATTTGCCTTCCATGACCGGCATGCCGGCTTCCGGGCCGATGTCGCCGAGGCCGAGCACGGCGGTGCCGTCCGTCACCACGGCGCAGAGGTTCCAGCGGCGGGTGAGTTCATAGCTGAGGTTCACGTCTTTTTCGATCTCGAGGCACGGCTGAGCCACGCCCGGCGTATACGCCAGAGAAAGGTCTTCGCGCGTGGCGACAGGTACGGTCGCCTTGACTTCGATTTTGCCTCTCCATTCCTTGTGCAGGCGGAGGGACTCTTTTGCGTAATCC
>Ga0302289_1000495_pt1 | contig 17153 bp, 12 predicted proteins | sample III_Fen_N1_2_FD_194552 | JGI IMG/M metagenome (GOLD analysis project Ga0302289, IMG submission 194552) | Peat permafrost microbial communities from Stordalen Mire near Abisko, Sweden - III_Fen_N1_2 | ecosystem: Environmental > Terrestrial > Soil > Wetlands > Permafrost | place: Sweden: Abisko... | reverse complement strand
GAGTTGGATACGCGTAACGCACGCTTTCCAAAACAAAATAAAAACGCCCCGAAGTCGGATTTCAAATGACTTTGGAACGTTCGATTACAAATAAAAAACGCCCAGAAGTCAATACAACTTCGGGACGATAGTGTCACTACCGCGGTTCCACCCGTGTTCGCAAACCATTCTTGATTCGCGCGCTTGATTCCGCTGTATCGGGCGGTTCCCGCTTGTGGTCGCCGGGTGGTCTTCGCGCCTGTATCCGCCGCCGCGCTCGCAGCAATGTGCGCGGCTCTCTTGGGTGGATCATTAAGTGGCGTTACTGTTTTCCGGGTCTTGCCTGAAGTTTTATTTATTATATGCCTGTCGTTACTATTTGTCAATTCAGCCCTGAGACTGATACAACTCGGGAAAGGAAAAAATAAACCGAGAAAAAAGCAGAAAAACCTGTCATGAAATCTTCGTTTCGTTGTCTATTTATGGTATGGCTCATGAGCGTTGATTTTAAACGCACGGTAGACCTGCTCTAGTAGCACCACGCGGCAGAGACCGTGCGGTAGCGTCATATCCGAAACGGAGAGCAGCAAGTCCGCGCGGCTGAGTACGGCGGGGCTTAAGCCGAGAGAGCCGCCGATGACGAACGTGACGCAGGAAGAGGCGCGGTCAAAGGTTGCTTGCAATGTGCTTGCGAACTGCTCGGAGGTGAAGCGCTTGCCGCCGATGGCGAGGCAAACGACGAACTCGCCGGGTAGAATGCGGCTGAGCAGCCGCTCCCCTTCGCGCTCGATCACCTGAGATTCTTCGGCGGGGGATAGCGTCTCCGGTGCTTTTTCGTCCGCAACTTCCGCAATCTCAAGCGTGCAAAAACGCGAGAGCCGCTTGGCGTATTCCGCAACGGCATCCCGATAAAACGAATCTTTCACTTTTCCGACGCAGGCGATTTTGATTTTCATGATTCCTATATCTGGCTGTTCGATGGCGTGCTATAGAAGCGTTTTATAGCTCAAACAACCCACAGGGGCTAAACCGATCTGCAACGGTGACAAACATGCTATCTAATAGCCCCGCTTCTTCCAGCAGGGATTGCACGGTGACCAGCGCGAGCTCCGGCGTGTTATTATCCTGCGAGAGGTGCCCGAGAATCGCGTTCTTCACCCCGCGCGCATGCAGCTTTTGCAGCACAAGCCCCGCGTCCTCATTGCAGAGGTGCCCGTGAGCGGAGAGGATGCGCATCTTGAGCGGATAGGGGTAGCTGCCCGCCTTGAGCATGTCCACATCGTGGTTGGCTTCGAGCAATATGAGGTCGGAGTCGGCAACAGCGTCGATCATGAGGTTGGATACATGCCCGATGTCCGTCATGATCGAAAGTTTCTTCCCGTTGTGCACAAATGTGTAGCCGACCGCGTGCGCCGCGTCGTGCGGCGTGGAAAAGGGATGCACGCAGAGTTGCTTGAGGTAAAAATCCCGATCCGGCTCAAACACGCGTATATTCTTAGTCGCAATTTCACCGACGCTGTGCGGCATGTGCTCCCAGCACTCCGCGGCGGCGTAGACGGGGATGTCGTATTTACGGGAGAGCACGCCGATGCCGGAGACATGATCGCTATGCTCGTGGGTGATCAATATCGCATCCAGTCCTTCGGGGCTCAGGTCGATCATAGACATCAAGTCACGCAGACGCTTGGCGGTGATGCCCGCATCTACGATGAGGCGAACGCCACCCGCCTCCAGATAGGAGGCGTTGCCGGAGGAACCGCTGCACAACGGTGAAAACAACATAATGAGAATGCTCCTTCTATTCCAGACCGTCGCAGGACGGCGAAAAACTATATCGTGTGTCTATGCTATCTCATAAAAGCACATCTAGTATAGCACACACGTTGCGAAAACGACAGTGACGATCCAACGCGGCAAGATGGTTTAAGCTGAAAATACGCGCGTTTCTACTGGTGTAAAACGTTCTGATTTGGTATACTGTTCGTTAGTAAAAGAGCGAGAGGCAAAGTTTGAGCATTCTCCTCAGTTCAATAAAGTAAACGAAACCATCAGGTGTACTGATTCATATGGATAGAACGACAAAACGCGCTTACGCAAAACTGAACCTGACACTTGGCGTGCTGTATAAACGCACGGATGGCTACCATGCGCTCGATTCCATCATGCAGACCATCGATCTCTTTGACACCGTCACGGTGGAGCGCGCGCGCGACATCGTGGTGACCAGCACGGGCATGGTGCTGCCGTATGACAACACGGTTCGCCGCGCAGCGGAGCAATACCGCGCGCTCACGGGGCGCGGCGCGCATATCCGCGTGGTCAAGCGCATCCCCGCAGAGGCTGGCCTCGGCGGAGGCAGCGCGGACGCGGCGGCGACGCTGAACGCCATGCAGGAGCTCTATGACGAAGCGGACGAAAAAACGCTGCTCGAAATTGGCGCCAAAGTCGGCGCAGACGTACCGTTTTGCTTGCGTGGCGGCACCCAGCGGGCGGAAGGCATTGGAGACGTGCTGACGCCAGTGCGCGGCATGAAACTGCAATTCCTCATTGCAAAACCTGCCGAGGGCGTTTCCACCAAAAAACTATTTTCACTGCTCAAGTTGCCGCGCGTCATGCCGGAGACGGTCGTTGCGCTCAAGGCGCTCTCGGATGGAGATCTCGATTCTCTTTGTCCCTTGATCTTCAACGCGCTGGAGGAACCCGCCATCGAGCTCGTGCCCGAGATTGGGCGCATCAAGAGCGATCTGCTGGCATTGGGGGCAAAGGCTGCCTGTATGACCGGCAGCGGCAGCACCGTGTTCGGGGTTTTTGTGGACAAGGCAACCGCAGAGGCTGCGCTGACCCAACTGAAAGACGTTGCGTTTGCCTGCGTTTGCGAGAGTATTTAGAAGCGGGCACGATGGGTTTTTCGCCTGGTTTTGCTTTCGCTAAAAGATTCTAAAAGGATCGGATGTAGCGCGCGTGTATCCGCGCTGTTTCGTTAAAGTGAACAATCCGAGAAAAATCAAAAAAACAGGTGCAATCTATCCATTGAATTCGATACAATCACGGTACGGACGCATGTTACATGCCCGTTCTTTCAATTTCTTTATCGGGGGGCTTATGAAGAAACGACTAACCCACTCTCGCAGAGCACTCGCATTCGCGCTCGCACTTGGAATGCTGCTACTTGTTGTTCCGCTTTCTTCCGCACCAGCGGACTCCGGCGTGCAGTTTGTGCGTGTGCTGCTCTCTACGCAGGGAGTAAAGTCGATGACCGTCCCCGTCAAGGGAACGTATACGCTCGCGCAAACGCAGCGTACATTTACCGATGGCACGTTAACCCTCTCGGCAAGTGGAAGCACGGTCACCGTCAGCCACTCAAGTGAAGGTCAACTCTATTCCGGCAGCAGTGCAATCATTGAGCGCGTAAACCTCTCGCGCGACGCGGGGTATTTAACCATTAAAACTGCTGCGGGTACGCGCAATTATCTCGGCAACCTGCAGGTCAGCGCCAGCAATGGTGTGTTGACGGTTGTCAACCGCGTGCCGATGTCGCATTACCTCTACGGCGTTGTTGGATACGAGATGAGTAATGCATTCCCGCTTGAGGCGCTCAAGACGCAGGCTATTGCGGCGAAAGGCTATGCGCTGCTCAAGATTCACGAGAGCGGCTCATATGATATCCTCGATACCTCGGACGATCAGGTTTATAAAGGGTACGACCCCACGAGCCAGAATGTCATCAACGCCGTGGACGCAACCATGAGCGACGTGTTGTATTACAACAACGTACCGCTGCTTTGCTACTATTCTGCGAGCAATGGCGGCTGGATGATACTCCCTTCCGATCGCTGGACAAGCCCGATCTATGACGGCGCCTACAACTACGGTGCCGATCCCTACGACCTGCAAAACCCATCCACACCCGTTGAGAAGGTGTTTATTTCCAATATTTACAGCGATAAGGACATGGGAACCGCAGCGTTTTCGTTTATCGATTCCCGATTGATGGCGGCGGTAGCAGCACGCGGCGTGATCCCGAAAAACTATTATTTCGGTGGAGTACAGTCGATTGACAGCGTAACATCCTCCGGAACGGGGGGCTATGCCGATGATCTCAATCACCTGAATATCACCGTGACGGCAACGGTTCGGGCAAAAATGCTCGAGTCGCTGATTCCTTCGCCCACACCCACCTTTGCGCCGACGCCTTCGCCAACACCGACTTTTGCGCCGACACCGTCGCCAACCCCGACTTTTGCGCCAACACCGAGCCCAAGCGCGACACCGGCAGACATGACGCCAGAGATTCTACCGGAAGGAGTAACGCCCAGCCCGACACCGACAACGGAACCGACCCCTACGCCAACCCCGACTTTTGATCCGACGCCTTCTCCAACCGCGCCGTTTGATCCCACACCTTCGCCGACGCCCGCCATCGAGACGGTGAAGACGAGCCAGGTGAGCGTGAGCTTTACATTTGATGATATGGTTGCGGCGGGGCTTTATAGTTCCCAGATACTCAAGATTTACTATGCCGCGCCGACCACCGGAGGCTGGTATCTCTACCACGCCCGCTATGGCCACGGCGTTGGCATGAGCCAGCGCGGCGCGCAGTATATGGCAAATATCGGCAAGACCTACCGCGACATCCTCTCGTTCTATTATCCGGGCGCAACACTCGGCACCATGGCATATGTGTTCCCCGAGACCGTCGGGGCGACGCAATCTTCATCCGCACTCACGGCCTCCTCTACCGGAAAAGTGACCGGCGGCTCGGTCAACGTGCGCTCGGGCGCCTCCACCAGCGGCAGCGTAGTCGAGACGCTCACGGTTGACACGCAGGTGACACTGCTTGGCATGACGGGAGAGTGGTACTATGTCTCCACCGCGAGCGGTAAGATGGGCTACATTCGTTACGACTATATCATGCTCACCGGATCTAGCTTGATTGCGCAGGGCAAAGTCTCCGCCAGCGCGGTAAACTTCCGCACGGGGCCCGCGACGAGCTACGCAACAGTGGGTCAGCTCTCGCAGGACACGCAACTCGGCATCTACGGCATGGTCGGCGGTTGGTATAAAATCAAAGCCATGTCTACCGGGCAGGATGGCTTTATCAGCAAGGATTATGTAATCATCACGCAAGCAGTTGCGAGCAACACGGGGACTATCCCAACGCCCACACCGATTGCAGTAACAGCAACGCCCGCACCGACCGCGATTCCGGACGGCACAACGCCGACGCCAACGGCAACTCCGACGGCGACCCCCACCGTTGCGCCAACACCGACGCCGACGCCGGGGCCGACGCTCTCGCCGAATCTCGTTGCGGCGGGTGTGATGACCGCAAACGGCGTCTATATCCGCGCGGGCGCAAGCACATCCAGCAAGAGCTACGGCAGGCTGATGAAAAACACCGCAGTCGGTGTTTATGACAAAGTTGGTTCGTGGTATCACATTCGCGTGACTGCTACGGGTCTCGATGGCTATGTTTACGCCAAATACGTCAAGCTCACGCAGCTGAGCAACACCAGTAGTTCCGGCGTCTCCTCCAGTTCGGGCTATATCAACGCCTCCGGCACCATCCTGCGCTCCGGTCCGGACACGCGCTTTAACAGCCTCGGCAAACTCGGGCGCAACACGACCGTGAAGGTAACCGGTTCGTTCGGTGGCTGGTATGCAATCGAGATACCGTCCGCAAAGCTCTCTGGATACACCCTTGCTAAGTATGTAACCCTCTCGAACACGACAAAGACGGATTCCACCATCGGCGTGGTCACAGGCTCCCTCTACCTGCGTACGCAGGCTTCGTCGAGCTCCAGCTCCAAAGTCCTGCTGACGATGAAAAAAGGTGCTACAGTCACGATTTACTCTACGGTAAACGGTTGGTGTTATGTGGATTATCAGGGCACAAAGGGCTATTGCTCCGCGTCGTATCTTAAGCTTGGTTGACGCGACGGCCTAGATCGCTTTTTCGCCTACGCGTGATTGCCGCTTCGAAAGGAAACAAACGAGCAATATTGGATAAAAAACTCCTCAACCGCATCTTTTTACTCTCGGCGGCGGGCGTGCTGCTCGTACTCGGCGCCATCGGTGCGCTGCGCGCAGCCCGGCCGGTGGTAGACTCAGGCCCGGTGGTCGTGGAACAAGCCGTGACGGATTTGGTCGACGTGGAAACCGTGGAGGTGACGCCCGCTCCAACACTTGAGCCGATCACCTATGAAAACACCGTAACGCTCCTGGTCGACCGTGTGCCGGTGATGACGTTCGCCTCTGAACTCGCGGCGAAGCAGACGCTCTGGGAATATCTCACGAGCAATGCCATCTCGCCGGAGGGAGAGACGTTTCTCTCTGCCAAATTTGACTGCGAGCTGATTTTGACGCAGGGCGACCCCACCGTAAAGCCACTGGAAGCGGGGGAAGCGCTGAATCAACTTGCGCAAAATCCTGCCATTGTACCCATCCGCGTCACCACACTGCGCACCGAGAAGAGTGAAAGCAGCCCGGAGATCACGCAGGATGTCGAGACGGCGCTGCCCAAAGGCGCGCGCATCATCAACCAGCTTGGCACCGGCACGGTTACGCAGACGAGTTTGCAGGTGGTTTACCGCGCGGGCGTGCTGCTGGAAACGGGTGCGTCGGACACAAAGACGCTGCGTCTTGCGCGCGCGACCATGGTGCGCACGGGAACATATACAAAGGCGGACACATCCGGCACGCCGGATCGGTTAGAGGGCGTAGAGGGCAAGAGCAAGGGTGACCTGAAGTTCGGCTACCCGATGCGCGGGCAGATCGTGCACTATTTTGGCTATGTCAACGGCAAGATGAATTACGGGCTGGAGATCAGCAACAGCGCGGGCACCAACATCGTCGCCCCCGGAGAGGGCATTGTGGTGTACTGCGGGGAGCGTGGCGCATATGGCTTCGTCGTGGACATTGACCACGGCAACGGCTTTGTATCGCGGCTCACGCACCTAAGCGACGTGCAGGTGGAGATGAACCAGCGCGTGTTCATCGGCGATGCGGTGGGTAAGCTCGCGGAGGACGCAGACGGCGGCAAACCCGTTTTGCATTATGAACTCATCATCGACGGCATTCCGTATAACCCACTATTCTATATCGACTAAACTTTTTCGAGATAAAAACGATTGACACATAAAAAACAGGATGGCGCGTGCCATCCTGCTTTTTTGCATCCTGTGTTGGGGAATCGGGGCGAAGCCCGAAAGAATTCCCTACATCATCTCTTTTAGCCTTATTTCCAGCTTCTTCTTCACCCGTTGAATGGCGTTGTCCACGCTCTTGGTCGTGATTTGCAGATGATCCGCAATCTGCTGGTAGGAGTATCCATACAGATACAACCCCAGCGCGCTGCGTTCGAGCTTGCTCAACGAGTGCTCGATGCTGTCCGCCACCGCCGCATAGTTCTCTCTGCCGATGAGCACCTCCTCCGGGTCGCTGATGCGGGTGCTTGTTAGCACGTCGATCAGCGGACGCTCGGTTTCGCCTTCGTACACCGAGCGGTTGAAGGAGATATAGGTGTTCAGCGGGGTGTGCTTCTTGCGTGTCGCCGCCTTGATGGCGGTGATGATCTGCCGCGTGATGCAAAGCTCGGCAAAGCCGCGAAAAGACGCCTGACGGTCAAACTGATAGTCCATAATCGCCTTATACAGGCCGATCATACCCTCCTGAATGATGTCTTCACGATCCGCGCCGATGAGAAAGTACGTGCGCGCTTTGCTGCGGACGATCTGCTTGTAGCGCGCGTAGAGCGCCTCTTCGGCGCGCGCGTCGCCCGCGCGATGCAGGCGGAGCAGATCCTCGTCACTCAGCGTCTCGTAATTCGTCATTCTGCCTCTTTCGATCTATTGTTCTTTGGGATACTGCGCTTTTACACGCTTTGTTCCGGTTTGTCCTGTCTCTTTTTCTCAAACATGAGAATACCGGCGGCAACGCCCGCGTTGAGCGAGCCGATCTGACCGTATTGCGGAATCGAGATCAGGAAGTCGCATTTTTCCGTGACGAGCTTGCTTAGCCCATCGCCTTCGCCGCCGATGACCAGCGCGAGCGGGCCGTTGAGCCCCTGCTTGGTCATGGGCTGACCCTTCATGTCCGCGCCCGCGACCCAGAGCTTGGCGCGCTTGAGTTCGTCCAGCGCAGCGGGGATATTCACCACGCGCGCAATTTTGACATGCTCCGTTGCGCCCGCGCTGGCCTTTACGGTAGCGGCGGTGACGGAGGCGCTTCTGCGCTTGCCGATGATCACGCCATGCGCGCCTGCGCATTCCGCGCTGCGGATGATGGAGCCGAGATTGTGCGGGTCGAGAATGCCATCGAGCACGACGACGAACGGTTCTTCGTTCTTTTCGCGCGCAACGGCTAGGATATCCGCAACGGTGCAATATTCAACGCCCGCGGCATAAGCCACGATGCCCTGATGGTTGCCGGGTTTGCCGCCGTGCCCGAAAGGCAGGCAGATTTCGTCGAGATGGCGCTTGTCCACCTCGCGGATGACGAGCTTGCGCTCACGCGCGAGACCGAGGATTTCGCGCAAAGAACCATCGGGTTCGCCGACGACTTCGACACGGTCAATGCTGCGTTCGCTCTTGATGGCTTCCTTGACGGAGTTGCGGCCGAGGATGAGGAATGGCAGTTCGTCCGGCTCCTGCGCGTTGGGTTCTTCCTCAACGGGGTTGTTGCGCAGGCGCATATCTTCGCTGCGGCGATCTTCATAAGCGAATGTTTTATTGTAGGGCTTTTTCTCGTAAGGTCTGTTGCCCTGATAGCCCGTGCCTTGCGGTTTATCGCCGAAGGAACGATTGCCCTGATAGCCCGTGCCTTGCGGTTTGTCGCCGAAAGAACGGTTACCTTGGTAGCCAGTGCCTTGCGGCTTGTCGCCGAAGGAACGGTTGCCCTGATAGCCAGTGCCTTGCGGCTTGTCGCCGAAGTCGCGCTTGCCCTGATAGCCGGTGCCTTGCGGTTTATCGCCGAAGGAACGGTTGCCTTGATAGCCTGTGCCTTGCGGTTTGTCACCGAAAGAACGGTTGCCTTGGTAGCCAGTGCCTTGTGGTTTGTCGCCGAAATCGCGCTTGCCCTGATAACCGGTGCCTTGCGGTTTGTCGCCGAAAGAACGGTTGCCTTGGTAGCCAGTGCCTTGTGGTTTATCACCGAAGTCGCGTTTACCTTGGTAACCGCCGCCTTGCGGACGATCGCTGTAGGGTTTCTTCCCCTGATAGCCGCTGCCTTGTGGACGATCGCCATAGGGACGATTGCCCTGATAGCCCGTGCCTTGCGGCTTATCACCGAAGTCGCGCTTGCCCTGATAACCAGTGCCTTGCGGCTTGTCGCCGAAGGAACGGTTGCCCTGATAGCCCGTGCCTTGCGGTTTATCGCCGAAGGAACGGTTGCCCTGATAGCCTGTGCCTTGCGGTTTATCACCGAAGTCGCGCTTGCCCTGATAACCAGTGCCTTGCGGCTTGTCGCCGAAGTCGCGTTTACCTTGGTAGCCGCCGCCTTGCGGACGATCGCCATAGGGGCGGTTGCCCTGATAGCCCGTACCTGCGGGCTTGTCTCCGAAGGAACGGTTGCCCTGATAGCCTTCGCCAGCGGGCTTGTCGCCGAAGTCGCGCTTGCCTTGGTAGCCGCCGCCTTGCGGTTTGTCGCCATACGTTTTTTTGCCTTGATATCCACCTTCGGCTTTTGCACCGAATGGTTTTTTACCCTGATAGCCGCCCGCCTTCGGGTAGCCGCCCTTTTTCTCACCAGAGCGGGGAGAAGAGCCTTTATTTTGGCCACCTTGGCCGGAGCCGTACTGTTTCTGCGGCATGGAATTGTTTCCTCATTTCAATATTAAAGTAGTTCAGTTTGTTTTCGATGGCTCTTATTGCTCCAGCATCTTCTCCGGCTGAAAATAATACGTCATCATTTCGTTTAGCCTTGTATCCGCGCCGCTTAAGAAAAGCCAACCGACCATTGCCTCTAGCCCTGTCGCCGTGTGGTAGTCCGCGGCGGAGGCATTTTTGGGCATGGTGCCGCTGTGGGCGTTGCGCCCGCGGCGATAGACTGCGGTTTCGTCGTCGTTCAGGTGCGGTTCCATTCTTCGGAAGGCAGCGGCCTGTCCCGCCGCGCAAACAAATTTGCTCGCGGCGAGGTGAAGCTCGTGCGGAGAGCGCGCGAACTGATCATTGAGGTAGATACGCGCGTAAAGATCACACACGGTGTCGCCGATTTGCGCAAGCGCCAGCGGCGCAAGTTGCCGCGGGTTTGCGCAGGCTTCCGCCCGTGTGGCGCGCCTTATTTCATCAATCATGGCCATACGGAATTATTTTATCCTTTTGTAAAATACAAAGCAAGAACAATCGCTATTACTGCGGCACGTTTCCCGAAAAAAAGCGTAATATCGGATATATTTTACTTGACAAAGGCGTACGCAGTGATTAAAATAGCAAACAATATATCATATACCCAAAAGCAGTGAAGGGAACAAGACGTGGCTCTTCCGCTCAGAGAACCGGTGGTTTGGTGCGAACCGGTGCGGCAGTCCATGTGCATGGCTCATCCCGGAGCTTTTCGCCTGAACAATTCTGTTAGGGTGAAACGACTGACCCCGTTAGCGGTCCAGGCCTTGTTGGAGGCTGTTGAGGGCTATTCGGGCAACCGAAGGCCGAACCAGGGTGGTACCGCGTGAACTCACGCCCCTGACCAAAACGATTTGGTCAGGGGCGTTTTTCTATCCTCTGACCGCCAAAGACGAAGATTTGGTCAGGACGTTTCGTGTTTCTGACCGCCAAGCAGAAGGAGGAGTTTGCCATGAACAACACATTTGAAAAGTACATTCCGTTTGTACCGATTCAGCTACCCAAGCGCACGTGGCCCGACAGGCAGATCACCCAGGCGCCCGTGTGGTGTTCCGTCGATCTGCGGGATGGCAATCAAGCACTCGTCGACCCGATGAATGTTCAGGAAAAGCTGCAACTGTTTCACACGCTCGTTGAGATCGGCCTTAAAGAGATCGAAGTAGGGTTTCCTTCGGCTTCCGAAACCGAGTTTGCGTTTATCCGGACGTTGATCGAGGGTGGCCACATCCCCGACGATGTGACGATTCAGGTACTTGTGCAGGCGCGCGCCCATCTGATCAAGCGGACGTTTGAAGCCATTTCCGGCGCAAAGAACGTCGTTCTGCACTTTTACAACTCTACCTCTACGCTGCAGCGCAAGGTCGTGTTCCGCATGGAGATGGACGGCATCGTGAATATCGCGGTAGAGGCAGCACGGCTGATTCGCAAGCTCTCCGAGCCCGTGATCAAGGCGGGCATCAATCTCCGCTATGAGTATTCGCCGGAATCGTTTATGGGAACCGAGATGGACAATGCGGTCCATATCTGTCAGCGCGTGATGGAAGAACTCCATGCGACGCCGGAACGCAAGGTGATACTCAACCTCCCGTCCACGGTTGAAAACTGCATGCCCAATTATTTTGCAGACGAGATCGAGTATTTTATTTCCAACTTGCCAAACCGCGAAAGCGCGATCATCTCCCTGCACCCGCACAATGACCGTGGCTGCGGCGTGGCAACCGCCGAAATGGGCTTGCTTGCCGGGGCGGACCGCGTGGAAGGCACGCTCTTTGGCAACGGCGAGCGCACGGGAAACGTAGATCTCGTCACGTTGGCGATGAATCTCTTTACCCAGCGGATCGACCCGAAGCTGGACTTTTCCAACATCAACAAGATCAAAGCGGTCTATGAGAGCGTCACTAAAATGAAGATTGGCGAGCGCCAGCCTTATGTGGGAGAACTCGTTTTCACCGCGTTCTCCGGCTCTCATCAGGATGCGATCAATAAGGGCTTCAAATACATGCAGGAATCAAAGAGCCCGCTTTGGGAGGTGCCCTATCTGCCCATCGATCCCGCGGACGTTGGCAGGCAGTATGAGCCGATCATCCGCATCAACAGCCAGTCCGGCAAAGGTGGCGCTGCGTTTATCATGGAGCAGAACTACGGCTTTGATCTACCGAAAGCCATGCACCCGGAGTTTGGCACGGTGGTGCAGAAGGAAACCGACAAGGTGGGAAAAGAGCTCAAGGCGGAGCGGATCTACGATCTATTTAAGGCGGAGTATGTGGATATCGACGCGCCATACCGGCTGGTGCGGCATTCGTTTTCGGAAACAACGGACGCCCAAGGAAACTCGCATGTGTCTTTTTCCGGCACGCTGTCGCACAAAGACACGGTGTTCGAGGTTACAGGCGAAGGCAACGGCCCCATCGACGCGTTTTTCAACTCCATCCGCGGGCAAAAGATGGATCGCTTCACCTTCGTGGACTACAGCGAACATGCAATCCGGAGCGGGTCGGATTCCATGGCGGTGGCGTACATCCATCTGCGGAGCAAAAGCGGCAAGGATGTGTTCGGCGTCGGCATTTCGCATAACATCAGTCTGGCACCGTTACGCGGCATTCTCTCCGCCATCAACCGCGCCAAAAGGCTGGAGATCATTTAAGTAATATAGAACAAAACGGCAGGCTATTATGCCCGCCGTTTGTTTTTTTGGTGGAATGATTTGGGAGTTTGAGAGCGAAGCCCTCAGCTAGCCCACGGTTAAACCATCAGTTCACAGATGGCATTGCTGAATGCGACAGGGTCTTCGATGGGCAACCCCTCGATTAAGAGCGCCTGATCGTATAGCAAGTTGGCGTATCGCGCCACGCGCTCGTCGTCCGCGCCGAGTTTGGCGAGTACGGTGAACACCGGATGCGCGGGATTGATCTCCAGCACGCGCTCGGCCTTGACCGTGCCATCCGACACCGGCATGCTGGCGAGCACCTTCTCCATTTCGATGGAGAGCGGACCGTCGCTGGTGAGGCACACGGGCGAACTCTTGAGCCGGTCGCTCAGGCGCACGTCCTTGACCTTGTTGGAGAGGGCGGCTTTGAGTGCAGCGAGAATATCCTTATTCTCTTCCTGTGCGCGCTCCTGCGCACGCTTTTCTTCATCCGAAACAAGCTTGAGATCCGCGTCGGACACCGACTTGAAGGTTTTCTCCATGTAGGTGGCGAGCATGCGCACGGCGAATTCATCCACGTCATCCGTCATGCAGAGGATGTCGTAACCCTGATCGCGCACGCGCTCGGTCTGCGGCAGCTTCATGGCGCGTTCAACGGTCTCCGCGCAGACGTAGTAGATGTGCTTCTGATCTTCCTTCATCGCGTCTACATATTCTTTGAGCGAGACGAGCTTGTTGAGCGCCGCGCTGTGGTAGAGTACGAGATCGCTCAGGAAGTCCTTGTTCATGCCGTAGTCGCTGTAGAGGCCGTATTTGATCGGCAGTTTAAAGCTCTTGTAGAACTGCTCATATTTCTCGCGATCATTGTCCAGTAGCTTTTTGAGCTCGGTCTTGATCCGCTTTTTGAGCGTGACGGCGATGGTCTTGAGCTGACGGTCGTGCTGCAGCAGCTCGCGGGAGATGTTCAGCGAAAGATCGCTGGAGTCCACAAGCCCGCTGACAAAGCCGAAATAATCCGGCAATAAGTCTGCGTTTTTCTCCATGATCAGCACGCCGCTGGAATAGAGCTGTAATCCGCGCTGATACTCCTTGGCATAAAAATCATACGGCGGATTTTTCGGGATAAAGAGCAACGCGTCATAGTTCACCACGCCCTCACCGCTGAAGTGAATGGTGAGAAGCGGGTCTTCATAATCGTGGAACTTGCTCTTGTAAAACTCGTTGTAGTCTTCGTCCTTGAGTTCGCTCTTTGGCTTTTTCCAGATCGGAATCATGCTGTTGAGCGTTTCGTCCTCGGTGACCGTCTCCGTGTCTTCCGGGTCGCCGTTTTTCGCGCGCGAATGCGAGGACTCCATGCGGATCGGGTAACGGATGTAGTCCGAGTATTGTTTGATCAAAGAAGAGATCGTGTGTTGGCTTAAGAAGCGGTCATACTGCTCGTCCTCGGTGTTGGGTTTGATCACCAGCGTGATGATCGTGCCGCATTCCGGCTTTTCCGCTTTTAAGATGGTGTAGCCTTCGCGGCCCGCGCTCTCCCAGAGCCAGGCTTCGTCGCTGCCATAGGCACGCGAGAGCACCTGGATATCGTCCGCCACCATAAACGAGGAATAGAACCCAACGCCAAACTGACCGATGATGTCCACCGCGTCGCTTGTGTCGTGCTCTTTTTTAAATGCGAGCGTGCCGCTCTTGGCGATGGTGCCAAGGTTTTCGTCCAGCTCGTCCTTCGTCATGCCAATGCCGTTGTCGGTGATGGTGAGGGTGCGTTTGTCCTTGTCCGCCGTGATCCGAATTTCGAAATCTTCGCGGCTTTTGCCGACCTTGTCGTCCGTCAGCGAGAGAAAGTAAAGCTTATCGATCGCGTCGCTGGCGTTGCTGATGAGCTCGCGCAGGAATATTTCCTTATGCGTGTAAATACTGTCGATCATCAGGTCGAGAATGCGCCGCGATTCCGCCTTGAATTGTTTTTTTGCCATGAAAAGTGCGCCTCCATCATGAAATACAAATTCTTTGTTAGCACTCAATATCAGCGAGTGCTAATCTAGCATACTACTCTAGCGGGCTGTTTTCAAGCGCGGACGCGCGCTTCCACAATATTTTCACATTTTTAGATTGCGCTGATGCGAAAAAAAAGACGGGGAGGATTCCCCCGTCTATCGGATCGGTTTTTAAGCGGTGAGTTGCTCTGTTGCCTCGGGAGAGAACTCTTTTAGCAACTGCATGAACTCTTCGCCTGTGATGGTTTCGTGCTCCAGCAGGTGCGCCGCGAGCTGATGTAGCGCGGATTCGTTTTCCTTGAGAATTTGCTTTGCGCGCTGGTGCGCGCGCTCCACGATAGCGATGACTTCCGCGTCCACGCGCGCCGCTGTGTCCGAAGAGCAGGTCATGGCGCTGTCTGAGCTCAGATACGGATTGTTCTGGCACTCGAGGGCGACCATGCCAAATTCGTCGCTCATGCCGTATCGCACGACCATTGCGCGGGCGATGCGTGTCGCCTGCTCGATGTCGTTGCTGGCTCCCGTGGTGATGGTGCCGAACACGATTTCTTCCGCGGCTCTTCCGCCGGTGAGGGTGGCGATTTTATTCTCCGCCTCTTCTTTCGTCATGAGGTAGTGTTCGCTCTCGTCCACTTGCATCGTATAACCCAGCGCACCGCTTGTGCGCGGTATGATGGTGATTTTGTGGACAGGTGCGCTCTCCGTTTGTTTGGCAGCGACCAGCGCGTGACCGGTTTCGTGATAAGCGACGATGCGCTTCTCCTTGGGGGAGATGACTGCGTTCTTTCGCGCGTAGCCGGCTATGACCACCTCAACGCTCTCTTCAAGGTCCGACTGATCAACAATTTCCCGCTTCAATCGCACGGCGCGCAGGGCGGCTTCGTTGATGATGTTGGCGAGATCTGCGCCGGAGGCGCCGCTGGTTGCGCGCGCAATCGCCTCAAAATCTACCTGATCGGAGATTTTTACACCGCGGGCGTGTACTTTGAGTATATCCGAGCGGCCTTTGAGGTCCGGCAGCTCCACGTGGATGCGCCGATCAAAGCGGCCGGGGCGCAGCAGCGCGGGGTCAAGCGAGTCCGGGCGGTTCGTCGCGGCGAGGATGACGACGCCTTTGCGCGCGTCAAAGCCATCCATCTCGGTGAGCAATTGGTTCAGCGTTTGTTCGCGCTCGTCATTGCTGCCGAGTCCGTTGTCGCGGCGTTTTCCGATGGTATCGATTTCGTCGATGAACACGATGCAGGGCGCTTTCTGCTCCGCCTGGGAGAAGAGGTCGCGCACCTTCGCCGCGCCCATGCCGACGAACATTTCGACAAACGCGGAGCCGGAGATGCTGAAAAACGGCACATTCGCCTCGCCCGCAACCGCCTTGGCAAGCAGCGTTTTTCCCGTGCCCGGAGGGCCGACAAGTAGCGCGCCCTTGGGCAGCTTTGCGCCGATTTCGGCGTAGCGGTCAGGGTTATGCAGAAAGTCTACGATTTCCAGCAGCGCATCCTTTGCTTCATCTTGACCCGCAACGTCGCCAAAGGTTTTGCCGGTTTGCGCCTCAACATAGATCTTGGCGTTGGCCTTACCAAAGGAGAGGGCGTTGCCGATGCCGCCGGGCATACCGCTCTGCATCCGCTTCATCAAAAACTGTCCGATGCCGACAAACAGCAAGATCGGCAGCACCCAACTGATTAAGAAGCTCATCAGCGGAGACGTTTGCGTAGGGATGCTTGCGGTGAATTTAACACCCGCTTGATCGAGTCGGTCTACGAGGGAATCGTCCGGCCAGATTCCGGTTTTGTAGTATGTTGTTTTGTCGCCTTCTACGCTGGTAAAGGTGATGGTCTGGGTCGCTTCGTCGCGAGAGACCTCGTTGATCTTTCCATTGTCTACCATGGAGAGAAACTCGTTATAGCCGACCTCTTTTACTTCGTTTTGCAGCAACTGAGGAAACACAAACGCATTGAGCAGCAGCAGCGCGATCATCGCAATGATGGCATAATAATAGATTGGTTTTTTGGATGGTGTATGTTCTTTCATTTGGTTATTCTATTTCCTTACAAACGGTACATTCTACCGTAACAATTTTAATTCAAACGCATGAACTCAAAGAAAACTGCGCATCAGCATTAGCGCCCCATGCCATACAGCACGAGTTGCTCCGCCATGGCGGCCATTTGCGCGGGCGTTTCCTTCATGTCGCGCGTAAACCACTCGCGGATGATGCCGATAAAACCGGCGGCGAGGAAGGAGAAGTAGTAGTCGAACTGCTCCGGGTCCTTCTTCTGCTCTTTTAGCCAATATTCCACCACGCGTTCGCGAATCAGCGAAATGAGCTTGTTAAAAAACGCCATGTCGCCGTTTCCGCCGAGAAAAGCGGCGCAGAGATCCGAATTGGTGGAAAAGAATTCGAAAAGATCGAGCAGCAGGGAAATCGGTTTGTTTTGCAGCTCGTCGGCTGGGTGCGCGCGAACAAGCTCCTCAAACTCGTCAAAGACTTCCTGCTCAACCTGCTCCACCATATCGTAGATATCGCGATAATGCAGATAAAACGTGCATCGATTGATGTCAACCAATTGCGCGAGCTCGCGCACGGTGATGTCCTTAATCGGTTTTTCGTGCATGAGTTGCGTCAACCCGTAGCGAAGTTGCATGCGGGTCTTACGAACGCGGCGATCCATTTTCTTATTTTCCAATGGAGAT
>Ga0302289_1000487_pt1 | contig 17344 bp, 14 predicted proteins | sample III_Fen_N1_2_FD_194552 | JGI IMG/M metagenome (GOLD analysis project Ga0302289, IMG submission 194552) | Peat permafrost microbial communities from Stordalen Mire near Abisko, Sweden - III_Fen_N1_2 | ecosystem: Environmental > Terrestrial > Soil > Wetlands > Permafrost | place: Sweden: Abisko... | reverse complement strand
ACTGATGCCGGCAGCGGCAAGATCTTCGTTGAACACGAGCACTGTCTTGACCTTGTCCGCGTCGATCGCGGCGGCCAGCTCGGTCAGCTGCGCTTCGGGCAGCTTGCTGATCAAGCCCGTGACGATCGCGCCGCGGGTGTTCGGATTGCGGTCGGCGGAAACAAGCAGCTTGTCGCCCTCACCCACCCGGCCAACGGCAAACGCAGGAGCCTTGAGCGCCGCGGCGAGCTTCTTCGTGGCAAATTGCTCCTCGACTGAGCTGCGACCGGAACCGACCACGGCGACATTACCGGTTTTCAGAAGTTCGGCAGCGGCGGCCATCGCCGCATCAAGGTCCGCCGGCTGGCCATTGACCTGAATCGCCGTCAGGCGGCTTTCGTCGCGCACCTGCTTGTAGAGCACGCGGCCGGTATCGGGCATCCACGTGTCGTTTACCTCGTCGTTGCGGCGCGGCGTAATGCGATAAATCTGCCCCTCGCGCGACCAGACGACGGTATTGGCTCCGACCGATGATTCGGTATCGATGCTGTCGGCCTGCTTCAGGAACCAGACGCGCATCTTGAAACGGAAATCCGTGCTCGTAAGCGCGCCAACCGGGCAGATGTCGACGGTGTTGAGCGAGTAATTGTTTTCGAGCTTCCGGCCGGGATAACAAGTCAGCGTCGAGTAACTGCCGCGATCGATAAAGCCGAGCACGTCGTCCTTTGCGACGTCCTTGGAAAAACGGATACAACGCGAGCAAAGGATGCAGCGTTCGTCATCGAGCGTGACGCGCGGCCCCAATTGGGTGCGCTTTGGCTTAACGTTTTTCTGTTCAATGAAGCGCGAGTAGCCACGCCCATAACCCGTCGCTTGCTCCTGCAATTTGCATTCGCCGGCCTGATCACAGATCGGGCAGTCGAGCGGATGATTGATGAGCAAAAACTCCATCACCCCCTCGCGACAGTCTTTGATCTGCGGCGTGGTCGTGCGGATGTGCAGGCCGGGGATGGCATTGGTGCCACAGCCGATTTGCGGGCGGGGCATCCAGTTAATCTTCTGCTTGCCGGTGGCGGGATCGATGAGCGGCTGTTTGGTGGCAGGGTCGACAGCGGGAAGGCCCATCTCGACCAGACACATGCGGCAGTTGCCAACGATAGAGAGTTTGGGGTGGTAGCAATAGTGCGGCACATCCACACCGACCAGGCGGGCGGCTTCGATCACATTTGTACCCTTGGGCACGGCGATCTCCTTGCCGTCGATGTTGACGGTGACGAGGTCGGGTTTGGTGGGAGGCAGGGACATTGCTGAAATTTATTTAACCACTAATGGACACTAATGATTGGGAATTTAGGAAATTCAGAGGGATCGGATTTCAAACATTACCTGTAATGAGTGTGGATGAGTGGTGATTCTTTAGACGAGTTCGAGCGCGTCGTCGGACCTGGCGGCGGCTTTCGCCTCCGGATAGGCCTTAAATTCGTCGCCGAATTTTTGGACAAAACTTTGGGTCGGCCACGCGCAGGCTTCGCCCATCGCGCAGATCGTGCGACCGGCAATCTGGTCGGCCACGCTCTTGAGCAAAGCACCGTCCTCCGAGCGCGCATCGCCGTGGACCATGCGGGCGGTTATCTTCTTCATCCAGAGCGAGCCTTCGCGGCAGGGCGTGCATTGGCCGCAACTTTCGTGGGCATAGAAGGCGTTCAAGTTGGCCAGCGCATCGACCATGTTGACCGAGTCATCCATGACGATCACGCCACCCGAACCACCCATGGTGCCACAAGCCGCGAGCGTGTCGAAATCCATCGGGATATCCTCAACCGAGAGCGTGCGCGTCGAGCCGTCCTTGTTTTTCAACGTGAACGTTTCGCCAAAGCGCAGGACCTTCGCCGAAGAACCACCAGGGATGACGCCCTTGAATGTCCGCCCGGGCAGAGGTCCGCCACAGACTTCGTTGAGCAACTGTCCCAGCGTAATTTTACCAACCTCGTATTCGTAATAACCGGGCCGTTGCACGTGGCCAGAGACACAAAGGATGCGCGTGCCGGTGTTGTTCGGCGTGCCGATTTTTGAAAACGCCTCACCACCAAAATCGGCGATATGCTTCACATGACAGAGCGTCTCGACGTTGTTCACGATCGTCGGGCACTGGTAAAGACCAAGGACCGCCGGAAAATAAGGGGGCTTGATGCGCGGATACGGACGCTTGCCTTCGAGCGACTCAATCAGACCCGTTTCCTCACCGCAGATGTAGGCACCGGCGCCGCGATGCACGAAAATCTCGCAGCTATAGGTCGTGCCGAGAATATTGGGACCGACAAAATTCGCCGCGCGGGCCTCGGCAATGGCCTGCTCCAGAATGCGGGCGCCGCGGGGAAATTCGCCACGGATGTAGATATAGGCCTGCTTCACGTTGTTCGCGAAACAGGTGATCATGATTCCCTCAATCAGCTGGTGCGGGTCCTGGTGGATGATGTAGCGATCCTTGAACGTGCCTGGCTCGGACTCGTCGGCATTTACCACGAGATAGATTGGCTTGCCGCTCTTGCGATCGAGCAGCGACCATTTCACGCCACACGGAAAACCCGCGCCACCGCGACCGCGCAGGCCGGACTTCTTAACCTCGTCGACGATTTCCTCAGGTTTGCGCGCGACCGATTTCTTTAGCACCTCGTAACCGCCATTGCGCACGTAGCACGCAAGGTCGTTGCTGTAGCCAGGCTCGTCGATGTGCTTGAAGATCAGACGATGTTGTTCAGGAGCGGGCATCGGAGGCGAAGTGGTAAGGTGTAAGTGAAATGATGTAAGCCGGTCAGCGGGCGGCTTCGGATTTTATCTTGGCGGCGAGTTCGCGGGCCTTGGCAGTATCGACCTTCTCGTACAGCTCATCGTCAATCATGACCACCGGCGCCGTACCGCAGCTGGCGAGACACTCGACGAACTCAATCGTGACTTCGCCGTCGGCCGAAACCTCGTTCAGTTCTACACCAAATTCTTTCTTAAACTCGTCGCAAACTTTGTAGCCGCCCATGAGCGCACAAGAAAGCGTGCGACAGACCTTAACGTGGCGACGTCCGATCGGTTTGCGCCGGAACATCGGATAGAAGGTGACAACTTCGTAGACGTTGATCGGCTGCAACTCGAGTTTTTGCGCAACCCACTCGATCGACTCGTCAGAGATATAACCAACGTCACCCTGGATGAGGTGCAGCAACGGCAGCGTCGCACTCCGTTTGACCGGATAATGCGGGATAACCTCGTCGATGCGTTGGAGCGTTTCGGACTTGAGATTCATTCCTAAAGTAGTGAGTAGCGGGTAGTGGGTAGCGAGTAGACGCAAGCGCATGAGCCTTCACGGCTGATTATTCTAGATTCTGTTTTTTGTGGTTTCTTCATGCTCACTACGCGCTACTAAATTCTAGCTACTGATTTTTAACGGTCGCATTCGCCCATGACGAAGTCGAACGATCCGAGGATCGCGACGACGTCGGAGATCAAGATGCCTGTGCAAACTTTGGGGACGATGGAAAGGTTGCAGAATGAAGGTGAACGGATCTTTAGGCGCCACGGCACGCCGCCACCCTTGCTCACGATGAAGAAACCGAGAATGCCCTTCGGGTTTTCCGCCTCGAAGTAAACTTCGCCCGCCGGGATTTGCGGTCCTTCGGTCACGATCATGAAGTTCTGGATCAGTTCTTCCATCGAGGAGAGAACCTTGTCTTTCGGCGGGGCGAAAATCTTGCGCGCGTCCTTGGCGTACCAATCGCCACCAGGAAAACTCTTGACGATTTGGCGGATGATGCGGACCGACTGGCGCATTTCTTCGCCGCGCACGAGATAGCGGTCGTAGCAATCGCCCTTCGTACCGACCGGAACGTCGAATTCGTACTGCTCATAGCCGGAGTATGGCTTGTCCTTGCGCAGGTCCAGCGGAATGCCCGAGCCGCGAAGATTCGGGCCGGTCAGACCGTAAGCCAGCGCGTCCTCTTTCGAAATCACGCCGACTCCATCCGTGCGATCGGTGAAGATTTTATTCCGTGTCAGCAGCGAAAGGATTTCCTCAAGCGCAGGCAGGAACTGGTCGCAGAACTTGCCAACATTTTCCAACCAGCCGTCTGGAATGTCACGGGAAACACCGCCAATGCGCGTGTAGCTCGTCGTGAAGCGCGCGCCAGTCAGCTCCTCGAAAAGCTTGTAGAGGAACTCACGTTGATTGAGCGAAAGCACGAGGACGGTCCACGCGCCAACGTCGAGGCCGAACGCGCCCAGGCCCATCATATGCGAAGAAATGCGCGCCATCTCAGCCGTGAGCACGCGAATCGCCTGACAACGCGGCGGCACTTCAAGGTGTGCGAGTTTTTCGACCGCGATCGCGTAGGCCATGTTGTTGGCCAGCGGCGCAAGGTAATCCAACCGGTCCGTATAGGGTACGAACTGGTTGTAGGTCATGTTCTCGGCAATTTTTTCGTCGCCCCGGTGCAGGTATCCAACAACCGGGTCGCACTTCGTCACGATTTCGCCGTCGATCTCCAGTTGAAGGCGCAACACGCCGTGGGTCGACGGATGCGACGGCCCCATCGAAAGGGACATCTTTTCAGAGCCAAACTCCTGCTCAGCTTCCGCTGATTTTGTCGCGCTGTCGGGAATGGAAAATTCGGTGGCCATGGCGCGTCAGTCTTTGAATTGTTTGAGTCCGGTTTGGTCCGGGCGCGGACGACGGTCGCTCCAGCTTTCGTCCTTGGCGCGTGGTTCGGCTTCAGTCAGGTTGATCTGGCCCGGCGAAGCAACAAAGGGTCCGCCCGCCATTGGGGCGGCGATCACCGCAGCACCCGTTTCAATGCCCACTTCGGAATCCGGCAGCGGCACTTCGATGCCTGCCAGCGGAAATTCCTTGCGCAGTGGATGATACGGGTAGCCATCCCACATCAGGATGCGCCGCAGATCCGGGTGTGATTCGAACGTGATGCCCAGTAAATCGTAGCACTCGCGTTCGTGCCAGTTGGCGGCTGGCCAGAGCTCGACAACGCTCGGCGCGACCGGTTCGTCATTGCTGGCGCAATCCGTGGCGATCCGAATGTATCCAAAGTTTACTGACGAAAAAAGATGGTAGACGACGGTAAACCGTGGCGACGCGCCCGCGGCCCAGTCGATTGCCGTGAGATCCATGAGCAGATCGAAGGCGAACTCGTCACGCAGATATTTCAGGACCGTGACAACGTCGCCCACAGGAACATTGACCGCATCGTGATCGGCGCTGACGCGATCGTTCACTTGCGGGAATTTGTTTTTGAGAGCGGCGGTTGCTGCGGAAGGTGCAGGCATGTCGTTAATCGTGGGCGAAAATCGAGGGTCGGCTCAGGCTTTCAACAAGTTTTGAGCCGAGCGTTCGGTTTTAATTTTGGCCTGCAACTTGATCAACGCGTCAAGGATCGCTTCAGGACGCGGCGGGCAGCCACTGATGTAAACATCCACGGGGACAATGCGATCGACGCCCTGCAACGTCGAGTAGCTGCGGTACATGCCACCTGAGCTGGCGCAAGCCCCCATCGCGATCACCCATTTAGGCGACATCATCTGATCATAAATGCGACGGACCTGTGATGCCATTTTATAGGTCACCGTGCCGGCAACGATCATGCAGTCGGCCTGACGGGGGGAGAAGCGCATGACTTCGGCACCGAAGCGCGCAATATCGAAGCGGCCATTGCCGACCTGCATCAGTTCAATGGCGCAACAAGCCAAACCCATCGGCATTGGCCAGATTGAGTTGGTGCGAATCCAGTTGATCACCGCATCGGCGCGGGAAACGACGACTTCGCCCTCGATCTTGCTGTTGTAGGCTAGTTCTGTCTCAACGGAAACCATAGTAGTAGTCGCGATTAGTGGGCCAAAGTAGCACTCAAGAGAGGTCGCGCAAGGAGCTTTTGAGCCGCCGGCAGGCAAACTGCGCACTTTCTCCCCATGGCGGCACCACGGGGAGAATCAGCGACGCCGAAATGAGCCCCCCTTCTTACAAAGCGACGCGCTGAAAAGAGCCGGTGATAACCAAGCGACAACGCCCTCGAGAGCCTTTGCGCTCAGCCAGAGATCGAGGCATCGAGGACCCGATGTGCAATCGGTCTCAACCGCTACCCCACCGAAAAAGAAAATCAATGCGTCTTCATCAAGACTGAGATTTTCCGTTGACCCCGCCGAGACGGGCAGCCTTATTTCGACCCCTTCGCCCGTCGGCAGGCCTTGTTGGCAAAGGCCAGCCAAACACCTTGGAGAGGTGGCAGAGTGGTCGAATGCGCGTGCTTGGAAAGCACGTGTAGCCGCAAGGCTACCGGGGGTTCGAATCCCTCCCTCTCCGCCATTTTCGCCCTCTGAGGGCTAAAAACCTGAAGCTAGGTTACCAGTTGACACCGGCAACCTATACATGAAAGAGACGAATTCGTTCGCCGTCGGGCGGTTTGAAAACCGTAACGGGATAATTTCTTGGCGCGTCGCTGGCTGGCTGCAAGGCGTTCGCATCCGCAAAAACTTCAAGTTCAAGGAGGAGGCCGCTGCCGAAAAAGCCGCTCTCGATTTGAAAGCCTTGCAGATCAACTCCGATTTGCGTGCTGCCACCACGTGCCTTTCTGAAGATCAGGTTCGTGAAGCCGAGGCGGTCTTTCACCGTCTCACGGACAATCCGAAATCGCTCTCCTTCTATCTCGATTTCGCGTTAGCAAACTACCGTGACCCAATCAGCCAGCAAACGCTTAAGGATGCAGTGAAAGAGTATGTGGCTGTGAAAACCCGCGAGCAGGCCCAGAGGCTGATTTCGTCTTCACAACTAACGACCATCGAACGGCACCTGAAGGTGCTCCAGCGACATTATCCAGCAGCAAAAGTAGCCGACCTGTCGGCTACGCAACTTACCACCCACTGCCAGCGTGGCAACGCAGGGCTGAAGACCTATAACAACCGGCGCGGCGTTCTTTCGACGTTCCTCAAGTTCGCCCGCCTGCGCGATTGGATCGCGACCAATCCAATCGAGAAGGTGCCCTACCACCGGATAGCTCATCGTCGTGGTTCGGCAAAAACGTTAACCGCAGCTCAAGCCCAAGAGCTGATGAATTTTGTTGAGGGCTACCATGACGGCGCGTTCGTCCCCTTTTTCGCACTCTGTCTTTTCGCCGGCATTCGCCCTGCCTGCGCACCGGTGAAATACTCAAGCTCAGGGCTGAGCACGTCCAACTCGACACCGGTGTGACCCATATCGAACCCGAAGTATCCAAGGTGAAGATGAAACGTAATATCACGATTCAACCCAACCTTGCCGCCTGGCTCCGCGCGTATCCCCTCAAGGACCACCCCGTCATCGTCCCCAACCTTCAGAAGCACCGAGCGATTATCGCCAAGCACTTCAATCTCACCCACGATGTCATGCGGCACACGTTTATTTCGATGTTCGTCGCCAAATTTCGCTCGATGGGCGAGGAGGCACTTCAGGCGGGAAATTCCGAAAGCATTATCCGCAAACACTACCTCGATCTTAAAAGCCTGACGGAAGCGGAACAATTTTTCGGCATTCAGCCTAAACAGCGCAAAGAAGCTGCCGTCAGAGAATCCATGGGTATGCCACAAGCCAAAGAGACGTTTATCGAGCCGACATCCGAAATGCGGCGGGCATGATAGTCAGCCCAAAGACAAGCGGTGGTTGACATCGTCGCATACTATTATGCAGACCCCCTCCTCCACATTAATAATCCCTCCCTTGCTCGACATCGTTGGCTTGCGCCAAAGCGGGATTTTCCCAGTTGGGCGCGAGCCTTCCATTCGAACCTTGCGCGAATGGACGCGCATGAGGCGAATTCCTCATCATCGCGTGGGACATTTTGTGTATTACGATCCAGCTGAGGTTTTTTCACATATCCACACCCGTCTGAAAGTGCCAGCCCGAGGCAATTAATAAATTCGAACGTTTAAATATGTATGGTGGTGTGACGTTACAGTTCGCCATATGCAATCCTCGGATAGACATCCTCGGCGAAGAGCTGGCAGAGCTCTTTGAACTCCTAACTCGAGCCAAGATCGGCGTGGTTCGGCAAGGTTCGCACGTTAAATCCATTGTGCGTGAAATCCGATTGAGTGAGACATAGCCTGCTACGTTCAGAATGCGCACGGGCGCCACAGGATTCGTCACGGTCCTATATGAAACAGCATGACATCAAACAGGCGTGCATCGCCAATTCTGGGCTATTTTGAGCGTTTTGTATCGCGAGCGAAATGAATTTAGTATATTTTTAATATAGAAAATAGAGTTTTGATGTTTCTGTTACGTTGTATGTTGAATCGACTTAACACAGAGAGAAGGAGAATAAATATAGGTATACAGCAAATCTAATCCTTGTAGTTTACCGGTTTTTAGCAGATCGTTTTTATTGGGTCTAGATAGTGGGTCGGCTTGTAGGGGTTTCCCTGAACGATAGGAGTCAACGTACAAAATACTTGCACTGTCGCCGCGTGCGTGCGTTCGTCGGCCACGATTTAACGATACAGCATTGGAGACGAGGCTTAGTTGTGGCAGGTTCGCAGAGGCGCCCTTGGCGAGACGATGTCGTAGCGTCTAAATCGTACTATAATTCCCCGATCCCCCTTTTAACTAACAGTAATCGATTATGATTATATCGGTCCAGCCGGAGGTGTGTGCTCAGCCTTTATCCATTCCGTCAAATGTATCGGAAACGATCGGCCTACTTATTGATCGTGCAAAAGTAGATAGGAAGGGTGTGTTTTGGCCCTTAGGAGCGAAATACCGACAAATTGATTCAGCACGTTTTGAATCGTCATTGGGATACGGCACTTCGGGAATTCTTCTAACGCTGCTAGAATATTATCGCTGTACGAAAGATAGAGAAATTGCCGAGCTAATACAGAAAGGGTCTGCTTGGATTCAGAACCGGGTTAAGGCCGAGACTTTTCAACATGGATTTTATACAGGAGCGGGCGGGCAATGGTATCTCTGGCGCGAACTTGAGCAGGTATTCCCTGGAAGCGTTGGAACATGGTCGGATGCCGCACGTGCAGCACTCACTACGCAAGCGCAAGGCGAGATTGCTGCGAGCCTCGGTTTTGGTACTGCAGGAACGATTGTCGGCGCGCTTTCCGCTTTGGATCTCTCGGATGAAGAAGTCACGCTGCTGAAGTCTCCGCTCGAACAATTGATTGGCGCGGCCCGATTTTCTTCTGAAGGCGTGTTCTGGGATTTCAATACCACTTCGCTTCGTCCTCCTCTTGGATTTCTGCTTGGTAATGCGGGCGTCGACTACTGTTTGGCGCATCTGCGGCGTCGGCTGAATGTTACTTATCCATCTCTGCTCGCGGGATCCTTGGCGCGTGCCGCGGCATTGTTCGATGCGCGTCTTGAAAATTGGCCTGATCAGGATGGAATGAGCGATTTCAAGGAAATTGGTCAGGCGGGAATCGAGAAAATGCTTGATCGGAGCGGTGCGATGGGACCAGAGCTATCATTAAAAGCGGAGTATGCTCTCGGCTGGGGTAATGGTTTGGCAGGTATTCTTCAGTCGCGTGCCGTGCTCTCGGTTTCATACAATGACAATCGAATTAGTGAACAGTCCTTAGCTGATTGCCGAAAGGCGATTATGCGCCTTTCCCGGGTTACCGAGCAAGAACTTGCCAGTCTCGATTCTACGCTCCAGTCAGGATTGAGCGGCGCTGTATTGAGTCTGCAAGCCTATGCGCGACGCGTTGCGGGAGCAGGGTTATTTTTGCCTTCCGGGCTATTGCAGAAAGCCGAGGCGCTCTTGGCAATACGTAAACCTGTGATCGAGAATGAGGATCTTTCGTTGGTTACCGGGACCGCGGGGATGGCCTACGCGGTGCTCAAAATCACTGCGATGCACGGTGGACGGACCTGCTTGGATCCTCTCGCTGACAAACCGCTGGAGTGTATGAACACACAATCCACAGAAGGAGCGCTCGATTCTTTATTGAAACGTCGGCTGCCAAGTTGTGGGAATCTTACAGAAGTCAAAACCGCGCTTGAAAGCTCCGTCGTTAGCCTCGGAGTTGTTAAATCGGCTGTAGCGGACCAATGTACTCGCGAACCATTGAGTATGCTTACGAAGGCGATTAAGCATGAACTCGATATACACCACGAGTTGTCCAAGACAAACTTCCGCCAACATTTCTGGCGCGAGTTAGCAAAGCAAAGACGTTTCGCTCAATTGTATAGCGACGGGATGAATGACAATTTATTATTCGAACGTTTTCGTATCGACGAAAGCGTTACGCTCCTTGAGCTGGACTTTGATCCGTATACAAGAGCCGAGCTGGAGAATGGCCAAAAATTGCAGGTTATCCGTCAGGTCACTTCTCGCGGGGTCATCGAGGCAAAACTTTCTGCCCTCCAGTTTTCGCTGTTGAGCGGTTTTCGCGAGGGAGCGGTCGCGTTGCCATTGATTAGAGAGGTGATTCAGCGTGTCGAAACGCCAAATGTTACTCAGCGTCAGCTCGCGGAGCTTTCGCTAAAAATGGTACGAGCCTTTGTCGGTGCTGGATATCTTGTCTCTGAAAGCCCGAACAAGATTGAAGCTTGGATGATCCGCAAGCGACTCAAGGCAATGAGAAATAATCTATTTCCCGCTGCAACGACCTAGCCTGCATATCAGCATACTCAAACGAAAAAAACCTTTGGGTCACAGAGGAACACAGAGCCTTTCGACAGGCTCAGGGCCTTGAGCGAAGCCGAAACGGCTCGGACACAGAGCACGCAGAAATTAAAATATCGAACCGTCATGCAAAGTACTCAGTTTCAAAACACCGCTTGGAAACAAAAATGCCGCACGCCCTGCACGCTCCCTCGGTCTCTGTGCCAGAGCTCTGTGCCCTCTGTGTCACATGCCTTGGTTGGTTCCGGAGGGTGTGAATATTAAGGCTAGGCCGCCCTTGAAATTATCACCCCACTGTTGCGGTAAAATTCGCAGGACGTGACCCAAACGAAATTTCATAGTCCCGAGGACATTCAGGATTCGGTCGAAAGCCTGCACCAAATACACGGGAGCAACCGCCCTGTTGTGTATTGGATACTCATGGCTGTCACGGCAGTGGCGATCATTTGTCTGCCCTTGGTAAAAATCGATATGTCGGTGGGTGCTTCTGGGCAGGTGCGTCCAGCCATCGAGCGCCTTTCGGTCTATCCGGCCATCGATGGCTTTATTAAAGAGCTGCATGTGACGGACAATTGTGCGGTCCATAAAGACGATATCCTGCTGGTTTTGGATTCAACCGCACTTGATGCACGGCGAACTCAAAACCTGCGGCAACGCGAAGAAAATACGAATGCGATTGAAGATATTTCACTGCTCTTAAACGGCATGTCCCTGTCTTCAGCGGGGCAGGGGGAAGACGTAGGTGTTCGGTTCCGACTGCTTAGTGATGGGGATTTTGCTAAAGAGCTGCCAAAAAAATTGAGGACCGCTCAATATATCCGCCAACACGCACTTTTTCTGAGCGATTTGCAGCGGCTGCTATTACAGCGAAGCAAAGCTGTGCAAGAAATGTCTCGGAATAAGGCGCTGCATGACAAGGGGCTTATTTCAGATTACGACTTCGATCAGCAGCATTACACGCAAGAGGCAGCTGACCGAGAACTCGATTTAACCATCCAGCAGAAGTCGGGAACGTGGCAGGCGGAAAACATAGATCATGGGCTGAAAAAAATCGATTTAGACAGTGAGGCTAAACAACTTGAGCAACAGAGAAGCCTTTATACATTGCGAGCTCCCGTCGATGGTACAGCACTCGGGTTTGCTGGACTTCACACGGGCCTTTATATTCCATCCGGGCAACGGATCGGTGAGATTTCGCCGGGAGGCGGGTTGCAAGCTGACATATATATCAGCCCCCGCGATGTCGGTTTTATCCAAGCAGGTCAGCGCGTAAACATCCAGGTGGATGCATTTCCGTACACTGAGTGGGGTACAATCAAGGGTCAAGTGCGCGACGTATCGCAGGACTTTGTGCAATCGGGACAGCAGATTGCGTTCAAGGCCGTGATTGATCTGGACTCCATGCAGTTGAGATCAGCCTCAGGCGTGGCGGTCGACCTACGGCGCGGAATGACAATCAACGCCCGATTTATATTAAAGAAACGCACTTTATTCAACCTGCTCTACAGCAAGATGAGTGAGTCTCTGGATCCCGGCGCAAAACCGGTTGCAGACTAGTCGAAGCTGTTCGATCAAAACCACCATGCGCGATTTCAAACAACACGATGTAACCGACTGCGGAGCGGCGTGCTTGGCGTATATTTTCCACCGGCATGGACTAGCCATGTCGATCTCGCTGATTCGCCAGAAGACCGGTACGAATCGCAGCGGGACAACAGCGTTGGGGCTTGTCGATACAGCGAAAAATTGCGGCTTCGACGCCAAAGGTGTCCGCTGTAAGTTCGACGATTTGCGCGGGGTCGCCCTTCCGGGAATAGCGCACGTGGTGATTGAGGGCGGTCGTCAGCATTACGTCGTCGTATGTTCCATCGGAAAAAAAGTCGTGCGCGTCATGGACCCCGCAGTTGGCCGGATCGAGAAATGGCCGATTGATCGCTTCAAGGGCTGCTGGAGCAATGTATTTATTGTTCTGGCTCCATCGCTCAGTTTTGCGCCAACCAAAAAGACCGACAGTGCTTGGTCTAGGCTGTGGGTTTTGATGCGGCCGCAAAAGAGCGTATTGATCCAGGCTTTTGTGGGCGTTGTGCTTGGCACGATTTTATCATTATCGAGTGCGATCTATATTCAGAAGATCGTTGATAATGTTATCGTCGATGGGAACCGGAATCTACTGCGGTTACTTGGTATTGCAATGCTTTGCATCCTGGTCGTCAGAACCCTCCTCGGGTATTTCCAATCGCTCTTGATGTTGAAGTCGGCTCAGCGGATCGACGCTGGGCTCATCCTGGGTTATTATCGCCATTTGATGCGGCTGCCGCAGTCGTTTTTCGATACAATGCGCGTGGGCGAGATTACCTCGCGTGTCAGGGATGCGGTAGCGGTGCGCGATTTTCTCAACGGCACGATCTTGAACTTGGTTTTGAACCCATTGATTTTGATTTTTGCCTTTGTCGCAATGTTTGCCTACTCATGGCGATTGGCGCTTTTTTCTCTGGTGCTGGTTCCAGCAAATGTGGTGATCTATTTGGTTTCGGACTGGCTCAATAAACGTTACCAGCGGGAGATCATGGAGCGGTCAGCCGATTTCGACGCTCAACTCGTCGAGTCGCTGCATGCGATGTCAGTGGTGCGCAGTCGAGGGCTTGAGGACCAAATGAGCTTTAGGAGCGAGACGCGTTTAGTTCGTTTATTAAAACGCGTGTGGGCAGCGGCGAACACAGGATTTGTGGTGGGATCGGCCGGCTCGTTTATTACGCAGGCGTATTCGGTCGGGTTGCTCTGGATTGGCGCGAGCCTGGTGCTGGATTCTCAACTGACGGCGGGCGAATTGATGTCATGTAATGCGCTAGCCGGCTATCTGACCGGCCCGATTGTTGCGATCATCGGCATGAATGCCAGTATTCGCACGGCCACGACAGCGACGGAACGCTTATACGAGATAATGGATTTGGAGCGGGAGCAAGACGAAGGCGTCGCTGCACTTCAGCTTGAATCGGAGTTCGAACTCGCGATTGAGAATGTAAACTTTCACCATGCTGGTCGACTGGCGACATTGAAGGATCTGTCGCTGAGATTTCAAAGCGGGACAATCACCGCCCTCGTCGGCAAATCGGGCTGCGGCAAAAGCACGTTACTCGCGCTGCTCCAGCGTCACTATTTGCCCGAGAGCGGCACCATTTTCATGGGTGGTGTTGATATCCAGTATATCAAACTCGCGGCGTTGCGGTCCCAGATCGCTTACGTCCCACAACGCATCGACCTGCTCGCGGGAACCGTCTTGGAAAACCTTGTCCCTGACGAGAATCAGCCCGACATGCCGCGAATCGTGAAGCTTTGCCAGCGGGTAGGTGTTCTAGAATTTATAGAAAGCCTCCCGCGTGGTTTCCAGACGCTCATTACTGAGAATGGGGCCAACTTGTCGGGTGGTCAAAAGCAACGGTTAGCGATTGTTCGGGCCTTGTATACGGATGCCCCCATCATACTTATGGACGAGCCCAGCTCCGCCCTCGATACCGCTTCCGAAGACATGCTCATGGGCGTGATCCGGGAAATGCGGACCAAGGGGAAGCTGTTGATCTTGGCGGTTCATAATCGTCGCCTGCTTGAGCTCTGTGATCGAGTCGTGGAAATGGAAGAAGGCAAAGTAATGCAGATACGATCGCACGCTACTGTCCCGCTTCAAATTTCTGCGGCCGCGGATAGGCCAGACACTCACGGCTTTGAAAACGGCGATCAATCGGGCGAACGCGTAGGCTTGGTCGATGAAGCGGCGACGGCAGAGACCAGGGCGTTATTTTTGAATCTAAGGATGAGGTCTCAAGGTGGCGCGCTTTTTGGGCATACAAATGCCAATGTAACGGGCATCAATGAAGATGGGACGGGGTGGTTCCTCGACGAAGGGAAATGCGACGTCCATGCCATAACGGGAAAGTTTCCCGCATTATATGGTTTTGAAATCACCTCCTTGAGCAAAGGATGGGCTCCGGGGAATGGTTATATGGTGCCGAAGATCCGCGAGGCGTATGGGCAGGGAGCCGTTATTACCGTTGCATGGTATTGCGAAAACCCGTTCACAAGCGAGTCCAACAATGCGGGCTGCCTGATCGAACAACTACTGCCTGGTGGGTCTGGCCATCGAGCGCTGATCGCGCAGCTCGATCTTATCGCAGACAATCTAGGAAATCTTAACGACAAAGAAGGCGCATCAATCCCGATTATCTTCCGGCCATGGCGCCAAGGTAATGGAGATTATTTTTGGTGGGGACGCATGCGCTGTACGGCCGAAGAGTATAAACGGCTGTTCCGCTTCACAGTCACGTACCTTCGCGATGTCCGCCGGGTCCGCAATTTTCTCTATGCGTACTCGGCGGGCGACCATACTGACGACTTCGAGCAGTACATGGAACGCTATCCTGGCGACGAATATGTGGACGTGCTCGGCTTGGACTCGTATGGGAATGGCGGCGCGGATCATCATTGTAACCTATTAAGTAACCTTAAGGAAATGGTGCGATATGCTGAGTCTAAAGCGAAAGTGGCGGCTTTGTCAGAGGTAGGGTTCAAAGAGGGCGAGGCGTCCTCCGGTTTGCACCATTGCCGCGAGACAGAGTGGTTGCGTGCCAATCTGGTTCGGCCGATCAAAGAGCACCCTGTGGCCAGTCGCATCGCCTACATCGCCTTTTGGAAGAACGAGGCGTATTGCCCGACTCATTACCATTTGCCCTACGCTGGCTCTCCCCATGCAGAATGCCTGGCGGAGTTGTCCGACGATCCTTTCCTTGTCTTCGGCGACCGCGCCGAAGGGGTATATCGTCAGCAGGAGGCGAAAGAGCCCGTGCTTGTGGCTTGATATGAAAATCCTCTTCAAAATTTTCCCGCAGAAAAGCCACCTAAACGCTACGTTTGCGTTGGCGTGTTCCTTACGCGAACTAGGGCATGAGGTCGTGTACGCTGGTGTGGAGCAGTTGCGGAGCCATGTCGAATCACAGGGGAATACTTACTATGTGCAGACAGAGGATTTTTATCCCTATGTCGAAAATCGCAGCACGGATCCGAAACTGACCTTTGGACTGGCCTTCACGATATGGTGGAAAGGACGGAAATGGAAAAAAAGTGTTCAGGCCCAGTTCGCTCGTTGCGATGCCTTCGATTCACTTCTGAAAGCGATAAAACCGGACTTCGTTCTCGTTGATAGTCCATACGTTCTTTTCGCCCTATCGATTTATAAACACAAAACACCTTTCGGCACGCTCGAGTCAATGACGAACCTTGATCGCGCCCCAGGCTGCCCGCCATTGGATACGGATTACGTTCCTCGCGATGGCAGGCTGAGTCGCCTGGTTTGTGCCCTTCATTGGCGCCGCTACTTTATAAAACGCTGGATGTTCGGTGTCCTTGGGTTTCGCGCCGATTTTAATAAAAAGTTTGTTCTTCAGATGGCAAAGAAGTGCGGGGTTGATCCTTCCGTAATTTGTTTTGACCGCTACTTTCATCTCGGGCTAAGGAACGTGCCCGAGTTTATTCTCGCACCGCAGGCGTTGGATTTCCCGCGGAAACCGGCGAGGAACCAATTTTATATCGGACCTTCGGTTGAGATGAACCGCGTGGAATCTTCCAGCGACTATCGATTCAAGGCGCGATTTGCGCAGATGGTCGAGGCGCGCGAACGAGGAACTCCGCTTGTCTATTGTAGTCTCGGGACCGCCGGTTGGCGATATAAGGGTGCGGAACGATTTTTGAAACGTGTAATCGACGCCGTGCTTGGAGCAAATTGGAACCTGATCGTCGCCGTGGGAACCGAATTTAATCTTAGTCTTTTCAATGAAGCCGCTGAAAATTCAGCGGTGTTCCAGATCGTTCCGCAGCTACAAGTGCTCAAGCACGCGGATTTGATGATTACGCATGGTGGGGCTAATTCAATCACCGAATGTATACTCACAGGAGTTCCAATGCTAGTTTATCCTGGTACCAACCAAATCGATCAAGCGGGAAACGCAGCACGAGTAATGTATCATGGACTGGGGCTTAAAGGAGAATTGGTTTGTGAGCCAAGTCGCAAAATAGCGCAGAAGATATCAATGGTACTAGCTAACAATCAGCATAAGCGACACGTCGGGGCTTTTCGTGAATGTATCCGCTCTAGCCAAGCTTGGGACACTGGTGCAGAAGTGATTCAGCGAGTCATTGCGCAGTACTCTATGATTGCTGCAACTGAAGAGGCTATGAATTGCGGGGGGGCAGTGCAATAGGTTCTCAAGCCATGTAAATTTTAGGAGCCAACGTACACTGTGTGGTGAGTTATGCTGGTGAATAACAAATTTCACTTCCACAACGGAAGTGATTATAAACCAAAAAATACACAACTAAATATGATAAATATAGCTACAATTAGTCCGATTATGTTAACGGATATCGAACTCGAAGGCATTTTTGGAGGAGACTGGTCATGGTCTGCCTTCACAGGTGCCACAGTGGTAGGCGCGGTGGCTGGCGCTGCTGGCGGAGCTGCCGTCGGCGCAGTCGGTGGTTTGGGCGTTGGCGCGGGACCGGGAGCCGTTGCCGGTGGAATTGGGGGGGCCGTCTCGGGCGCGGTCGGCTACGCTGGCTCCTATCTTTGGGAGCGTTTCATCTAAGAAGAAGATCAAAAGTTCGCGGCCCGTCGGAAGCGACGGGCCGCCTTCCGTGCAAATCTCAAACAATCTATCATG
>Ga0302289_1000486_pt1 | contig 17390 bp, 5 predicted proteins | sample III_Fen_N1_2_FD_194552 | JGI IMG/M metagenome (GOLD analysis project Ga0302289, IMG submission 194552) | Peat permafrost microbial communities from Stordalen Mire near Abisko, Sweden - III_Fen_N1_2 | ecosystem: Environmental > Terrestrial > Soil > Wetlands > Permafrost | place: Sweden: Abisko... | reverse complement strand
GTGGCTATACTCCCATCTGGAATCACCTCAAGGATATGCCTGTCTCTTATTTGCAGGATCATCTGCCTGTACGTGAACAGCACGAAGCCTGTGGTCATGCGGTTCGTGCGGTATATCTGTACTCCGCGATGGCCGATTTGGCTCGACTTGACGGAGACATGGCACTTGCACAAACCTGCCAGGAACTGTTTGACAATGCTACCAAACGCAGAATGTATGTGACGGGTGGCATCGGCTCCTGTTCAGAAGGCGAGCGTTTTACGCTGGATTATGATTTGCCAAATGATCTTGTTTACTCCGAAACCTGTGCAAGTGTTGGCCTGATGATGTTTGCGCGTCGTATGTGGCGGTTGACTGATGATGCTAATTGTTATGATGTATGGGAACGAGCATTGTATAACACAGTGTTGGCAGGTATGAGCCAGGACGGGAAACACTTCTTTTATGTGAACCCGTTGGAGGTTTCGCCAGAACGCATTGCGGAAACGCCAGCCCTCGCTCATGTATTGCCCCAACGCCCGAAATGGTTTGGTGTGCCATGTTGCCCACCCAATTTAGTCCGTTGTGTGCTCTCGCTGGGCGGTTACCTGTATGCACAGGAGGGTGAAACCCTCACACTTCTATCCCATATTGCCAGCAGAGTGGATAGTTCGGAACTCTCCATCAGCCTTTCCCGGGAAGATGACCGATATACACTTTCAATCAATTCTAACGTCAAAACAGTTCGTTTACGGATTCCCGATGGGTTTGAACTGCTGGCTGATTATGGAACCGTTGAGCATGGCTATCTGGTATTTTCCCATCAGGGAGGTTCCTGCGAATATACCTACCAGATGATTCCGAAACTCCGCGTACTTCACGCTCATCCTCGCGTTGCTGCTGATGCAGGTAAGGTATGCATATCCTATGGCGCAACTGTCTACTGTCTGGAGGAGGCGGATAACGGCAAACATCTGTGTGAACTGGCACTGCCCAGAAATGCGGTATTCAACAAAATCTACCCCGCTTGGATGCCTGCGGGCACTTTCGCCTTACAAACTGAAGGTGTGCGTTATAGTGCAGAAGATTGGACTGCTGCCTATGAAGCCCGCGAACCGGAAGCCAAAGCCACCCAAATCACTTTCATACCCTACTATCTATGGGCCAATCGTGGTGAAGGGGAAATGCAAGTTTTCATCAATGTTCATAAATGCACGGATGTGCATGATTAAATAAGGAGGAAGCGACATGAAAAAAGGTATCCATCTCTTGAGCCTTGTGATCGTACTCACAATGCTTCTTCCGCTGATTGCCGGAGTAGCGGCATTTGCGGAAGGCTCGGGGAACCGCGTCACCATCACTTACTCTATGTGGGGCAACGACGAGGAACTTCGCGTACTCAATGAAGCAATCGCGAAGTTTGAAAGCGAACAGGACAAAATTCACGTGGAAGCCATCCAGATTGACCGTGCTGACTACGTTGGTACGCTCAACACCCGCGCGGCGGGCAACGACTTACCCGACACGGGCATCATGGCGGAGGATGCAGTGCTCATGTGGGCACAGCAGGGCATGCTTGCCGATGCGAGCAACATGTACGCCGCGGATGAACCCAAGCCGCTGGATAGCCTTGCCTTCACCTTTGAGGGAAAACCAGTAGGCTACTCAGTTGCAAACGAAATTCTTTTGTTGTACTATGACAAAAAGGCCTTCGCCGATGCGGGCGTAACCCCTCCTCCAGGCAATGCCGACAACGCTTGGGATTGGAATACTTTCGTAGATGTTGCCAAGCAGATGACAATTGACGCAAAAGGCAATAACGCGAAATCTCCCGATTTCGACGCCAACAACATTAAGCGTTATGGCGTGATGCTTTGCCCCGACTTTTGGCAGTTGGAAGAGTGGTCTGTAACCAATGGCGGCGCATGGTATGACAAAGATGGCAATGTCACCATCAACAGCCCTGAGGCGATGGAAGGCTTACAGCGCATTGCCGACTTGGCGCTGGTAGATCATGTGGCGCCTCAGTATGGCACGAACACCGCTACCACCATCGATCAGGATATGGTGGCCGGCAATACTGCCATGTACATCAATGGTCAGTGGTCGATCGGCGTATGGCTTGCCAATGCCCAGAAAACAGATGGCCTGGATTATGGCATCGGCGTGCTGCCTTACATGAAGGACAAAGTTACCCTGAACACCGGCGGCGTCAATGTGGCATTCGCTACCTCAAAGCATCCGGAAGAATCCATGACTTGGCTCAAATGGTATGCCAAAGAAGAAAACGCTTGGGGCCTTATCTCCAGCGGTATCTGGATGCCTGTAAACTCCAGCTACTATACTGACGAAGCGCTCACGCATAAATGGGTAGACAATCCCAACTTCCCCCCGTATGCAGAGTATAAGTCGGCTGTTGTGGATTATGCATTCAAGTACGCCAAGCCGACATCCTGGTATTGGGTGAACAATACTAACCTGTTTAATGACGCACTGAGCACCATCCTCGCGCCTTGCTGGAGTGGCAACGCGAAGGTGGCAGATGTCATCAATCAAAACATTGATGCGCTCAAAGCTGCGCACGAAGGAAATTAAGCGTAAACCTAGAGGGCGACGCCTGCCTATACAGCGGGCGTCGCCTCATCAGGATGGGGTGTAATGATGAAAAAGGTCAAAACCAAGGTATCCCTGTTGGCCAGGCAGGAGGCACGCGCGGCGAAGATTTTCCTGATACCCGCCTTTTTGGGGCTTACTTTTCTCACGTACCTGCCGCTGTTGGCGGTATTCATCCTCTCGTTTTTCAAGTGGACGGCCATTATGCCTCAGCCGATCTTCGTGGGGTTTAATAACTATATCAAGCTGTTTACACGGGATCCATTTTTTTGGACCTCGGCTAAGGTTACGATTTTGTATGCCGTACTTTCGGTTGGTATAGGGATGATTTACTCCCTTTCGCTTGCCATGCTGCTGAATCGAAAAATGCCTGCAAGAGGTTTTTTTCGTGCGGTTTTTTATGTGCCATACATTATTCCGGCAATGGCAGTGTATATGAGCTGGGGGCTTTTGTACAACCCTGATTTTGGTGTGTTCAACGCATTGCTGGCCAGTAACGGCATCGACAAGATAGCTTTTCTCGCCGATTCAAAGTTCATAATACCCTCATTAGCTGTGATTGCTGTTTGGTCATGTGGCAACTTGATTGTTATTTTTTTGGCGGGACTTGGTAACGTACCTCGTGTGTATCATGAAGCTGCCGAGATCGACGGTGCCAGCAACTGGCAACGATTTTTGCATATTACCATCCCCTGCATGACTCCTATTATCTTCTATAACCTTTTAATGAGCCTGATCGCTAACATGCAGGTTGTGGTACCTTCGCTAATCTATGCTGGAAGCAACCGAACCACCTATCCCGAATATACATTTATGTCATTTTTAATGTACCGTACCGGCTTTATTAACAACGATCTAAGCTATGCTTCTGCAATATCGTTCATTTTTTTCCTTGTGATCGGCATTTTCACACTGGTGCTGTTTGCCACATCCAAAACCTGGCTTTTCTACGAAGGGGGAGATAAGTAACATGCGTGGTGGCATCCAAAGTAAGAAGCGCAAAGAGGCAGTCGCAAATGGCATCACGCTGATACTGATATCAATGTTTGCGGCAATGGTGTTGTTTCCTTTATGGTGGATTTTCCGCTCTTCCCTTATGACCAACGCAGAGCTTGGTTCACTCAACTTTCTTCCAAGCCGTTGGTTGTTTGGTAATTACCCCGAAGCCCTCAAGATTTTTACTTTCTTTGAATATTTTCGCAACACCATGACCATCGTGGTTCCCTGTGTTATATTTGGTACGGTTACTGCAGTCATGTGTGGATATTCTTTTGCACGGCTATACTTCCGTGGGCGTAACTTCGTGTTTGGACTTTGTATTGCATCGCTTTTGTTACCTGCCATCGTCACACTTATCCCTCTCTATATCATGTGGATACGCTTTTTAGGGATGAGCGGAACCTATTGGCCGTTGATTTTACCGTATCTGACAGGCGGGGGAGCATTCAATATCTTTCTAGTTCGGCAATTCATTATGTCCGTACCACGCGAGCTTGATGAAGCCGCTAAGATCGATGGTGCGGGCAGAGTGCGAATCCTTTTACAGATACTGGTACCGTCCATTCGACCGGCGATCATCGTGGTGGCATTGTTCATTTTCATTGGTATTTGGAATGATGTTCTTCAGCAAACTGTTTACATCTCCAAACCCGAACTGTACACGATTGCTCTTGGTCTCAAACGATTTACTGGTTCCTACGGTACTGACTGGAAACTCGCCATGGCCTCGACATGCTTGTCGATCGTCCCTGGACTCCTGGTTTACCTCGTGTGCCAAAAGTACTTCGTTGAAGGCATTGTAATGACAGGCATGAAGAACTGATGGGAACCCCATTGCGTTAATCATCAAATCTGTAACACGAAAGAAGGAGCAACGAATGGCTACCATGAAGGATATCGCCAGCCTGGCTGGCGTGTCCGTAGCGACGGTCTCCTATGTGCTCAATGATACCAAGAGCGTAACGGAAGAGGTTCGTGCACGCGTAATGAAAGCTGTCGATCAAACGCACTACCAACCAAATGTAATTGCCAAATCGCTACGCATGAACAAAACCAACATTATTGGCGTGCTTGTAGAGGATATTTGCGGTATGCCAGTTGCTGGGATTGTTGACGGTATCAGCGAATGCCTATATGAACAGGGCTATCGGGTGCTTTTATACAATCTTCGTTTTTTACAAAAGTTACATAACCAATATGATCAATTAACGAAATATATGGATTTCGTCAATGATGGAATGCGGCTAATGGAAAATGCCCATGTGGATGGTGTGATCTATGTCGCCATGCACGATCGACGCATCTCCGGAGTTCAGAATCCGGTACGCATCCCCATGGTGTATGCGTATGCTGTGCCGGAAGATAGCAATATTCCCTATGTGACGTATGATAACGAACATAGCGCCTATCAGATAACCAGATTGTTAATTGATCTAGGGCATCGACGTATTGCGCTGGTGGCTGGTCACGCCGCCTCCACCACAGCCCAGAAACGACTGAGCGGTTTTCGTTCCGCGATGGATGATGCTGACCTCTATGTGCCTGCCGAATATATTCGATGGGGTGATTGGGAATACCCAAGCGGCGTGGAGCAGTGTAGCGAACTGATGAAGCTTAATGTCCTCCCAACCGCAATCTTTGCGATGAATGACACGATGGCAGCTGGTTGCTATCGGGCTATCAAGAACAACGGGTTGCGAATTCCAACGGATATCTCGGTGGTAGGATTTGACAACCGTGAAATTGCCTATCTCATTAATCCGCCAATGACTACCGTGGAACTGCCAAACAAACTGATCGGTCTTAAGGCTGCAAACCTTCTTTTGTCACGTATTAAGGATAAAAAGCTAAACGTGGAAAATGTTATTCTACCATGCAGTATCGTGCAAAGGGAATCAACAGCACGATATTAAAAGTTCTCAACAGATAAGTTGGATTAAGGCAATACCGCGCCGAGAAAAAGCAGCATAACGGTCGAACAGATGGCAAAATAGTCGCATGAATCAGCAGATTTCGTTATCAATGTTTTCGAAATATGGTTTGCGTCGCAATTGTTGCCCACTCCGACACCAAACACCATGATCGTTATGGATAACGCTTCTTTTCATCACAAGAGTCAATTGCTTTGCCTTACTGAAAGAGCAAAGCTTTGTTTGGTTTTTCTTCCGCCCTATTCACCAGAGCTAAACCCAGCCGAGAACTTTTGGAGCTGGCTTAAACGTTGTTTAAGAAAAACCTTTCCCCTTCACACATCTTTTGATGAAGCTCTTTATTCCGCATTTCAGGTTGGTCGACTATCGTAAGTCCTGCAGCATGATCTTATCTAATTCAGGTCGGCCAACAGCTTCTTGAGCTTGCTGTACACCTCTTCCATCTGCATGAGCCGTTTGAGGTCACAGGGAAGCATCCCACGCATATTTGCTGCGCGGGCGGTAGAAGGTCGCTCAGCGATTTCCAACTTGCGAAAGAGATGGGCACAGTGTACCCATCTCTTCCTGTTTGAACGCATAGGCAATCTGTTCTTCCGTGTACGGGTTCTTCTTTATTTTCCACCCGCCATTACTTCTTTAGATAGTCTGTTTCTCTCTTAATAGTTGGACTACTTTTTTCAAGGGCAGGTCAATTCAGTATAAAGACTCCGTACTTTTCTTATTTGGGAGACTTGCGCTTTTTTTTCGAAATCACCAGCAGGAGGATGCCAATCGCCAGTATCGCTATTCCGCCAATGGTATACCCTGTGGTGCTTTCACCGGTCACAGGTAGCGATTTGTCCTTTTCTTGATTGTTCACGGTAATTGCAGCGCTGGTTGCGCCACCGCTCAGAGTTACCGGCCCTGTGATGGTGACGTTATAGTTGGTGGTGTTCAACTCTTCCACGCTGTACTGACCATAGATCAACCCCGTGAGCACCAGCGGCGTCGCGTTGGTAAGTTCCATCAGCGTACCGCTTGGATAGCTGGGGCCGGTCACTTTGACCACATAGGTTCTGGCGGTGGTGATGGTCTTGCCGCTGTAATCCACCAGCACCTTGGTGATGGTCAACTGACCATCCTGCCGAATCGCGTCTACCTCATGGTAAGTTTCATTGGAGGTCTTGGTAGTATCGGTGGAGGTGTATACCTTATCGGTTGTGGTATGCGTGACGCCATCCACTGTGGTTACGTTTTCGCTATAGGTGAGTTCGCTCAGTTCCTTGTCGGTCAGGGTTGCTTGGTTTTCATGCAGCCCGACACTAAGCGGCGTGGTTGCTCGGAACACCAACTCCTGCATACTGTTAGCCGCCATTGCGTTTAGCGTCCAGCTGACGGTGCGGGTGGTGGCATTGTAGTTGGCAGCTGTCACCTTGCCACCAACTGCTGTCATGGAGCCAGTTACGTAGGTTAACCCTGCGGGGATCACATCCTGTACCACAATCTCCCCGCTAGGCAGTTCGCCAATATTCCTGACGGTCAGGATGTACTGTATGGTCTGCCCGGCTTCCGTATCCACCGGAACAGCACTTGTGCCGGTGTTGAGCCCCGTGAGTGACTCCGTGCCGTTACTGGATTTTACCACCAGCGCCGCCGTTTTTTCAATGGTGGCATAGCGACGTAGCAGATTCTGCGTTACGGTAGCTTCCGGCCATTTGCGGTTGAGATCATCCGTGAGCACGGCGGTGTTTTTTAGCGCGATGGTCGTATCACTACTGCTAATCGGGTTCACAACCACCTTGAGTTCATACACGCTTTCACCCTTGATCAGCGTCTTGGCTGGCCATACGACCGAGCGGCTGGATGCCACCCAGCAAGTATCACTTTCCGTGGTCACTACTCCAGCAGCATTGGTGAACTTAATGCTTCCGGCTACGAGGCTTACGCCCGCCGGTAATGTATCGGTCATGGTAACGGGGTTAAGCATGTCGGCAGATGCGTTCACCCGAATTTTATAGGTAATGACCTGGCCTTCGCGTACATTGCCGGACGGACTGGCCTCCTTCGTGTAGGTGATGGTCGGGTTGTCCACCGTGTTGGTCGGCGTGGTCGGGTCTGTGGTGGTGCCAGTGGGCACATCCGTATCATAGAGCGCCACATTGCGGATAGTAATGGGTTTCCCGTTTGCGTCCACGGTACTGGTTACCACCACACGGTAACTAAATACCACTCGTTCGTTCACATCAATACGATCAACATGCCAAGTGACACATTTTTTCGAAGTGTCATACAAGCTGCTATCCGGATATGCGACACCATCCAGCGTCCCGCTACCCGCCTCGTAGGTTGTGCCGGTGGGGATGTAGTCGCGCAGCACCACGTTCAAGGCTTCTGCTGCGCCAGAGTTTTTCAGCACGATGGTGTAGGTAATCACGTCACCTTCCTTGACGGGTTTTCCCATCTTGGTCGGGTCGCCGTCGTTCATGCGGCTGGACGCCTTCACCTGTTCCAGAACAGATTTCTGCACCTCATGATAAGTTTCGTTGCTCTCTTTGGTGGTTTCCGTTTCCGTATACACAGTGGTGCCCTGGGTATAGGTGGTTGTGCCATCCTTTCCGATCACGGTTACGGTTTCCTCGTAGGTGCGCTCCTCCACTTCAGCATCATTCAGGGTGGCAATGTTGGTGAATAGCACGGAACCAGTTGTTGCACTTACAGTGCTTGGCGCGGTTACGCGGAATGTAAGGGTTTTCACATCCCCGTCCTTGAGCCCCGTGAGCACCCAAGTGATGGTTTTGCCGTCGGTGCCCAGCGTTCCCCCACCCGTGATGCTCCCGGCGATCAGGGTCGTGCCATCCGGTACCTTATCCGTCACAGTCACAGCGCCGCTCACAAGACCGCCACTTGCGTGGTTGGTCACTTTCAGGCGGTATTCCACCACCTGCCCAAGCGCCGTGAGCACGGGGTCACTGGCCGTGCCGGTATCCTCAATAGCGGGTACGCCGCCGCTCGCGGGGTTGTCGCTGCCAGACAGGGTTACAAGCGCCGCTGTTTTCACGATTTCCGCATACCGACTGAGCACGCGGTTTTGCGATGTAGAAGTTACATCGGTGATGCCGTCGCCTTTCATGGTTGCGGTATTGTCAGCCTGCTTTACGGTTTCGCCTGCCGCCAGCTTCAGCACTAGCCCCTTGAAGGTGATTTCATATTCACCCACAGGGAGAGGCGTAGCGCCTGTGACCGTAATGGTATGCGTAGCGGCGCTGTAGTTGGCATCGCTCAGCGTAAGCTTGGCGTTTGTCTCCTTCAGGCTGCCGCTCACAAACCCTATGCCCTGTGGAAGGGCATCGGTGATGGTCCAATTGGGCAGGGGCGCGTTTTCAACCTTTACCCTGATGGTGTAGTTGATGATCTGCCCTTCCTTCACATCCCCTGTTGGGGTGGAAGTTTTGGTGAGCGTTACCACAGGGTTGAGCACCTCATGGTACGTTTTGTTGGAATCCTGCTCTACGCTCTGCTCATGTACCTGCTCATACTTGCTGTACTTGACCGTACCATCCGGATTGAGAATGGTGGCCTCGTATACGGTCTTTTCCAGATCAGTGTCGCTCAAGTGTCCCTGATTGACGATCGTCATCACGCTTACGCCAGCTGGGACACTGTCCAGCACCTTCACACGGAACTTGAGCCGCAGGGTTTCGTTCCCCTTCATGCCGTTTACCGTCCACAGCACCTTGCCACCCGTATAGCTCATGGCGCTTACCGTAGCCGTGCTTCCGCTGGCCTTGACGACCGTATCCGAATACGGTACAAGGGTAACATAGCTCGGCAGATGATCGGAAACCTCCATATCGCCGCTGGCAAGTTCAGGGTCGCCCGTGTTGGTTACCAATAGGGTATATTCAATTTCGTCGCCGCACTGCACATCCACGGGGTCTGCCTCTGTGCCGTTCTGTGCCGCCCCTGCAACAACGCCGCCTTCCACAAGGCGCGCTTCCTTGGCGATGGAGGAGGTGCGCGAAAGTAAGGTAGACGTGACCGTGGTGGTAGGTTCGCCGTTAACAACGGCCGTGTTGCCAATGTTTGCGCGATAGGTTCCTGCCGTCAGCGGATTCACGATAGCGCTGAACGTGAACGGCGTTTCCCCTACCGGCAAATCAGTCGCAGGCCAGGTGATGACCCCGCCGGAATAGCAGGCGTCGCTCATTTGCACATTGCGGATTTTGATGCTTCCGGCTACGAAGCTCAGACCAGCAGGAAGCGTATCATTCACCACCACGCCCTTGGCTACGCCGCCATCGGTGGTAGCCACCTTCACCATCACGGTATAGGTAAGCAACTGCCCTTCACGCACGGTTGCATCCGCCGGTGAAACGGATTTTACCGAGCTGATGGTCTGGTGCTGCGTCGGGTTGGTCGGCACCCACGGGAGGTCGGGATCATCGGGGTCGCCGGTATCGCCGACCTCTTTGTAGGCGGCGGCATTCTGAATCAATGCTTCACCGGTTACAGCTTTGACTGTTACGCCAAAGGATACCGTTACGGTACCTCCCGCAGGCACAGTCGCGATTGTCCAGTTCACGCGTTGCGTGGCCGAATCATACACACCGCCATGATCCGCCGAGCCCACCTTGTAGGTCGTGCCCGTCGGGATGATGTCGCGCACATACACATTGGTTGCATCCGCCGTGCCGGAGTTGGTGATGGTCAGGGTATAACTGATCGTATCCCCTGCCTTCACAACAGGCGCGATGCCGCCGGTATAGGCGGGTGTGGAGGTTTTTACCATCGCGAGCTTTGAATCGCGCACCACATGGTAGGTGGTTTCGGATTCCTGATTAATTTCCTCATCGGTGTACACGGGGTCGCCCGCCTTGTGCGTTACGCCGTCGGAATCAGTGAAGTCCTCGTCGTACACCTGATTTTCCAATGCGGGGTTATACATGACCGCGGTATTGTTGAAGAATCTTTCGGTCTGCCCGCCTGTGAGCACCGGCGCGATCACACGGAAGCGAATCGTCGCTATCTGCCCATTCGAAAGCTGATCGATTTTTACTGTTAGCGTCTGGTTATTGGCGCTGGAGGGAACCTCCTGATAGGTAACGCCGCCGTTGCCCGTACCACTGAAGCTCACGTTCACGCCGGTGGCGCTAACGTAGGTAGCTCCCGACGGCATTTTGTCGGTCACGACAAGCTCCTCACTATCGTCACCATGGCCGGTCACAGTCAGAATGTATTCCACCTGCTGTTCCGGCTGTGCCTGAATGGGATTGGCCTCATCGCCGCGGGCAAACGTGTCCGCTACGCCGTTTACCACCAGAGCTGCCGTTTTATGGATTTCCGGCATCGATTCGCTAGCCTTGTGCGTCACGGGGTTGGAATCGGTGGTAACGGTTGCGCCGGGTTCCTTGTTGTTATCAAACTTCACGGTGCCGATGTTATCATAGATAGCGGCATACAGGCCATCCAGCCGCTCCACTACCGCGGAGAACGTAAACACGTTTTTGCCCGCCGGAAGCGTTTTAAAGCTCGGCCAAGTCATAGTTTTACCCACGAGGTAGGTATCCGCCAGCTGTTTGGTATCGCCGTTGGCCAGCAGATAGCCGATGGAATCGGACACCAGCCGCAGGCCATCAGGGATCTTATCGCTCACGGTAACGTTGGCAAGCCCTGCTCCGGCATCCACAGTAAGCGTGTAGGCGATGATATCGCCCACCTGAACCGTGGTCGCGTTAGCTGCTGTTGTGCCGCCCGCGGGTACGGATGTTTTTGTAAAGGCTACCGTCTGGTAATCCACCGGGTCGGTCGGCGGCCAATCCTCCGGATCGCCGGGATCGAGCGGATCTTCCGGATCAATATAGCGCGCCACGTTGCGAATCAATGTAGCGGTATTGGAGGCATCCACTGTTACCCTGAAGGAAAGACGGATCGTCTGCCCTGGGATCAGCAGGGGGATGTTCCAGCCAATGGCATCGTTAGGTGCGTTGTATACCCCGCCGCTCACGCCGCCCATGGTGGCGCTCCCAGTTACATAGGTGGTGCCTTCGGGCACCACATCATAGGCAAGCACAGCATAAGCGTTGCCGTCGCCATCATTGGTTACATCAATGTTGTAGGTAAGGGTATCCCCTGCCTTTACCACCGGGGTCAGTTTGCCATCCGCAAGGGGTAGCGCCGACTTAACCGCCGTGATGTGCGGCACGCCGCTGACTTCGTGGTAGGTAGTTTCGGATTCCTTGGTGACTTCCTGCTCGGTGTAGATGGGCGTGGATTTCGTGATCCGCTCGGAGGAGATCACGTTTCCATCGGCATCCCGCGTTACGCGGATGGCAGTCGCGTCCACCACTTGCAGCGATTGATCCACATCCGTGAGCGTCGCCTGATTTTCAAACAGTGCTTTCTGCGTAACCGGGTCTACCGCCGTTGGCGCGGTAACGCGGAAGCGCAACTCCACCACATCGCCGGTTTTCAGGCCGGAAAGCGTCCACTTTGCCGCCTTGCCGCCCGTAACGCTCACAAACGCGCCGGAGCTCAAGCCCGTTGCGGTGCTGGCCGTAGCGGTCGATAGCATCACCGCCTTGAGCGAGCCATCCACCTGCGTAGTTCCGGCAGGCAGAGGATCATTCACCACAATATCGCCGCTGGTCAGCTGGTCGCTGCCTCCGGCGGTCACAGTCAGGATGTATTCCACTTCCTGCCCTGTCTGTGCAACCACAGGCTTGGCGGCAGTGCCGGAATCGGTTGCCGCCAGCGTTCCGGTTGCCGTTACCAGCGCGGCGGTTTTGGCGATGGTCGCGTATCGCGAAACCAGCGTGTTCACCGTTTCGTTGGAGGTAATCTCGGTGCCATCAGGGGCGGTCAGGGTCGCAAAGTTGTCGATATCGGTTTCTCCTGTCGCATCATCGGTGGTGTCCACCACCACTTGGAAAACAAACTCGTTTTCACCGCGCACAAGGTCCACCTTGGGGAAGGTGACGGTGTTGGTTTGATACGCGTACGCGGCGTCCGTTACTGTGGTATAACCCGTCTGCCCTGCCAGTTTATACTTGATGGAGCCGGGCACAAACATCGTGCCATCGGGGATGGTATCGGTAATAAAGGATTTGGTTACGCCCGCCGCGGGGAACTCCACCTTGATGGTGTAGGTGAGCACATCGCCTACCCGCACGGGCGTACCGCTCGCGGGAGATACTTCCTTGGCAAACGAAGTCGGCGCGTAAAAGCCCGAATCGTTATAACGGCTGTCATATACGCTGATGGTCAGCGCTTCCTTCTCGGGCAGGGAAATGCCATCAATGGTAGCATAGGTGAGGGTATCGCCGCTTACTACCGCTACGCCGTTGCTGTTGACGCTTTCGGAAACCCCGCTGGCCTGCAGGGTGGTTACCTTCCACGTATCCATGGAAAGGTCGCCGTATCCATCCAACCGCACCTGATATTCCCCCGCCGGAAGCTTTTCAAAGGTGTACGCCCCTTTGGAGTCTGTAATGACCGTGCCAAAGGCAGTGCCTTCGATATCCGTCGTGACCCGCGTGGTGGCGGTAATGTTGCCGCCCGCATCGCGGGTAACCGCGTACAGCTGCGCTTCCAGCCCTGGCAGTTTCAGCTCGGTTGCATCCTGCTGGCCGTTTTTGTTGATATCAATCCACGCAAGGCCGCTGATGCTGCGCTGCACTACCGTAGCCGATACCACCGGCGCGGTGACCATGGCGGAGAAGTTGGTGCCATCCATGGTGGCATTATTGGCGTAGACATTGCCCGCAACGTTGTTGCTGGGGTCTAAGATCACGGTGACCTTCGCGCGACTTTGGGCTTCAAACGAAGGCGAAACCAACGCAAAGCCAGTAATGGAGCTGTTGAGGAAATAGGTGCTTGTTTTTCCGTCGCTGCTGACCATTGGCGTGAGGGTTGTCCATGTTACGCCTGTAAGCAAATCCGCGCTTCTTGCGTTTTTCGTACGTACCGCCGTATCGGTGGTGGTCATCAGGGTAAGGTTGGTATCCGCAACGGATGTTTGCTGCACCACAATCTGCTTTACCTGATAGGTGCCATCGTAATCGGTTTTCCGGTCGTCCCCGTTATAGGGCATAATGTCCAGCACTTTAAGGTTGGCTTGGTTGGCGATGGAATTGTTTTTCACAACCATGTTGTATTGAATGTTCTCGCCAAGTTCAACCTTTTCTTGTTCCGCGCTCTTGGTTAACGTCATATCGGCAAGGTTGGTTACCGTGATGGCTTTGCTAGCCGTAGCAGGCAGCACGGCGGTGCTGGCGCGGATCGTTACAGAGTTTAGTAGCGCGGTGTTGTTAATGGGGTCGTTTGCGGGATCATTTTCATCCCCAATGGTTGCTGAAAAGTAGATTTTCTCCATCGGGTCGCCATGAGCCGTTGCCACTTGGCTAATTGTCCATGTCAGGGTGGTGATTCCGGTGGCGCTATCCACGGATACCGCGGGCGTAATGGCTGTTCCGCCTGTATGGTGGCCGTTCTGGCTGGTTGAGCCATACACATAACTGCCGCCTTTATAGCTGCTGCCTGCCACATAAGTCAAGTACTTGGGGAGGGTATCGGTGATCGTAACCGTACCTGCTGCGGTTCCGGGATTTAAGCTACCCGTGGTATAGGTAGGTGTGATAACGTAATCTACCCGCCGTTCCTCATTATTGAGGCTGTAGGCGGATTTTGCCTCGCCACCCGTAGTATTGTCATTCGTTTGGATGGTGCTCTTTGCAATTTGTACGTAATCCGCCATCACTAACCATGAACCGCCATACATGTAACCGCCATCATGGCCTCCGGTCGGCTCATAAGTGTTCATATTATAGGTACGTTTGCCGTAATTGTAGGTATCAACCCCAGCAATGGGGGTGCTGTTTGTAAATTGTCTAAAATATGGGGTTGGGTTTGCCGCCCCTTTGTTGTTCGTAATGGTGTTCACGCTGGCTTTCATGGCTGCTGCCGTTGCATCCGTCCATAATTTTAAGTCACTTACGGTTTGGTAGACCTTATTCACTGTCGCGGTCACGGGCACATAGCCATAAATTTGATGGATTAAGTATAAACTTGCACCGTTGATGAATGTACCCATACCGCGGTATTCAAACATCTGTGCAACGCACTTTTTTGTACCCATAGCGCTGAGCGACGTATACCAATCCAGCGCTTCCTCGCGTGTATCTTTCATCTGTGTGTCGCTTGTCCAGTTTCCACCCGAAGGTAGGGCAGCATAAAGTATCTTAACGCCAGTCTTTACATCTTGGGAATTGGAGGAAGTTGCAGTAAATCCTTCGGCATCAAATTTCGTGAACAGGTTATAAGCGCCAACTTTAGTGGTCGTGCCGGTAAAATTGTAAACTACAATAGAGTACAAGTAACATGATTCGCCGAGATGCATTTTTGCATTTGCATTATTCCAAACATCAGCTGTATATTGTTGCATTCCCACCTCTTTATGCATGCTTCCAGGAGGGTAAATGGTAAATGTGTTAGTAAACGTATTATCTGTGCTGTATACATCCGTCGTCGTTGCAACACCGCTGGCGGACGTGGCAGAAAGGTTACTGACCGTAGCGGTATAGGGAATTGTGGTGGTTGTGGCGACAGCATTGGTTTTAAACATCATCGACAGGTTGCCAATGCTGAACACGCCTTCGTTGGCGTCATATTTAATGCCATACAAATCTTCGTTTGTCAATTTCGGGAATACGCCATCAATCCGGTAATCCTTGATGGTAATATGGACGATCTTTTGAATGGCGCTAACGGTTTGCACGGTGGCGGTAAAAGAGCCGCCATCGTAATAGCCTCGTGTGGTATTGCGTGTCGACGCTGAAGCTCCGTTGCTATCAAAAGCGCCAGTTCCTACGGAATAGTTAACACGAGACATGTCACGGTTGTGATAGCCGTATGGTCTATTGATTCCTGTATTATCACTGGACTCCCATAGGTCGACATCATAACCTGTATTGGGAGTGGAAACTGTAATGTCAAAGGAGAAATTACCTTTCGGAAATTCAATACCTTTAAGCCCTTTTTCGGCGGTGTCATTCCTAATTTCGACTGTGAATACCAGATGCTGCAACATGTATGCCTGCGAACCTGTTGTTATATCGCCAGTTGCGGTATTTGGTAACACTTGTCCACTGCCCCAGGGGTCAAACCTAACGCTCACATTGTACTTAGGTGCGGCGGTCACACGCACAGCCACAAACCCTGTGGTGGTTTCGGCAGTGTTTGGGGTATAGGTTGCATTCAAATCTGCACCGCTTGTATCCTTCCCCTGATCCAGCCAAATTTTAGCCGTAGGCGTGATGTTTTGCGCGTTTGCCGCACCGTTGACGCGCATGATCACGTTCATGGTGGCGCGGTTGGGTATCGCAACAGCACCGTTTTCGCTTTCCATCAGTCGGTAACCTGTCAAAATCCATTTATGGTTTGCGGCATCGTAGGTGGATTTACCATCTTTCAGCCACTGCATGTCGCCAAGCACAAAGCTAACATCATTTTCCAGCGTTACAGGTACTTCAAAGCGTACATATGCCTTTGCGGAATTGAAACCCTTGTAGTTGGAGATATCCGTGCCATCCGGCAGCACAATGTTAAGCTCGGTCACATAATCGATCTCATAGGCTACTTGGTCAAAAGAGCGCACCACTTTGTTGCTGGGGCTGGAATCATTACCCAGCGGGGCTGTGCTTACGGCGGAGGTAGTGGCATCCCACACGGGCGTGCCATCGGTAATGCTGGTTACGTTGGTGGAAATCACCTTGGCGTAACCGGGGATGTAGTCATCCGCGATGCCGTTTTTCAGCGGGGAAAGGTATAGCTGTTCATCCGCTAGGTCTACGGGGGTCAGGCTTAGCACGTTGCCATCGGCATCGCACTCGTAAAACCCTGTTACACCGTTCACCGTGCCGTACACGCGGTAGCGCACCACGCCGGTACGGTCTGTATACGCCCACATGGTTTCGCGGGCTTTGATGGTATCGGTGTTATCGGTGCCGCCCACAAGGCCGTAAAAACTGGGGGCAACGGCGGCGGCGGGGTTCGCGGCTTCAATAAAGCCGTTCGCCCATAGGTTATTCAAGTCCAGCTGGATATTATCATCCAGTAGCGGCTCGATTACCGCCCCGGTGGCATCGGTGGCGTACCAGTGTTTATTGGTATCGGTCGGGTCGTTGAGCTTTACGCCATAGATGCGGTACTGCGTGGTGCCATCCGCGCCGGGGTAGCTGTACAGGTATGGGTTGGAGCTGACCAGTGTAAGCCCGGTAGGCATGGAGGGTGCCGAAAGGCTGGCGTACACGTAAGGCGCGATGGTGTTAAACTCATCGTTAAGCACGACGGGTGATGCGCTTTCGTTTTCACCGTACTGGTCGCATGCAAAAAAACCGGTCACGCCGGATGTGTTGGTGCCATAAATGCGGTAGTAGGTAACCCCGTCGCGACCCACAAAGGTGTATACGGTGGTGTTCGCGCCTGCGGGAAAGGAAGTATAGTAGGCGGGCACGGTTGGCGCGGTCACGGAGGGGGTCAGCGAAAAGTTGACCAGCCCGCGTGTGGAAATGCTGGGCGTGCCGGTAGCCAGCGTATCCTGTTCCGCCTGAATATCCACCAGTTGATAGGGCTCCAGCAGCGTGCCGTTTTCGTCACAGGCGTAATATCCTTCCACGCCGTTTACCGTACCGTACACGCGGTAGTACTGCACGCCATCCGCGCCGATAAACGTGTAAATATCGGCGCTGGTAGTGCCTGTTTCCTCAGCACAGGCACTGGCGAAGAAAAAACAGCCGATCCTGCCCAGCAGGTTCGCGTCCTGTGGCGCTTCCGTCGCAGGCGCGTTATTCTCAGCGGGGGCAACCTCCTCTACGGCGGAGGAGTCCACTCATT
>Ga0302289_1000485_pt1 | contig 17481 bp, 15 predicted proteins | sample III_Fen_N1_2_FD_194552 | JGI IMG/M metagenome (GOLD analysis project Ga0302289, IMG submission 194552) | Peat permafrost microbial communities from Stordalen Mire near Abisko, Sweden - III_Fen_N1_2 | ecosystem: Environmental > Terrestrial > Soil > Wetlands > Permafrost | place: Sweden: Abisko... | reverse complement strand
CCGGGCGCTGGACAGTGCTGCGGTCAGCATTCGGAACGAATATGAATCCGCGCTGAAATCCTTGGAATATGCGAAGGCCGATCTCGCCACTCAGGAAGCAGAGGCATTGAAAGTGGATCGGTTTTCGGTGGAGTACCAATCGCAACAAAATGAACTCACGGTCAACGAGCAGTTGCTGGCGAATATCATCTCCCGCATGCGCGAGACCTCGATGAACGCCAGCATCGAATCGCAAAACGCACGAGTCGTCGACCGGGCTTCACGTCCCAATCCCAAACAATATTCCACTCCAAACATCCCGCTTTATCTCGGTTTGGGTGCATTTGGTGGCATCGGTCTCGGTCTCGCCATCGCATTTTTTGTCGCGTTCATCGATGATCGCGTGAAGAGCGCGCACGATATCGAATCGGTAGTCGGCCTGCCATTGATCGGCATCATCCCGCGAATCCGAAAAATGGATACTGTGGAAAAATCCCAGATTGTGCTGAGCAACGCCGACCCGCTGGCGGCGGAGGCTTTTCTAACGCTCCATTCCAATCTGCGCATCAACGGTGATGCCAGAAAGTCGCAGGCGATCCTGATCACCAGCACCACACCGAGCGAGGGCAAGTCGTTTGTTGCATCAAATCTCGCTCTTACCTTTGCCGCTCATGGCGAGCGAACGATCATCGTCGATTGTGATTTGAGGAAGCCCAACGTACATCGCTCTTTTGGCGTGCCCAACAACAAAGGTGTGATCGATTATTGCTCCGCGGGGGCGGCACTTGATAATATCATCATCAAGAATCATCGCACGAATTTCGATATATTGACCACTGGCGGCCGCGCTTCGACGCCTACGCACGTGCTCAATCACGAAAAGTTCGGCGCAATGATGGTGGAATTGCGCAAGCGCTACGACAGGATCATTGTGGATACGCCGCCGCTGGCACCGGTGAGCGATGCCATGATCGTTCTGCCGCATGTAGACGGCGTTCTTTTCACGCTTCTTTTCAACCACGTGAGGAAGAAAGGCGCGACTTTCTGCGTGAACCGTTTGCTGGATTCGAAAGTGAATTGTTATGGCGCGGTGCTCAACGGCTTGAACCTCGCCCTGAGCGAGTATTATTACGCTGAGTATTACGATAAATCGTACAGGGACTATCATCTGGCCCCGACAGAGCTTACGGCGTCAAAGGCCTGACAGACCAGGCAAGGCGCGACGGGAGCGCGCCGTGTTTCATAGATGGTTTTGCGGCCGACCAGTCGGGTAATCCGGCACCAACGCCCCGATGTAGGGCTCGACCTCGTGTCGATGCCTTCCGTTGCTCGATCCGGCCAGGCTCGAGGTTAGGCACTACGGAAAACGCGACTAACGTTGGGAAGCGCAGCTGAGTTTACGACTGATCCACACTCGTTAATGGCAATGAAGTGAATGCTGTTTTTTAAGAAGAACAAGTTTCACCTCTTCGGTGAACCCAAAAGCAAGAGGCCGCATATAAAGTTCTATATAATGGCATGGCCGCTTGAGGTTGGGGCGCAATCTTGTTGCGCCCTCGTTCGCGATACCCAGAAAGGGCGCAGCAAGACTGCGCCCCTACGCATTTGCTCACCATCGAAGCGCAAAACCCGAAGCCGTCATCAACCACCCCAAATGTTCATCGGGGCGTTGAAGGATGATTGATTGGTTTTGGCGCTGAAAAATGGTTTAGCGTGGGCGCTGGGCTCAATCGGCCGTTTGTTTTTGGAACGCCGAGCGGGCTGACGGTCTCAAAATTGCGACCTGGGACATCTTCTTTGCTTGGGAACGCATCCTTTGTCGTGGGCTGACGCCATGGCACCTCAGGAATGTACGAGCTGCCATAGACGTAGCCGACCTGGTGGGATTTCTCCGGACGGCGCGCGTAGGCGATCCGTTCGCCAAGGGCAAAAGCGAGGAGGACAGGAAAGGCAAAAGCGGCGGCGTTAAAAACGGTCATTAGGCCGAACCGATGGAAGAGCAGGGCGAATGCGACGAGCGAGGTGGGGATGAAAAAGAAACTCAGGCTGAGCCGGCGAAGCATCAATGCACAGGTGTAGCCGAGCGCGAGGCCGAAGAATCCGACCTGAGGTCCGCAGACCGTCAAAGTTAGGCCGACCAAGTAAAACGCAGGACCGATGACCAGTGGTTTTTGGCTAAACCACATGGTTTGGGCCAAGACTCCCATCGCAAGGATGGCAAGGTGAACGCACAGGATGGTCGTCGTGAGGTCGTCCTGGCCGACGCTGAAGGTGGCGACCACACGCTGGAGCATCCACGCACCGGCGGCACTGCGAACGAGATCGAGCCAATTAACCCAGTTGCGGACCAAAGAGGTGAACCCGTCGCCGTGGCGGCGCACTTGTTGCCGAAGCTTTTCACGAACCTCGGCAGAAGATACTACCACTGCGGGCGTCCAAAGGCATAACAAGGCGAGCGGTAGCAGGTAGTATTCAGGATTCATTGCTGAGATTGGTAATCGTTAATTGGTTTGGCATTCGCAGATGGCCAGGATTGTCGATCATGACCAGGCAAAGGATGAAGATGACTCCGAGGCTTTAGGGTATAATATCTACAGTCGTTGGCTTATAGATGGCGCTTTAGTGACGTTCCGGTGACGTTCGATGGGCCTGCAGGGGAACTGGCGTGGAGAGACAATCGTTGCTGAATTCGGCTCTCGAGCTCACGTGACGTAACGCGGGAAAGGGTTGCGCGTACCCAAATCCCGTGCGCGCCATTCTGCGGCCGAGGTCGGAAGTTTCTCACCGCAGAAATAGCGGTGCTTGGGCGATTCCTTGCCGACGGGAAATGTAATTAGCCACGATTTGTGGTCGTAATGAATAAAAAAACCGCCCTCCTCGGGTTCGTTCACCGAATAGACCTTCCCATCGGGGCCGACGAAATTTTGCGTAGTCACAGCGAGAAAACGGTTGGGGGTTTCGCTGTTCTGCGCGAGCCTCGCCGCGTTACTTTTGGGTGACAGGTGACACTTTTGCTAATCTGGCTGAAACCGCTGCCGAGAAGAGGCGGATGTCTTCCGCCCGGAATGTGGTGAGAATCCAGATCAGCAGAGGGAAAACAAAACTGGCCCCGAGCTGAGTGACGAGGGTTTCTTCCAAGCCGTTGACCACGGTTTTCCAGAAAGGCGAAAGCTCGACGAGATTCAGGCCGTTGGAGGCGTCCGACTGGTTCCAGATGTAGACCTGGATCGAAAATAGAACGACCGCGTGGATGGCGAGCAGCCCCCATGCCAGCGCCTGGGAACGGCGCGTCCATGAGACAGGCGTGGCCACGACGAGCGCGATCAACAAGGCCGTCGGCACCCAGCCGATGCCGTGACTGTCGAAGTCGAGCATCACGGCGTGTCCGGAACCGCTGGCGTCGAGTTGCTCGCGGTTGGCCACGGTGATGCGTGTATCGAGAGTTCGGTTACGCTTGGAAACAGGTACTTCCTCAAAACGCAGAATGCGACGGCTGTTGTTCTGGGCCAGAACGAGCTTTGCTGCTGAGCGCAGATATGAACCGTAAAGATCGCGACTGCCCGGCCACGGAACGATCAACAACGTGTAGACTGGCACGAACCAGCAAAGGAAGCACAGGACTGGTTTGTACTCAGGCCTTGGCATTTGGAGGGGCGATATAGTTCGGCCTGGCCCAGGAGATCCAACCAAGCCAAAGGAACAATGCGGAGAAGATGAAGATCACCGGCCAGACTTCGAGGTGCATGGTTTCAAAGAAGCTCGGCAGGTGGATGCCGAGGAAATACAGACTGACGATTCGGACGAGATTGAGACCGAGGATTGCTGCCACTCCCAAAGCTATTCCGGGCAGGCGGCGTTGCCAGGGAGCAGGGAAGGCAAGCACCGCGGCACAGAACAACCACGATGGCTCAAGCGCATCGCAACCGCGTTTGATCGTTATCGAGAATTGGGGAGAGCGAATCGTTGCGCCTGAGACGACACTCGCCTGACCGAACCAGTGCAGGATCGCGTTCGAAAGCTTTGCATTTGCCTCCAAGTAAGCCGGAAAGAGGTGACCATCGATCCAGGGAAGAAGCGCCGCGACGTAGTAAAGCGCCATAACAACGCCGAACGTCAGACCAAAGCGAAATATCGGGGCGTTGTGAACGAGCCACGATCTTGGCGGAACGGGATTCCTGGTCGATGCCTTGGTGGATTTGCGGTGTTTTCCCATGAGGCGCTGCTTTAGGCCATTTCTCTTTCGAAAAACGCATAATAAACTCTGGCGATTGGAAGGTAGGGACGGACCGCCGGGCCGTCCGGTTGGATGTGGGCGGGTGGTAGGCAACGTTCGCGGACGACCCGGCGGGTCGTCCCTACCTTTACCTCTTTTGCTATGGCTGAGTGGGAAATGGTATTGGACCTCGAGCTAAAACTCAGGAGTTCCTTCGAGTCGACTTCCGAAGGTGTAACGTTCCCGTGACGAACAACTGGAGTGCCATGATGGCAATAGCATGTGGGCTGCTGAGCGGCACGTCGCTGTTGTCGAAGTTTGCTTGCGCGGGATTGATCGTGAGCGTTCCTGAAGCGCTGCCCGAATAACCAGAACTAGTCACCGTAGCCACAACGGCATAACTGCCGGCATTGATGGGGACCGTTGCGGCGCCATCGTACGTGACAGAAACGGATAAGTCCGCCGGGTTGGTTGTCACGGTAACTGGGTGTGGATGACCGTCGAAAGTCTGGTTCAAGGCGTCGAGCGTCACCGCGGCGGTGAGAGGCGTAGCCAGAATGCCATCGATCCACGCGATACGTGCCGAGACCCGGATGGCATAAAAAGCGCAGGGGACAGGGGCGGTCCCGGTCATTGGGCTGGTGCTGCCATTGATGAAAAGCCCGCGTTTATCGAAAATGAAGGCGTTGAAGGCTGCGCCACCGCTGGTCGTGCTGAAGCCACCGTCCACCAACCCGGCGACGCCAGCGAGTTTCCACGTGGTGCCGTCTTTTATGAAAACAGGCGCACTGGAATCATAGATGCCGACATCGCATTCGTTGACGCCGCCGGACTTGTCGAACGTCGCCACGAGTTGCTGGCCGTAGCTGCCGCCATTGGCAAGTCCCGCAACCGTGTTTTGGCCCCAGCGCAATTTCCCGTCGTAGCTGCCCCATTGCCATCCGGCGAGTGTGTTTGCCGGCACACCGGCGACATCCGCGGTCGTGCGCACTTCGGCACCGCGAGTCACGCCACGACCGAAAACAATCAGCGGTCCGCTCTCGTTGGAATTGCGAAAGAGCGGTGCCCAACTTGGGAAGGCCTCGCGCACCTCCCAAATCCGCAGATCGCTGGAGGAGTCGCCGTAGGACTGAACCGTGGTGTAGTTGACTCCTTGGAAAACAAAGGTTTCGCCTACGGTTCCGCCCACGTGATTGGCGGCAAGGAAATGGTGGGCATCGATCGGTGTTCCCTGGAAGCTGCCCCAATAGCCGACCCACTGCCAACCGCCATCGGCTGGGGTGCCGCCAACATTGGGCGGTGTGGTGTTATAGCTCGTGTCAGCGGTCGAGTAGAAAACAACTGCGCGCAGCGGAACTAAACTTAGGCAAAACCAAAGCAGTGTGTTAATAAGAACGGGCTTCGCCAGGGAATGGAGTTTCATGGCGAAGCCCTTCGTAGTTTATTTTACTGCTGCCGATGTGGTTTCAGCAGGCGCGTCGCAACGGCGAACATGGCTGCGGCCAGAGCACCGATTGCCCAGAGCGGCATCGTAGGAATATCGCTGCTGTCGCCTGGCACTGTGGCGGTGGTTACCGTGAGCGTTTGATCTACGGACGTCGCAGGGGCGTAGTTTGCGTTACCCGCTTGGTTGGCGGTGATCGTCGTCGTGCCGGGGCCAACGATGGTGACGGTTGAACCGGATACAGTGGCAACCGTTGAGTTGCTGCTCGTATAGGTCACAGGGAGTCCCGAAGTCGAGCTACCGTTCAAAGCAAAGGCAGGATCCGCAACCGATTTTGGTGCAATGGCGCCGAAGGTGATTGTCTGGCTGGCTTTCGCCACAGAAAGCAGACCTGCGGCGCTGCCGGTGTAGCCAGCTTGATTTACAGTAGCCGCGATATTGTAGAGACCTACATTCACGGGTGCGGCGGTCGATCCATTGTACGTTAGGTCGATGACAATTCCTGGCGGTAGGGTTGTCGCGGATACACTGCGCGGGGAGCCATTGTAGGTCTGTGTGAGGTTCCCGAGCGTTATGATCGCCGTTGTCGTGTAGGGCGAAACTGCGGTGTAGTGCGTGGCTGTTTGGGCGGCGAGCGGAGCCGGCTCGGAGGCGCCATTACTGTCCGTTGCAACACTGTAGAATTCGTAATAACCGAATCCTTGGGGGAAGCTAAAGCTGGCGGCGTAAGGTGCGGTGGTGTCGGTTCCTATCGCGGTCCAGGCGCCCCAGGTGGTGTTGTCGCTGGAGAAACGATAGAAGAACTGTACTTGAGAGACGGATACCAGCGGGCCGCTGGGGGCGGTTGTAACCTTGAGCACCGGTGCGTTGCTACCGAATTCCTTGCTGTCGAATTTATAGGTGATGTCGGTGGCGGCGTTTTCGGTCACCGGTTTGGCCACCAGCGACACCAGTTTGTTACCAGTGAGTTTCGTCTGGGCAAAGGAGGTCACGTCCCACGTGTAAGTGATATTCGTGGCGCTTGAGGCCAGCGTCTGCGTGTCGAGCGTGCTGCCGAAAGTCGGCTGAGTGTTCCACGTGATACCGGTTTCGGCCCACGAATCCGTATCGCCTCCGTTGACGGCGACGGGCAGGGAGGTGGTGGCTGCAGTCCAGCAGTAGAGCTGAAGTTGAGCCGAGGTGATCGTTAATCCGGCGGGCAGGACCGATAGATCAAACTTCAACCAGTCACGCTCGTTGCCGAAACTACCGCTACCGCTCTGCATGAACAGGTTAGTAGAGTTGTTGTTCGTGGTGGCATTTCCGCTCGAAACTGTTGCATCGGCGACGGGAGAAAGTGAATACACCGTGCCGGAATTTGCCGTAGCGGTCGCGGTGAGGTTGAGCTGCGATGCGGTTGTACTCGCGGGGATCTGGTCCGCATGCGACGAGACGGTCGAGGCGGGAGGGAATGCGGTGATACCGGCGGTCGAGGCTAGCACGGCGTTGTCGCACCGGAAGCGCATTGCGAATTTTTCGCTCGTTGCGACACCGGTGAGCACCAGCAGGTCGTTAACATTGCCGGGCAGGGTTTTCACCACGAAGGCGTCGACGTTCCAGACCGTCAGCGCACTGTTGTTCTGGTCCACGACCGTATTCGCTGCGGTCTTACGGGCGAGGATCTTGACGTAGTGATTTTTGTGCGCGTCGTCGAGCGCAGTGGCGATGTCAGGCACGGCGACGGGCTTGGCCAGACTGTCGTCGTGTCCGACGATTCTGAATTCCACGCCGTCGGATTGGATGCCTTCCTGGTCCACAAACTCAGGATTGCCCTCGAAGAAGGCGCCTTTGCCCCAGGTCTCGATGATGTCGCCTGGATGCAAGGTGCCGGTGCGGAAGCCGAGGTAACTGCGATAGAGTTGATTCTCGGCCAGACGATTCGAGGCCACCACCGAACCATCGGCGTTAACCAAAGACGTCGGCACCTGTTGCGTGCCGCGATGGGCGAGGGTTTCTGGATTGGCGCTGAGCAAGCGGATGAACCCGCAGTCAAAGGTCGTCCGCGAATTGCTATCGCTCATCATTGTGATGACGCCGCGGTAGCCGCCGGAGAATTCGGTGTCCATGCTGTAGCGAGGACCTCCGGTGGAGTAGGGTGCATTCTGCGGGAACGTTGCCGTATAGTCGAACAGCGCCGTGCGCGCCAGGTACGTCGATGTCTGTGGTGCAGTGTCCATAACATCGAGATTCGACGCATCGTGCGTGTACATATAGTTGTTGATCGCAACATTGTACTGATGGCCGAGATCAATCGGTGTGCCATTGAAGGTGATGCTGGTTGGGACGCCGTCGTGAGCCGTGACAAACCACCCGCGCGACATCGCGGCGTCGCAGCCATGATCCTTGAAATACGTGTAGAGCTGCTGTCCGGTCATCTTGATCAGATAGATCGTGTCATCCGCCCACGGGAAAGTTTCGTAGATCTGGCTGTAGGTTATAGCTCCGGCCGGGATATCCGAGCGCACACCGCCACCCGCTTCGATTGCGAGATCGCAAGGTGTGGCAGGGAACAGCGCATTGGCTTTCCACCGCATGGCATCGCAAATCCACGCGCCGGCGGTGTTGTCACCACTCCACGGATACTCATCGCTTGACCACCACTTCATGTAGTTGTCGAGCAGCAGATGCTCGGCGGTATAGCCGATCACTTGATCCACGCCATAGGTTGGAGTCGGAACGCTCACAGCGTAGGCGTCCTTCTGAGCCTGGATTAGCGCGGCGATGTCTGCATCGGGCGTGATCTGCGAAGTGCGGATCGGGTAGTTGGCGTTGCTCAGGTATTTGCCGGTTGAATCGACGCGAAGCTCTGAGACGTAATGGGTGAAGCTGCCGGCTTCGGTGAAGATCGTTTTGTAGTTGAGGGACGTGGGCTGCCAGACGGTTTCTGAGTAAGTGTGCCAATGGCCGCTGACCACGATCTCTGGGACGCGGGCAACCGCGTTGTCGACCAGGATGGGCGTGGGATTGGCTCCGGTTACGGTGCAAAGACCGCTGTGCCCCATGTGCGTGAGCAGAATCACCATTGAGCAACCTTGAGTGTTGCGCAGTTCGTTCACGTAGTCTGCGAAATGGATTTTCGTCGAGTCGGTGCTGGACCAGTCGCATTTCACCACGTCGATGGCGGCGGTGACGTCCGGGTCGCCGGAATCGGCCGATTCGGTGGTGTAACCGACAATGCCGATCTTGTTGCCGTTTATGTTAACGATAGTGTACGGTTTGTAATACGGTGTGTGCGTGCCCTTGACGCAGATATTGATCGAGAGGATGGGGAAGTTCGCCAGCGAGGCGGCCTTCATGTTGTTAAGGTACGTGATGTTTCGGATGTCGTGATTTCCGACCACCATGGCATCGAGGCCGCGACCGCCACGACCGGGAATCGCTTTCAGTTTTGTATCTACCAGTTTGAAATAGTTTACGATGGTGGCGTTGCCGAACGATCCGGCGGGCGCGGGAGGCCCGTTCCAGTCGCCGATGGGATTGCCCTCGGAAATATCGCCGCCATCGAGCACCAGCGCGTCGGGCTGGGCAGCGGTCAGGGAAAGGATTTTCGCTCCGACGTAAGCGGCGCCGCCCACGGTTTCAAATTGCGTGACGGGGTTGGTGGAGTGTTTTGGGACGATCCAGTAATGCGGCGTAACGCGGGCGTGGGTATCGTTGGTGTGGAAAATAGTGAGGTTACCGCGCACGCTCAACGTCAGGGCCGTGCTGGTGGTGCGGCTCTGGGCGTCCGTCACAGAGAAGTTCAATACTTTGGAACCGAAGGAAATGTTGCTGGGCACGACGGCATTGTACGTAAAAACATTACCCGATCCGGAAAACGGCTGCGTCGCTGAACCGCCAATGGCGCTCAGATCGCCACTGACGCTTATGCCGGTGCTGGTCGGATTTGAACCTGGCGTGACCGTCACTGTGAGGAGAACGTTGTCGCCGGGCAGTGCGGCGAGTGAATTCGCGCTGGCTACCGCGATCGGATTTGTGGAGCCGCTAGACGTGCCGGTAATGCTGATGTCGTCGACTGCGATGCGATCGCGGCTGCCAGCCGATCCATTTGATTCCCAGAAAATCCATCGCACCTGAACGACAGGCTGGTTTTCAGCGGCGACGGGCAGGGTTTCATTGAAGGTTGGTGAAACATCGATCGGAGTTTTCCCGAGCGAAGTGTAGGTGCTGGAGGTTCCTGCATCGATAAAGTTCCCAGACGTGCCGACGCGGTACTGAAGGGCGACGGAGTCGTCGCGTGAGGCTTGCTGTAAAATCGTGTGGCAAACCCAGGAGACTTTGATCGCGGTTTTTCCTGTCGTGTTGATGGAAACGACTACCGCTGCGGCCGCATTGGAGCTGGAAGGCAGCAGGCCAATGCCGTTGCTGCCAGAGTCGAGCCAGCCTCCTGCGTTGCTGGTTGCGTTGTAGGCTACATCCGCATCGGCAACGGCCGTCGTTCGCGTCGTGGGAATAGACGTGTATTTGTGCACCGCAACTCCGGCCGGCAGTGTGGAGCCCGATTGGCTGGTCAAACTGAAAGGGAGCGTTTGGGCTGAAGGATTGGTTTGGGCGGGACAGATTAACGCAGTCATCAGTCCGACAATAACGGACGAGAGAATATGCGAGCGGAAGAAACGACTCATGGGAAAAAGGCAGAGATTGCGGTGTCGAACGGGGATTGCGGGCAAGGACGCATCAGAGATGCAGGATAAAAAGACGCGATCGGTGCGGGTTGTTGATCGCCTCCCGATCGCGTCTGAGGTGAGGAGGTCAGGCGGTTTCCGTTACGGCCTTCCGGCGCCAGAGAACGACGGCGAAACCCGCAAGACCGGCGAGCAGTGCATAAGTTGACGGCTCAGGAATGGCCGTGCCGGTTACGACGAGATTGTCGATGCGGTTGTTGCCGCTGGTGCTAGAGGCGCCGTCGAGGGAAATGCGCAGGGTGATCAGGCTTTGGTTATCCAGTCCGGAAAAATCGAAACCCTGGGAACTATACGTGGTGGCGTTGCGGCCGGTGATGGTCGCGAGCGAGGCGAACGTCGAACCGTCGGATGAACCGGTCCAGGTTTGGGTGTTGAAGCCGGTTGCTGTTCCGCGGGTGTCGTAGCTGACATGGAGCGCGCTGTAACCCAATGTTGAAAAAGTGAAATCGATGTAGTGGCCATTGTTTCCTGTACCGATCACCGCAATTGCACCGCCTGTCGTGGTGCTTGGAGGCACAAAACCACCGAAGGAACCCCAATTGTTGTTTGCCGTTCCGCCCATGTTGCCTGCGAGGTTCGAAAAATTCACAAACGCGCTGGAGGCGTATATGCCCAGAGCCGCCCCCGTGAGGGACTTGGTGGCAGGATTGTATATTTCTGTGGCACCCGTCGTGTTGAACGCTCCAGCGGCGCCGCCGGTGCCAGCGGTGCTGTTGTCGAAGTTCCAGTCGATGAGTATGGAGGACGTGGCGTGGAGCGGGCCAGTTGCCAGTGCGGCGACGGCGAGAATTAATGTGAGGCTGGTCGATTTCATGGTGGTTGAATCTAGAACGAAGGATGATTTGCAGGGGCGAAGCAGACGGGTGCGTTGAATGCCAAAACACATGCAACCGGGAATCTGCATCCGTATTCACTTTCGATGATACATTTGCAGGTGATGCATCGGTCACACGCAGGCACGAAAGCGTGCTGCTGCTTTTTGACAATGGGGGTTGCGTGAACTCCATGTCGCATTCATGCGACGACGGTGTGTTACAGCGGTGCGTCGAAAGTGAGATGCAGACTATTGGCCTCGCTGCCGGCGCGTTTCCGGCAATTGGAACGAGTCACGCAATCGTTACGCGGCTTCGCCGGTCTTGGCTTGCGAGCTACGATCGCCGCCGTGCTTTATGGGAATCCCCGTGAGGCAAGCTTCATTAACCGCCCGCTAAAATAACTTATAGTTAATCGATAGTTCGGCAAAAAGGATCATGACAATTTTCAGGATTACACGAATGGGGGTCTTCGCTACGCTCTGGTTTGCGACGCTCACGGTCACCGCTGCCTGGGCAGCTCATGCCGACGGGCTCATACGCATCGATCGCTCTTCTGCGCTGGAGTCGGGCGAGCTTGATACCGCAAGCCAGCAAGCCATTGCGCGCATTACGGGCTTCGGGAATTTTTTAGTGCGTACGGCGAAAGTTCATTCCGAAGCTTTGCCTCTTGGCCACGCGCGGGTATTTTTTGTTTTTAACTCACCTGATGCGCTGCGAAGCGATCATCCGCTCGTGCGGATTTTTTCGTCTGGCGATAATGCGGCGGCAGAAATTGCAGGCGATAGTGAGCAGCTGATCGGAAAATTGTTGGATCAAATTCCCCGCGAGTGCATGGCTGGCGAAAATATGGTCAGCCTCATGTCTGAAGTTGTGTGCGCTGCGGTATATGCCAATCAGGCCGAGCTTCTGCGTTCTGTTTCCACGAAAAGTGAGGAATGGGGAATCGAGAAAGGAGTGGTGAGCGATCCGGGCCACCAAAATGAGCTGCGAGAACTTTTGCGTGATCCGATCCTGGGCCGCGACGCCGATGGTGAATTTGTATGGTACGGACGTTATCTCCTGCATTGTGGTTCGGTAGAGGAGGTGAGGGTGACGTTTTCGCCAAACCGTGAGCACGCAGCTAAATTGAAACGACATGAAATCGCGCCCCGCAAATTTTGCCGGAATAGTGTCGACGAAACCGTGGACGCGGAGGAGTGGGTTGTGAGTAATGAGTCGACCTGGCGTCCCTCCAAACGGCTTTCATTCACACTTACCCTCGCTTCGCTTGGCAACACCAAGGCAAAGTACCAGCTCGGGTTGGCGCTGATGCAAGAACAAGATGAAAGCGCCAAGGTGGAAGGCATCAAATGGCTGCGGTCTGCGGCAGCAGACGGGTATCGAGATGCAGTTGCGAGCCTTGCACTTTTTGACGCGGATTCACGAAGCCCGCATGATCGCGAGAGCGTGAGAAAAGACAGCTGTTGTCGGCTGCCACGTTAGCGAGAGGCGGCAAAAATGCGGTGCTGCGGGTGGCTTTCGAGGGACCTTGTCTTTGTCAAATTAGCCTTCGAAAACGAGTTATTCACATCGTTGGTTGTGGCCTTGCATTTTCAGTCCGGCTGTCGCGAAATCGTCGTGTCTGTCTGACCAAAATAGGAAGTTTTGTTATGAAAGCACAGTCTGCACCTGAAGAATTGTTTGTTGATGGCACTGCTGTCCTGGAACTCGAGCCCGACATTCTTGTGTTGGGCGAATACCTCGCCGAAAAGCGCAAGATGACCCTGAGCGAGTTCGTCGAGTACCTGATCACGAAGGAAGCTTCTAAGGGCAAGTTAACCGCTTGAGGCTGTTTTTGTGCGCCCAGCCCGGTCCGGCCTATCTGTATTTTGGGACGTATCGCCTAATTCGATACGTCGTCCTTCAAACGGCAGATTTCTTTCAGGTGAAAAACTGCGTATTCGTTTTACGGTGACGCAAGTGCCTTAAGGCGCGCTTGCGTGCGAGCGTCGAAGTCGGTCGATAAAACGTGTTGGTGCAGTCTCACGGACGTTAATAACCAGTTTATTGGTATTCGGGAACAGTCGGTTCCCGCTGGTTTCTCCGGTGTTGAACCGCATGTTTTTAACGTCCCAGCCACTCTGGATGTATGCGAGTTCGTCGACGTGAGGCTTCCCGTTCGATGTGTAAGTGACGCAGGTATCAGGAACAAAAACCAAACTACCCGGTTGGGTGCCTTCAAACAGAAGGCCTGTCTCTGTTCCAATTGTGAGGATGGTGTTCACACGTATCCACTAGACCCTGGGCGATTACCCACAAACGAAAGACGGAATGATCGGGAAGTTATCACAGAAATGAATTTCCATGATTATGGTTTGGATGAAATGAAAACCGGTGGAACCTCAGGTGGTAACTGGATGAACCTGCTGTCTGACGGCGGGATTTTTAGCTTCTCCGAAGGACGCGAAAACGAACCCGGACAATAGGTACAAATATCCCAAAGTTGAGAGACGAACGACGCGTGACTTAATTGTCTTCTACGTTTGGAGCCTGTTCACCGCAAGGCGTGCTGTTTACATGAATGTCTGCTGCGTGAAACTCTATAGGCTCAGGGCGCTTGGCGGAAACCCAAACGGCGTATCAGCACGAAGCCGAAGGCCAAAATCCCAGCAATCGCGGCCCAGGTTCCGGGTTCAGGTACGGCGGTGAACGGCGTGCCATCGGAATTGTAGAACTGCAGCGCCAAGACGAGATCGTTATAGTCACGATCGGAACCGCGATCGATGCGCCAGTCCTCAATGCCTGCCAGATAGGTGGCAACGGGAGCGGCGGCAGACAGGGAAGGTATCCACGTATCCACGGTGATACTACTGGCAGCCCACAGATATTGTGGGGTGGAGCTGGAGCTCGCAGATGAATTGAAGGCGGTGTAAACGCCACCGAGATCGGTGAGTGAAGTGGGACGAGACCCCATCTCACCAGGGGCGCTGAACCAGAAATCGAAGTTCGCCATCTGGCCGGGCGCGAGGTTCACGTCGAAATAGTCGCCAAACTTTATGTTAGTGTCGTTGGTTGAGCCGAATGACTGAATGCGTTGCCAGGCAGTGTACGATTTTTGGCCGGATGGAACGCCAGAATAAGTATACCCGAAATCGTTGAGCCATCCGGCGGTCTCGCCCACGAAAATCGCACGTACGATTCCGCCGGTCGTGTTGATGGCCTGACGGGCGGTAGCCAATGAGGACGGTGCTGAGAAATTCCACGTTAGTCCTAGCTCTTGATCCGGCGAACCTGGATGAAGCGGTTTCTGATAGTCATCGCCAGAAATTTGGTAGGCGCCCAAGCTGGTTGGGCTTCCCCAGAGCGCGGGACTGGAATTAACGCCCGCAGGTTTAACCACCACACCGTCGTTTGACGAATTGGGAGGAAGTGAGGGCAGCTGTGCGTTCACCAAGCAAGGCAGACCGAGGCCCAAAAGTACCATTAATTTGCGCATACAGAAGAATCGTAAGATAGAGTATATTTGCCAGATTTCTATAGGGGATACTAGCAAACGTCATTCTTCTATAACATTGTCACACGAACGTAACAGTAGGGCTCGGCAAAGGTAGGTCATTGGCGATTGCTACATAATATAATTAAGATGTATGATCCGCCTCTGCCGTTTTATAATGATGCGCCCTTACAAAGATGCTGAAGGCGAACTCGCTCCAGCACGTGTCCAGCAGGTCCGTGCGGAAACTACCAGTGGCCTCGATATCCGCTGGTTTAGCGCTGCACCGGATCTCTCGGAATCATTGCTGGGCTGCAAGAATGCCACGCAAGTGAAAGCACGGATCGACCGTTTTGGTCTGGCTACGGTGGTTGGAGGAATTCAGCCGCGTGGATGCATCATGGCCGGAGAAGCACCGGAACCACCGTGGGTTTGGGCACATCGCGAAAAACATGCGGCTCATAAGGCCCTGCGTCGTGAAGGTGCCGCTGAGGTTAATTGAGTCTAACGGTTGAGTTGCCTATAGACTCACTCATGAAAAGTCGTCTGAAGATTCTTTTTGTCTGCGCGATGAACAAGCAGCGCAGCGTGACCGCTGAGCGGCTCTATCGAAACGACGCGCGTCTCGAGGTGCGTTCAGCCGGCGTGAGAGCGGATGCCAACCGACGGATCCGGGAGGCTGACTTGAAGTGGGCCGACGTGGTTTTTGTGATGGAGCGAGCGCACAAGCAATGGATCACAAAACACTTCGAGGGCCTTGAGTTGCCCCCGATCGATGTTCTCGACGTCCCCGACGATTTTGAGGTGATGGATCCGCAGTTGCAGGAAATGTTGAAGAGCTTGCTCGATCCCGAAATTGAGCATCTTTTGGCTGGAAAATAAGTGCTAACTTATTATACCTTATCGCTCGATTCACGATTTAAGTGATAAAATGCAATCACTCTATAGCCCTGCTGAACTGACCCAACGCCTCGTCGCTCGGGTGAAGGCGTTGCGGCTTGCCCGTGCCTGGAGTCAGAAGGAAGTGGCCTCGCGCTCGGGCATTCCGCTCGCGACGTACCGGTACTTTGAGCGAACCGGCCAAATTTCACTCCTGCGTTTTGTGCGGCTGCTTGAGGTTCTGGGTGTGGCCGGAGAGTTGGAGTCTTTTGGCGGAAGCGGTCTGCGTCCCGCGACCCATATCGAGGAACTGATGAAGCCAGCCCGGAAGCGCGGAAGGACGTCACAGAAATGAACCGACTCGACGTGTTTTTTGAAGGTATTCGGGTGGGGGAACTTGCGCTTCCCGCCAACAACGGAATTTTTTTCGAATACTCACCGGAGTTTCTTGCGACCGGTATGGAGCTGTCGCCGTTGCGGCTGCCACTGGCACCGGGGGCGCACTCGCGGCATCAACCCGCCTCGGTGACGCTGCATGGGCTTTTTGAAGACTCGCTGCCTGACAGTTGGGGCATGCGCATCATGAACGATTGGTTCAAGGCCCGGGGTGTGACGGAGTGGGAGGTCACACCATTGATGAGGCTGACTTACATCGGTGAGCGTGGTTTCGGTGCCCTGACCTATGCACCTCCTGAAACCGTGGAGTCCTCCGAAGGTGGTTTGGGCGAACTTTACGCGGCAGCCTCCGCTCTGGACGCGGGCGGGCCAGTGGATCTTAACCAACTTGCGGCGGTGGGATCATCGGCCGGCGGTGCACGACCAAAGGTGGCCGTCTGGATTTCCGATACGAATGGCCTGATGACCGCACGGGCCGCTTCGCCTGATGCGCAGGCCTGGCTAGTGAAGTTTGATACTACCCCTGGGCGGTGGTTCGGCCCGATGGAGTACGCCTACGCGCTCATGGGCCGGAAGGCGGGTTGCGACATCCCCGAGGTGAAACTTTTGACGACGGAGCATGTGGAAGGCCAGCGCCGGCATTTTGCGGTGCGCCGTTTCGACCGGGTGGGCACGCGCCGGTTGCACTATCACAGTCTTGCCGGAATGTATCAGACCACGGCGGGTGACCTCGACTACCAGACGTTCCTGCGCGTGACCCGACGGATCACCGCTGACTATCGTGAGACGCTGAAGGCCTTCCGCCGGGCTGTGTTCAACGTGCTTGCCTCCAACCGGGATGACCACGGCAAGAATCAGGGCTTCCTCTATGAGAACCGCCAGTGGCGGCTGAGTCCGGCGTTTGATGTGACCTTTGCAAGCGCCGAGCGGATGCCCGAACGCGGCATGGCGGTACTCGGTGAAAGGCGAACCGCTGGTTTGAGACAATTGCAGGCTCTTGCTCAGGCGGAGAGTCTGGAAAAGAAAGATGTGCAGGCGGTCATCGATGAAGTCAGGGCAGCTATCGTGGAGTGGCCCCGCTTTGCGGCGGAGGCCGGGCTCCCCGATGATATTACCGCGTCGATCCAGAAGAGCATGCGTTCGGTGCCGTGAGCGGTGGCCGGCGGGGTGAAGCCGAACCACCCCTTTTGTCGGCAAACGTGCGCTTCAGGAAAATGCGCGAGGGTAGGCCGCTAACTTTGCTGCATGCCTAGAAGAAAATCTCTGCTGGAAAATGAAGAACCGCTAGTTATCGCCGCGCGAGCAAACGCTCGTGAGTTTGGACCTTAATACTGGTTTTAGTATCACCGAGATCCTGTCGCTGATGGTCGGCCAAGTATGGGATGCAGCTCACCGCAGTGGGCGCAAGCGATGTAATGACGGGCAGGAAACACGCGCTGGCCAGCCGGTGCAGAGTGAATTCTCGAGGACGATCACAAATCTACCAACTTTTGCTTCGCAGCATTCACCTTTGCATAAGTGCTCGCGCCACAAGGCACAATCCAAACCATATTACATAC
>Ga0302289_1000478_pt1 | contig 17614 bp, 10 predicted proteins | sample III_Fen_N1_2_FD_194552 | JGI IMG/M metagenome (GOLD analysis project Ga0302289, IMG submission 194552) | Peat permafrost microbial communities from Stordalen Mire near Abisko, Sweden - III_Fen_N1_2 | ecosystem: Environmental > Terrestrial > Soil > Wetlands > Permafrost | place: Sweden: Abisko... | reverse complement strand
CTTCATCTTTCATCGCAGTCTGCACCGCGGCATCGGTGTAGTCTTTGAGTTTTAGTTTCTGGCCAATTTTGGTTTTACCAGCGCCATCGGCACCGTGACATTTGGCACACTGGGTGGTCCAGATTTCGGAGGCAGGTGCAGCGAATGTTGCGGCGGCACCGAGGCTGAGCAATAGAGCGACGAGGGCGAACGAGGATTTTTTCATGGCTCAAAAGGTCCGGTTATTGGGGAATTAGTCTGACGGTTTCAGGGGCTGCAAAACCCCGCGCCATTCACGAGAACGAACGCGGGGCGTTGGCAAAAAAGATGTTGTAGGTTGGCGGTTTTGTACAGTCACGAGCCGGGAATCAGCTGATCGCTGGCTCAAGCGTCACTTCTTCATCTGCCGGATATAACCGACGAGAGCTGAGATGTCGGTAGGCGAAAGATCATCCTTAAAACCCTTCATGAGTTCTTTGCCATCCTTGGTCGAACCTTCGGCGGTCACTTTTGCGATCTGTTCGTCAGTAAAATCTGCCTGCACTTTGGCGTCGGTATAGTCCTTCACCTTGAGCTTTTTCCCCATCTTGGTGTTACCGGCACCGTCGACACCGTGACATTTGGCGCAGAGCTGGTCCCAGTTTTCCTTGGCATCAGCTGCAAAGACGGAGGAGGTGGTCAAAAGGCCCACCATCACGATGGCCGGTGTAATGAGTTTTTTCATACAAATGGGGACTATCGCGGTGACGGGTTGAGGCGGGTCGTTGGCGTGTCTAGAAAGCTTGTTGCAGCGAAACGTAGGCGATCCGGGCGTTGTAATTGGTACGGCCACCGGTGGTGTCGTTCTTGCTGCTGAGGTATCCGATTTTGGCTTCAGCGACGAGTTTGTCGGTGAGTTTGCGCTTCAGCCCGACTGTCACGGTATATTCCTTCGCGCTCGCACCGTAGGGAAGACCCGTTGCGATCAGCGTCGGGACATAATTGTCAGCTTTGTAAAAGGAATATTGGACCTCGGCGTTGGTTGCTTTATCGACCACGAAACCAGCGATCACACTGCCGTTGGTGTAATTGTTGTCCGCGTTGCGCAAGATGTCGTTGCCTCCTGCGGTGGCCGTGCCTGAACCCGCGCGGGGATAGGCGGTGCTGGTGGTGTCAAAGACCACGTTGAGGTTGGCTTGCATGTAAAACTGCTTGATCGGCGTCCAATCGATCGTCTCGCCAAGGTTGTGGCTCTTCGCGTCCATGGACTGGTATTCGGCAAATGTGCCGGACGGCGAATTCCCCGAAGTCTGCATCGTGCCGGTCTGGTAGACGTAACGCGTGGTAAAACTCAGGGTTGGTATGGGTTTCACCGTGGCCGTCAGCTTCACGCCCTTGAGCTTGTAACCGAGCGCGAAGTTCGGGGGCGAAACGTAATCCTGGAAATTATTCTGATGATCCTTGTAGAACGTTTCGCCGCGCAGCGTAAAGAAACCGCATGGCACCCAGCTGGCTCCGATCGAGTAGCGCCCGTGGTTTTCATTCACATCGTCGTTGAGCGCATTCGGAGAGCCAGTGACGACATTGTACTGGTTAATGGTGCGTTCCTTGCCCCAAAGGTTTTTGTATTCAGCGGTTCCATACAGAGAGATGTTCTTAACGCCGTTGTAGCGCATCGAGATATCAGGCGTTAGCGATTTTTCCTTGGTGCGGGAAGCAGCAGCGATGTTGGCCGGCGTCGCGGCGGTCATCACGCCGGTGGCAGAGACTGCCGGCGCAGCCACGGTCTGATAGGTGTCAGACGCCGTGCCATAAAAATCTTCCGCCTTGAGGCCGGTTTCTAGAAACAAGTCCCGGCCAATTTTGAAGTCGGCACCGATGTTGGCGGTGTAGATCTTGATACCAGCGCCACCGACAAGGCCGAGAGCTTGATAGGAAGGCGCGATCACGAAGCCGGTGGGGGTGGCCGTGGGATATGTAATGGTGGTGAAATTCGGGCGGTTTTCTGTGAAATCGCTGGTGACGTGCTGGTAGCTGACGCCGGCATGGACCTTCACGGCCTCGCTGATAACGGTCTCAATCTTGGCCAAGGCGGTTGCGGTATCCACTTGGTTGTGGAGCTGGTCGTAGACGGAGATTTCGTTGTTCATCCGCCAGAAGTTGGCCGGGGCGACCAGCGTCGTGGTATTTTTTGTGATCGAAATCGGGGGAAGCCTGACTTCTCCCGGATAACGGTCGAAGAAATGCGTATCCATATTGTCGACACGATTCCCAAGGAAATCTATTTCCAACGTCGTCTTGCCCATGGTGTGCTTGATGTTGGCTTCGAGGTTCTGCTGGCGTTCCCCGAGTTGCAGATAACTCGGGACAATGAAGCGAGAGATGTTCGTTGCCGTCGGGCTGCTGTTATTATTAAAAGCGGCGGCGCTCGCCGGAATATAATAAGTTCCAGTCAATCCGGTGTAGTCTGAGGCGCCCCACATGGTTGAGTCCTTGGTGCCATTGCGGAGTTCGTTCGTATAACGCAGCGTGACGACGGGAGCATTGGGCAGCGTGAGCTTCGCCTCCGCCCAGAATTTGCTGCGATCGACAGCCAGATCACGGGGGAAGAGCGGGATGCTGGTGTTCTCCGTGGGAAGGAAAAATCCGCCGGCGTTGTCGTAGTAGGTGCGGAACCGCTTGTAGCCAACATCGACGGAGCCGAAATCATTTTTTGAAACATTCAGATGCGCGAGATAATCCTCAGAACCGGCCAGCAGGTGGCCGTCGGCTTTTACGGATACATCGTTCTTCAGGTCCTTCGTTAATTGGAAATCCTCAATGCCCCCCAGACCCTTTTTTGAAGTCCAATTTTCGGCCTGGAATGCGGCCTTGTCGCCGCTGACCCAATTTCCCTGGCCGGACAATGTGATGGAGTTGTCGAAAACAGGGAGCGGATCCTTGTCGGGTGCGGCTGGCGTGACCGCGTCAGCGGCATGACTTGAGCTAAGGGCTAATACCGCACTAACAACCAGACCGGCGGCGCGGAGTGACGGGGTGAAAGTTTGCATGACTGGTCGGCGTTAGGGGCGGAAGTGGCTGTTGATATTGGAACCGTGGACGCCTTCGTGGCACCCCGAGCTCCAGCAAGTGCCGCGGTTGATGCGCGAGGTATTGGCAATGCCGTTGGAGAAACCTGCATGGTCCTCACCGGCAACGATCGTGCCGTTGCCAACCGTGGTGGGATGTTCGAGATGGCATTTCAGGCAGAGATTGGCGTCGCGCTGGACGAGCATTTTCTGGTTCACCGAACCATGGGGACTATGGCAAACCGTGCAGCCCTCGCGCATGGCGTTGTGTTCGAAAACAAACGGGCCCTTTTGGGCGGTATGGCATTCAGTGCAGGTTTCGTTTTCGCTTTTGAGACTACTGGCGCCGCTACCCTTGATCGCGTTGCCCTTGTGCGGGTCGTGGCACTCGGTGCAGCTCATTTTTCCGGCGAGCACCGGGTGGCTGTGCGGCAGGCTAAACTCGCCGCGCTTGTCGAGATGGCACTGAAAACAGGTTTCGGGTGATTTACCCGGATTGACGATCGTGCCTTTGCCGCCGCCCGCCTGCACGTGTTTGCTGCCGGGGCCATGACAGCTTTCGCAACCCAGTCCCTTGGCATTTTCACCCTGAACGATGAGTCGGGCGTGCGTTGCGGTGTCGAAGCCCTTGACGGTTTCCTCGTGGCATTGAGCACATTCTTTCGATCCCACGAACGTGGCGCCGGCGACCTGCGGTGGCGCGACAACCGTACGATCAACCATTGTGCATGAAATAAGAAGCACAGCCCAGATGGCGACGCCTCCGAAAATGAACGTATTCTTGGGCCAGCTACGCGGGTTTTTTGTCATGGCTCGTTAAGGTAGACTTCGGCGCGGGGTATCTAATGGTTTAAGTTAATTTCTATAATGCCAGAAAGCTAATCATAACACTGCGCATTTTTTGTTCTGAAAGACGCAATAACCAAACTTAATGCTGAAACTTCACCGTTTTCCAAAGCTATAGCGAATGAATTGCTCTAGTAGCCCCACGAACGTAGCGTATTAGGAAGCCGGGCTAATGATCAACCTTCACAACTCGGAAATTATATTCCGCGCATGCTACCCGCCTCGCGTAGCCAAAGATACCCCGGAGCAAGCGCCGGGGCATTTCAAACCGGCAACTGTCCTCTATGTATGCCACGCGTTCGACGACTAACAGAAACCCGCCTGCGCACTGCTCCGCCCCAGCACAAGTAACCTATTGGGTTACTTATCCCTTCTTACATGTTCGTTATTATAGAATGAGGACAATTGAACCTCCTCATTCTATCCAGACCGGAGCGAGCTGCTCCGCGGTATTCAACTCAAAGCGAATAAAGTCGGAGGCGTTTGTTTTAAGGCGCGCCGTGACCAACTCGGCGAACCCATTGTCCGCCTTGGGCCGCTTGGGTTCTCCACCCCTCCACGATCTTACACCGCCCCGGTCGGAGTTTGCTCGGTAGGTGCTGGCGGCGTGACCTTCGGTGCCGGTTTATCGGCCAGGTAGATAGTGTACACGTCGCGTTTGGCGGTGGCGTAAAGTTTTGCTGGCACTGACTTCACAACGAGCCCCGCCTTGGCCAGCCGGGTCTCAAACGCATGGTCCGGACGCGCCGACCAGATCGCGACGCGACCTCCTGGTTTCAACGCTGTAGCGATACGCTGGATACCTTGCGCCCGGTAGTGACCGGAGTTGTTTGCCTGTACCATCGCCGTCGGCCCGTTGTCGATGTCGAGAATGACAACGTCGTAGGGCAGATTCCCCGCCGCCCGCGTAAGCGCATAACCTACGTCCTCGACGAGGATCTTCACCCGCGAATCGGCGAGCAGCGCACCGTTGAGCCCGGCCAAAAACGTGCGATTCCACTCCACCACCGCCGGTAGCAACTCCGCGACTTCCACGCTCACGTCAGGGCCGGACTTCGCCAGCACCGCCTTCAACGTGAAGCCGAGGCCGAGGCCACCGATCAAGATGCGCGCTGGACCCGCGCTGATTTTCTCCATCGCAAGTTCGCCCAGCTGAAGCTCCGACGATGCCGTGGCCGAATGCATCAAATCCTGTCCGTTCACTCGAATGCAGAAATTGTTGTCGTGGGAATGCAGCGTGAGACGAGCGCCATCGGGCGTGAGGACTTCTGCGAGTTTGAGATTTGGCTTCATGCAAGGTTTGCCCGGAACAGGCTAGCCTATGGGACGCGAGATCGCACGGAACCGCCAGAGAATGTTTTGATACTTCGTTCCCGACCAACCCGATCGCTGAAACGCGGAAGGGATGAAACGCAGAAAACAGCCTTCGCCTTTCCGGTCTTCCGTGCTTCCGCGATCCACGCCGTAAAAATTCTCCACCTTCCAGCGTTCCAGATGAGCGAAAGTCTGCTATACGAGAGGAAATGAAGAAAACTTTCCCCATTCAAGTTCCTGACAAGGTCACTGAACGCCTCATCGAATCCATCAAAGGTGAAGTCCGCAAATACGTGAAACGCGAGCGGCGCAAAGAGATCCCCGAAGGCTTCGACCAGTGGGACTTCGACTGCAAGGTCGGCCCGGACGAAGCGTCCGCACAGAGCATGTCCTCCAAAGAAATCTTCCCTGCCATCGACGCCCTGGCCAAAACCGCTGGCACTCAAGTCTACATCGAAATACTGGCCCGCCCCGGCAAACGCTTCCCGACCCCGATCATCCCGACCGCTGCCGCGACTCAGGATGGCGTCACACCAAGCGCGACAGTTTAGTCAGCGCCATGCTCGTTCTCTTTATCTTTCTCCGCCGGGTTTATTAGCTATCGGCCTTGGCCTGGCCAACGGCACGCACCACTTCGACTTGAACCGCGTGGAGCGAAACAAACAAGTCGCGCAGAAATGCGGCCAGCCCGGCGAGCAGACAGCCCATGCTCGTTGCAAACAGTCCAAGGATTAGAACCGCCAGATCGATCCGCAAAAGTGCGCTGACGAAGAGAATGACGACCAATAAGCCAGAGATAAGCATGCTCGACGTCACCATCGTCATTGAGAAGCGCATGATTTTCGCGCGCCGAAACATGATTAGCAGCTGCTCTTCGAGAAACTTACGGTCGCCCTCACTGGCCTGTCGCATCAGTCCGGCTAGACTTCGCGTGCGGTCGACGATGCGGCCCATGCGGTTGGTCAGCGAAATGCACAGCGCGCCCAGGCCGGAAATCAGGATCACCGGCGTGATCGACAGTTGAATGATCGGCAAAATTGATTCCTGCGTGGGCAGAGCGGACATCCCTGACTATTGGCAGAATAGGCATGTCGATGCAATCTCCTGCCAATCCGCTCTTTTGCGGATTTTGAAATCCACAATCTATCGAGAACTCTGGAATGCTCGAAAATACGATTTCTGCACCTGCTGGTTCCTGAGTTCCTGCCTTCGAGATTAACCGCCTCGTCGTGACGGCGTTTGATTTTTCCACGGAACCTGTGTTTTTCCTAGAGCGTGGCCGTGCCTCCCCAAAACACCGATACGCTGACCGGCGTTCTCGAACGCATCATTTTTCTCAACGAGGAGAACCACTACACAATCGCCGAATTCCGCCGCGAGGACAATGACGAGAAAACCACCATCGTCGGTCCGTTGCCCGGCGCACAATGCGGCGAAACGCTTCACCTGCGCGGCCAGTGGACAAAGCACGCCCAGCACGGCGACCAGTTCAAAGTCGAGTCGTTCAAGGCCGAGCTGCCGTCGAGCGTGTATGGAATTCGCAAATACCTCGGCAGCGGCCTCGTGCCCGGCATTGGCAAAGTCTACGCCAACAAAATCGTCGACGCGTTCGGCACCGATACTTTTCGCATTCTCAGCGAAGAATCCGGCCGCCTGCGCTCTGTGCCTGGCATCGGCAAGGGCCGGACCGCCGCCATCAAAAAGGCCTGGGACGACCAGCGCGCGCTCCGCGAAATCCATATTTTCCTGCAAACTTACGGGGTCACCACCTCGCAGTGCGTGAAGCTCGTCCAAAAGTACGGCAACGAGGCGAAACAAATTCTCCTCAACGAACCTTACCGCGTCGCCCGCGAAATCGACGGCATCGGCTTCAAGACCGCCGACAAAATCGCGATCAATCTCGGCTTCGCCAACGATGCTCCGCCACGACTCGACGCCGGGCTGCTCTACGCGATGGATACGTTGCAAGAGGAGGGCCACACCGCGGTCCGCGAAGCCGATCTGGTTGAGTATGCCGCGCCGCTGCTCGAAACCGCGACAGCCTTGCTCGAAGCGCGCATCGAAGCGCTCGTCAGTTCAAACCAACTCGTACGCCACTGGCCGATGGGAAGCCAGAGGCCGGAAGCCAGAGGCCAGAAGCCAGAGGCCGGAAGCCAGAGATCAGAGGTCAGCGGTCAGAGATCGGAGACCAGAGGTCAGAGGACGGAGGTCGGAGATCGGAGATCGGAGGTCGGAAATCGCAACCAACCGCCGGGTGTCGTCGCTCCCCTGCCCGGCTCGGGGCTCATCCAGTTGCCGTCGCTCGATCGTGCCGAGGAGAAAATCGCCAACGCCGTCATCCGGATCGACCGAGTCGTGAGCGGCTTGCCGGCGATCAAGATCGACGCCGCCGTCCATTGGGCTGAAGAAAAAGCCGGCTTCGCTTTCGCGGACCAGCAGCGCGTCGCGGTTAAAAACGCCTTGGCGCACAAACTCTCCGTTCTCACCGGCGGTCCGGGCACGGGAAAGACGACGTGCCTGCGCGCGCTCGTCGACGTGCTCAAAGCAAAAAAAGTCCGCGTTCATCTTGCCGCGCCCACCGGCCGCGCCGCGCAACGGCTCGCTGAGACGACCGGCGGCTTCGCCTCGACGATTCACCGGCTGCTCAAGTACGACCCGGCCAAGGGCGGTTTTACCGCCAACGAATCTTCGCCACTCGCCACGGATTTCCTGATCGTCGACGAGGCCTCGATGCTCGACACGCGACTCGCCGCAGCGCTTTTCCAGGCGGTGCCGTCACGGGCCCACCTGCTGCTCGTAGGCGATACCGACCAGTTACCCTCGGTCGGCGCGGGCAACGTACTGAAAGATCTGATCGCCACCGAGTGCGTGCCAGTCACGCGCCTCACCGTCATCTACCGCCAAAAAGAGCAAAGCCAGATCGTCACCACCGCGCACGCTATCAACGCCGGCGATCCTTCGCTCCCGCCAGCCGCGAACGACCTCGCCAATGCGCAGGCCTGGAGCGACCTGACGTTCATCGTTGCCGATTCCGCCGAGGACTGCCTGGCGAAAACCATCGCGCTCTGCACCGAGTTCATTCCTAGACAGTGGAAGTGGTTCGACCCGGTGCGCGACGTGCAAGTGCTCGCGCCCATGCACAAGGGCACCGCTGGCGTGGGCAACCTCAACCTCCAGCTCCAGGCCGCGCTCAACCCACACGCAAAGGGCTTTCGCTCACCCGGCGGCGAGTTTCGTCCGGGCGATAAGGTCATCCAACTGCGGAACGACTACGACCGGGATCTTTTCAACGGCGACATCGGTACCATCACTGCGGTCGATGCCGAAGTCGGCACGTTGACCGCCGAGTTCGATCGCAAGGAGCAAACCTTTGACCGCGGCGCGCTCGGCAACCTCGCTCTCGCCTATGCCATTAGCATCCACAAATCGCAGGGCAGCGAGTATCCCGTCGTCATCGTGCCGCTGCTCAAGGCGCACTTCATGATGCTTCAGCGCAATCTGATCTACACCGCGATCACGCGCGGAAAGAAAAAAGTTTTCCTCGTCGGCGAGCCCGCCGCCTACGCCATGGCCGTCCGAAATGCCGAGTCGAAACTGCGCACTACCCACCTGCGTGAGAGAATCGCCGCCCAGCAAGCCAGTGGCGAAAACGCGCAGTAACGCACGGTCCCGCAATGAGAGCCTTTCATCAAAGATCTATTTCCGGCTTATCGAATCCTCAGGTCCTTCTAATAACCGCCATTCGCGCCGGTTTGTAGTCAACATTCGCTCACCAACGCACCATGGATGGAACGATTCTCCAAAGGCGGAGGATCAAAACGCTTTACTTAACTACCAACACCATGCCCTCAAACCCAACCTCCGTCCCTCCGATCACCGCCTTTGGCGGCTCACACCTGCCCCGCGGCACGGCCCTGATCAATAACTCGCTGCTTAACAAAGGCACCGCTTTCACTGATGCCGAGCGCGACGCCCTCGGCCTGCGCGGCCTCCTGCCTCCGCGCATTTTCCCGATGGAGGAACAGGTCGTTCGAGCACTGGGTAACCTGCGTCGCAAGAGTGACCCGCTGGAAAAATACATTTTCTTAAACTCGCTCCAGCAGCGCAACGAAACCCTCTTCTATCGTATTCTCACCGACCACCTGGAAGAGGTCATGCCGATCATTTACACACCGACAGTCGGCCAGGCCTGCCTCGAGTACGGCAGCATTTATCGCAAGCCACGCGGCTTGTTCCTCTCGATCAAGGATCGTGGTAATGTCCGCGAAATCCTCCGCCACTGGCCGCAGCATGCGCGGCTGATCGTCGTCACCGATGGCGAACGCATCCTCGGTCTCGGCGATCTCGGCGCGCTCGGCATGGGCATTCCGATTGGCAAGCTCGCCCTCTACTCCGCCTGCGCCGGCGTTCACCCTTACTATTGCTTGCCGATTACGATTGATGTCGGCACCGACAACGAAAAACTCCTGCAAGATCCGCTCTACATCGGCGACCCACACAAACGCGTGCGCGGTCCGGCCTATGACGAATTCATGGCAGAATTCGTCGATGCCGTGCAGGATGTTTTCCCCGGCAGCTTGCTCCAGTTTGAAGATTTCGGAAATCACAACGCCTTCAACCTGCTGCGCGCCAATCGCGACAAGGTTTGCTGTTTCAACGACGACATTCAGGGCACGGCCTCCGTCGCGCTCGCCGGCCTCATTTCCGCGACCCGCATCACCGGTCACAAGCTCTCCGAGCAAAAGATTCTCTTCCTCGGTGCAGGTGAAGCCGGCACGGGCATCGCCGACCTCTTCACTGCGGCCGCCATGCAGGAAGGCCTCAGCGAGGCCGACGCTCGCAAACGCTGCTGGTTCGTCGACTCGAAGGGCCTGCTCGTTAAAGGCCGTGGCGACAAGTTACCCTCACACAAAGAGCCTTACGCTCACGATCACGCGCAGCTCAAAGATTTTGCTGAAGCCGTGGCCGCCATCAAACCGACCGCCATCATCGGCGTCTCCGGTCAGGGCCGCGCGTTCGACGAAAAAGTCATCCGCACCTTCGCCAGCCAGCAGAAACAGCCCATCATCTTCTCGCTCTCAAACCCGACTTCGAAGTCGGAATGCACCGCCGAGGAAGCCTATCGCTGGACCGAGGGACGCTGTCTCTTTGCCAGCGGCAGCCCGTTCCCGGCTGTCGAGTTCAATGGTAAGAAATACCAGACCGGTCAGGGCAACAACGTCTACATCTTCCCGGCCGTCGGCTTGGGCGTGATGGTCAGTCAGGCGCGTGTTGTCACCGACAGCATGTTCCTGGTGGCCGCCCAGACGCTGGCCGCCGAGGTCCGTCCTGAGGATGTGGCGGTCGGCCGCGTCTACCCGTCACTCACGCGCATCCGCGAAGTCTCGGTCAAGATCGCAGTCGCCGTTGCGGAGCTCGCTTGGAAGGAAGGTCTGACCACCCGGCCGCGTCCAGCCGACGTCGCCGCCGACGTGCGCTCGAAAATGTTCGAGCCGGTTTACCAAAACTACGCCTAAGCGAACGCGACATCATCGCGCTTCATCTGCTTCTCTACACCCGGCCTTTGCGCCGGGTGTTTTTTTGTCACCCCACTGAGAACGCCGCAACCAATACTCGGCGCTAAAGCCTTTCAAAAAACAGAGTAGCCGCGTCCATTGAGACGCGGATTTTTCGCGCGCCTACGATTCACCGCTGCTTAATGGCAGCGGCTACGACCATTGATGATAAATGCAACAGCTCGGAGCGCAAAAAAACCCGGCGCGGGGCAGCGCCGGGTCGTAAACGATTTACCTGATGAGATTATCCGCGGCTCAATCGTCGTCGTGAAACCGGGGCCAGCCTGGACTATCGGAGTCTCCCACGACAAACCCGCTCCAGAGCATCTGGGGCACAAAGGCCTTCGAGACCCACTGCCATCGTCCAAACCGGCATAGCCGGATCCGGTCAGGCAAGGTAATCGTGACCTCTCGAGCCGCACTGGTGAGAATACCGTCGCTGACCGTGACCCAGAGTTTGTACGAGTCCTTCCGAAAATCGATCTGCCACCATTTCTCGATGGAGATAATCCCGGTTTTTGAATCGATCTCGAAAATCGAGGCCCCATCGCCGCCGGTGACCTGCCAGTTACCGAGTTTGTCCGCGGCATCAGCATCAGTCGCTTTAACAGAGCCGAGCGTGCCCCAGTGGCTCCTGGCCAAATCAAAGCTCTGGCCAGTGGTTATGACTGGCCGGTGGTCGTCAAAGTACAATTTGGCGAACTGGACAAAATACGGCCAGTCCGGGGCGTCGGTGTGACCTTCATGGTGATGGCGGAAGGCGATGTCGCCCTCGGTGTAAGCGACATCAATGCGTGGCGTGCCATCTTCCGCGTCGAGCGGATCGGGAACGATCAACCCTTTACCTCCAAGCAGCTCGTAAACCGGAGACGCTCCCATACCGGCGAAATAAATGCCGAGCGGATCAGTCCAGGAGTCGCCGACGGGCGCACCATTGGCCGTGCCGGCCGAAAGGAAGACCGGACGCGGCGCAACCAGTGAAATGAGGGAATGACCATCCACTGACATCAGCTCAACTCTGCGCGGCATGTAACGCCCCGGGAAAAGCGGGCCCATCCATTTGTAGAAGTTGCCGGCCATCCAGTGATACTCCTGATCCCAGGCCGAGTTCTCGAGGTTCTGCCCCCAGTGACGCCGGTCCATTTTCGCGCCAAGACTGCCCGAACTGCTCGGCCAGGCGATCTGGATGCGCTGATCGTAAGCCGCCGCCACGATGGCTGCCTTGCCGTAACGGGAATGGCCTTCGATCCCCAGTTTGGTCGCATCCACGTCGGTGGTCGTTTCGAAATAATCCACCAACCTGCTGGCCCCCCAACTCCACGCAGCGAGTGTGCCCCATTCACCGGGCTTGCGCCAATTTCCCTTGCTGAACAGACCGATCAGATAACTGGAGAGGGTGGCTCCACCGCTGTCCGGCTGGAGCACCGATTCGTCGTAAATACACACGCCGTAACCCTGCGGGCCGGCCGACGCCCATGGGCCACTCAGGAAAAAAGTGTTGAAATCACCGAAACCATAGCCAGCACCAAAAGCACTGAAGACAACAAACACCGGCACCGGGCCGGTCGCGTTCGCTGGCAGACGCAGATACCCCTTGATCTTGGGAACGTTCCGCAGCGCCGGAAAGCTCGACGTATCGATGGTACCGGTGATGACTCGTTGGGTATAGTCGACGCCACCATCGGTACCCGTGGTCTCGTCCGATACCGACCAGGTGATGGCAGGCCAGAGACTGCGGTCCGGAATGCTGCCATAGAGTTCCGCTTGCACCGCCTTGAAGATTTCCGGGCGGCGCTTGGTCCACCATTCTGTCGCCGTCTTGATATGACGGGATGGATGCCAACCATGGAAACCGTAGCCGAAGTTAAAACGATCCTTGTTCATCACCAGCAGATCGATCGGCGTATACTGGCCGATCAACGACAAGTCGGTGTTGCTGTAGTTATTCCAAAGGCCGAAGTCCGTGCGCTGCACCGTGTGGTTTGATGCGTCCGTCCAGTTCCCATCCGGATTGGCGGCGTCTGATGGATAGGAATTGGCGGGTGCGTGTGGATCTTCCAGTTTAGGCGGCAGCGTGGGAAAGGTAATTCCCAGTTGCGACAGCATCTGATCCCGGTCCTGGACGGTGGTGATCGTACCATCGGGAACCGCCGGGAAAACTGCACCGACGACGATTTGTGCCGAATGAATCACCAAACTTAACGAAAGGAACGTCGCCAGCCGGCGCGTCCCTCGAATGCAGTGATATGTTTTCTGAGGTTTCATGTTTTGCGAACCTGGCAACGTGTGGTTCGTTACCAGGAAATGGGGAATTACCGATTCGTACTAGTTACGGCAGCCTCTCAGCCTTGCCGCACAACGAGCCCCCCTATTCGAATTTCACAAAAAGTGATTCAGTCTAACGGTAGAATTTCCCGCAAAGAAAACCTCGCTACCCTCTACCGACCAAAACTGTAGCACTGAATCTGAGTCAGCGGCAGTTCTGCCAAAACAACCAAAGCATTTCAAAAACAGAGTAGCCGCCCCCATCAAGCGGGTTTACGCGCTCCTGCTATTCACCGCTGCTTAGAGCGTATTAAACAAGACTGTAGCCGTAGCCGCTGCAACTAGCCTAATTTCCTCAATTCAACTTAACCGCAGATATCGCGGATGACACGGATACAGAGATTTGCAGAGCAAACCGCGCTTCAAATCAATTCACCGGCCGGGTGAAGCCCGTGAACTGTTCAATGCCTTGGTTATCCGCGAACATCCGGGTGATCCGCGGTTTCAACTGCGGAATCTAGGATTAAGCAGCGGTCATCAGAGGAACGCACGACCCCGCGTCTTAAATGACGCAGCTACGACATTTTTGAACACGTTCTATTGGCAGCGGTTACGGCCACAGCTTCATATAATATGCGTTGAAAACTAATTGCCAGAGGCTAATATCAGGCGCTGCCGCGCCGCCAATGACCTGCCTACTTCCCCAGGCGTTTGAGCGCCTTGTTTATTTTCTCCACGTCGCAACGCGCCGGATCGTGCTCCGGCCCCAACCACTCCAGCCACTCCCGACCGAGATCCGTATCTGGTTCCTTGATACAGGCGAGCATGTCGTGGAAAGCCTCCAGTCCGCCACAATCCTCCGGCGGGCCGGCGCGTTCGCCCGCCAGGCACGAGGGATAAACAACGCCTTTTTCCACGACCGCAGTTTTCTCGACGCGCACTTCCACCTGCCAGCCTTCGCCGTAGTGATACGCATAGTGCAGGCGGTCGCGCGAACCAAGATCGAGATCGGCCAGATTGATATCACGGTCATCCTCGACCGTCACATCGCCCTTGTGCACCGGGTTACCGAGCCGCAAGTCATCCAGGACAAACTCGTGCGTCTGATAATCGTACCAGTCAAACATCACCTGGATGCTGTCGTGCAGCCGGCTCAGCCACATCGACTCACGCACGATGAGACGCCGCCAGATTCGCGGCGTGCAGCCGACCACCGCAAGCCGCAGCAAAAACACCTTCTCCTGTGGTTTCTTTACGGTCGAGCCTTTGCCTTCGTGAAGCGAAATCATGAACAAATATCCTAAGACGTCTCCCCCTCCTCCACGCAAGCCAGCGAACGCCTCCCTTGTGCCCTGTGAAGCAAAAGCGTTGAATGGTCTGTTCCACCCAGCCGGAACGGTTCGGTGCCCTCTGGTTCTGCCTTCGTGATCCTTGCGTCGCTAGATTTGTTCTACCGCGGTTTTCAGAGGCAATCACCCTCCAAAAACAAAAAAGGCCGCCTTCGATTAGGAAGGCGGCCTTGAACTTTACCTAGAGACTAGAACGAGAACGTGTTGGTAAGAGACCATTCCTGGGTCGGCGCGATACGCGCCGAGGCCCACGTATGACCATCCGGCTCGACGGAAATCGGGATGAGCTTATCCTTCTTCCCGACGTTATAGACGTTAAGCTGAATCTTCCAATTCACTTTGTCCGTCAGCTTGCGTTGGTAGCTGAGCCACAGGTCAATCGCATCTTCCGATGGGCCGTAGTACGGCTTGCTCAGATCGAAGCTGGCCAAGGCCGGGTTGACCGGGTCCGCGATCACCGGATATCCGATGACGACTTTATCCTGCCAACGGTAGCCAGCGCCAACGCCGAAACCTTTAACGAAGCCGTGGGTGAACGAGTAGTTCGTGACGAAGTTATAGCGCCATTTGCGGAGCTCCGGCGCGTCCGCGCCTTCCTGTAACTTCAACAACGTGTACTTACCGCGCCAAGGGTTCCAATCATTACGCAGCTCATTCGACGCGGAATAATCGGAGTTGAATCGGACCAAATCACCGCCAGGGCCGGCCATAACTCCATCCATGTACTTGACTAATTGATCCAGCGCTGCGCCGCCGATGTTAGAGCGGACCGCCGTGGTCTCCGAGGCATTGAAGGAGATGCGCCAGTTTGGCAGCGGATTGGCCACGAACTCATACTCATAGCCCTTCGACTTGGTGTCAGACGTAACCGCGAAGCCCTGCATCGGCGGGGCGGTGCGATAATCATACACGCTCGCCGTATCTGGGAGGGTGGGGTTAGCCTCATATTGGCCACGATTCTGCAACGCCGACTGCGTCGTCGGTCCCACGCCATAGTTCCAAGCGGAGAAGTAGCCCTTACTCGCAAGGTAAACCTGCATCTGATTGAGTGCGTCGAGCGACGCATCCCGGCGCGTATCGGCTTCCGCCTGCGATTCCAGATGGGAATTTGCTGGCACCTTATCTGCTGTGGTTTGGCCGCCAGCGACAGGCCGTCCCGTCGTATTATCAATATAGGCCGCATCCCACAGATACCGCTGCCCGGTGTAGTGAGTGAGGTTCGTCTGACCCGCCGAAGACCAACCATAGGACGACATATAGTAAGTCTTAATATTTTTCCAATTCATGGCATCCTTGATGGTATTGGGGATGCCACTATTATCGAATCCATCTACAGTAGTGCCGGTCGAGCTGCTCTCATATTTCACCACGCGGAGGGAGTATTTGTCATCCTTGGTGGACAAGGTGATGCCATAATCCTTGGTGGTAGCGGTCGGGTTGGCGATCGGGTTGCCAAAGATGTCACGACGAGCGTCCGTAACCTGGAAGTTGTTCGACTTGTTATACGACAAACTGATGTTGATCGGCAGGAAGTCGTGCTGACCGAGGATCTTGTTGAGATGCACGACCAAACCACCCGCAGTCGAGTGATTCTTGAAGGTCTGGGTGGCCGGGAAAGTGTCGGGCAGCCTGTAGACATTGGGGTCCAGATTCAACGCGCCGCGCGCGGTGCCACCTGATTGTGGTAGAGCCGACACGCTCTTGCTTTGAACCTCATCGTAGCGCCAGCCGAGGGTGGGTACGAACGCATCGTTCCACAGGAAGCCCTGCCAAGAACCGGCGTAGGACTTCGTCTTCCGCAGGCTCTTCGCCGCTACCGTCACGAGGCTCTGGTCGGCACCGTTGTCATAACGCAGCAGGGTGTCATTGAAGTTATTGTTCCAGCCCACATAATTGGCGGGGTTCGACGCCTGCGTAAGCTGTTTATAAGCTTTCCCTGTTGCGGGATCGATCACCGGATCACCGTTGAAGATCGTCTGCAAATTAGTCGGCACAGTCCACGGATCGCCAGGGTTGACCCCGCTGGGGCTGCGCCAAGTCGCGTCGAACTGATAAATATTACCATCTTGCAGCGTCACGTTGGAGGTGATGCCCGCAATATTAGCGTTGGTTGCCGTGGTCTTGTCCTTCAGCGTTGAGCCGAGGTAAACCACTGCGATCGGCGTGATATTGATGATACCGTCGGGCGCCCCCTGGAGCTTATAAGCCGCATAGGCCTCAGAGTTAGCATACATCTGCCAGTTCCGATTTTCGGTATAGTATTCCTCGTCACTGTATACACCGTTGAAACGGTGCTTGCCGAGCAACTTTGCGAGGAAACTCTTTGAATCGAGGAAATCCGACGCACGGAGCTCGCCGTAGAGCGATCCGCGCGAGTATTTGCGGTCGCTGTAATAAGAACTGCCTCCGCCGGGACCTGCGGAGACGAAGGGGCGGCCGTAGTTGGGGTTGGCAACGTTCTTATTGTCGGCGTTGGTCGCTCCGACAACGTAATCCTGAAAGTTTTGCGTGAGATCGATGTTGATCGTCGGGATACTGGAAGTGCTACTGCCGAGTAGTGTCTGGCCCCCTCTCTTGTATTTCTGCCGGTCCAAAGACAGCTCAATGCCAACGCGATCATCGAGCGCCGTCTGGGTGAAATCGAGGTTGTAGGCGTTCCATTTCTCAAACTCCGATTTGTTTGGGCCGTCGATCAGATTGTGGTAGAAATCATAAACTGAGGAATCGGTAATCACGCGGTCCTTATATTGACCGTATTGCCAATTGGGCAGCTTGGCGGCGGTGGCATACGAACTAAAGCTGGCGATATCGGAGAACGTGTCCGCATACTTTTGGCCAATGAGATTGGTGCCTGGGCCTTGGAGTTTTCCGGTGGAATCAAGCACCCCCGTATTAACATAACCACCGTAGATTCGGTAGAGTTGATTGCTCGCGCCATCGACGAACCAGGCGGGTTGCTGCTGGCCGATGTAGCCGCTCAAATAAGGATGGTAGGTCGAGGCGGATGAACCAAGCACATAACCGTTCGGGACAGCAAGCTTGCCCAAGCCGCTGTTAAAATCTCTCTCAGCTGGAGTAGCTGCATCTGCCCGGAACCACGGGGTGACGCTGTCATAGGGCGGGATGAGGCGCGGCCGGTTGGCCGAGATATCGCCATGCTCGAACTTCGCCTTAAAGCTGGTGTGGAAGCTGGGGCCAAAGAGCTTTGGATCGAAGCGAATAGCACCAGAGAGGCGTTTGTCGTTTTGGAAAGCAGGCT
>Ga0302289_1000475_pt1 | contig 17661 bp, 14 predicted proteins | sample III_Fen_N1_2_FD_194552 | JGI IMG/M metagenome (GOLD analysis project Ga0302289, IMG submission 194552) | Peat permafrost microbial communities from Stordalen Mire near Abisko, Sweden - III_Fen_N1_2 | ecosystem: Environmental > Terrestrial > Soil > Wetlands > Permafrost | place: Sweden: Abisko... | reverse complement strand
TCCGACGTGTATTCCTTTCGAATCCGTTTCAGCAATTCCAACTCTTCCTCAAATTGAATCGCGCCTATTTTTAATTTGATGCAGCTAAACCCTTGGTCCAGTTTTTCGCGAATTTGCGCCTCCATTTCCCGGTACGTCCCCATCCAGATGAGTCCGTTGATGGGAATGCCCTGCTCGCCGCGGGAGAAGGACGTGTCCCAGAGGGCGAAGGAACCCGTTTTCAGGTGCCTCAGGGCTGTTTCAAAACCAAATAGCATAGAAGGCTGTTCCCGCAATGCCTCCGCGTCCAAAACGCCCGTTTTTTCCAGTTCCGAACACGCCTTTTGCAACTTCGAAACATAATCATGACTGAAATCGACGCTCAAATCGTGCAAAGGTGCGCATTCCCCGATGCCCATAACTTCAGGTCGCTCCGAGTCGCAAATCCGCACATACCAAACATCGTGGGTGTTGTACACGCCACGCGACGTGCCCGCAGGCTTGTGAAAGTGCAGGCATTTGTGCTCGATGGCGGTTTTTAGGCTCACGGGTATTTCGGAAATTTTGAAAAGTCGGGCTTGCGTTTTTCCAGAAAAGCATGCTTGCCTTCCTGCGCTTCGTCTGTTAAATAATACAGGAGGGTGGCGTTGCCCGCAAGTTCTTGCAAACCGGCTTGTCCGTCGAGTTCCGCGTTCAGCCCCAACTTAATCATGCGCAGGGCCATCGGGCTGTGCTGCATCATCTCGTGCGCCCATTGCACCACTTCGTCCTCGAGCTGGTCGAACGGCACGACCTTGTTCACCAGACCCATTTCCAACGCCTCCTGAGCGTTGTACTGACGGCAAAGGAACCAAATTTCCCTGGCCTTTTTCTGCCCCACGATGCGCGCGAGGTACGAAGAGCCGAAACCGGCGTCGAAACTGCCCACACGGGGCCCAGTTTGCCCAAAAATGGCATTCTCCGAGGCGATGGACAGGTCGCAAATCACGTGCAGCACATGGCCGCCACCGATGGCATAGCCGTTCACCATGGCCACCACCGGTTTGGGCATGGAGCGAATCTGCTTCTGCACGTCCAAAATATTGAGCCGCGGAACCCCGTCCTTGCCGAAGTAACCGCCCTTGCCCTTCACGTTTTGGTCACCACCGGCGCAAAAAGCCTTGTCGCCGGCACCCGTGAGCACCACGACCCCGATTTCCTGCCGCTCCCGGCAAATGCGCAACGCGTCGCTCATTTCCATGGAGGTGGTGGGGGTGAAGGCGTTCCGGTAGCGTTCCCGGTTGATGGTGATCCGACCGATTCCTTCGAAGTAGTCAAATAGGATTTCTTCGTATTCCTTGATGGTTTCCCAATTTCTTTTTGCTGACATGGATTATATGTTTTTGATTGTTCGATAATACTGTTGATTGGCCTCCAGATTCAGCGCATCGTCGGTAAAAACTTCCAACACCACGGCTGAATCCTCCTCCTTGCCACCAAGCGTTTTCAGAGCCTTATCCAGCTCCAAATAGCTTGAAGCGCTCAAATATCGGATGCTCGAAGCTTCAACAAAGCCTTTAGCCTTAACCTCATGACTCGCTGATACATATTTTGTTACAATATCTGAAATCTCCATTCCAGGCAATTGCTTGAAAATGGCACCACCTCCATTGTTGATGAGCAGAATCCGCAGGTTTTTCGGAAACGGTCGATGGGTCAAAATGTTCAAATCGTAGAAAAAACTAAGGTCGCCCAGGAGTACGTAAACCGGTTCGGAGGAACCTATGGCATACCCGCAGGCGGCCGAAAACGTGCCCTCGATGCCGCTCGTTCCTCGGTTGCAAAACACCGGAACCTCCTGCGGTTTTTTAAACAATTGCAGGTTTCGCACCGGCGAACTGTTGCCAGTAAACAGCACCCCTTTTTTGCCAATGGCTTTCAAAAACGCTCCGGTCACCGTAATGTCCGAGAACGGCAACACGTTTCGGTTCGGTTCCGGCACATTCCTTGCCGCCACGTTCCAGCGCAATACCCAAGCACTTGCCAAACTTTCGGTCTTTTTTCCTTTTAAGGGCAGAAATCCTTGTAGAAAAGCTTCCGGCGTGGTCTGCATAAAGTGTGTGGCCTGTCCGTAGGTGTCCGGCAAACCGTTCAAACCGATGTGCCAATGCGTTTTAGCTTGGTTTTCCCTCAACCATTTCTTCACCCGTTTGGACACGATATGGCCGCCCAGCGTAATGAGCAGGTCCGGGGCGAATGCCTTGGCCGTTTCGGCATCCCAAGTGGAGATCATGGCATCAAAATTGCCGATGCTGTCTGGGGTTTGGTATTGGCCCAAGTGTTCCACCAGCACCACATCCGAACGGTTCAGCCTGAATTTCTCCAGCAAATGGGTCAGTTCGAGGGGGTGGGCCTGCAATTGCCCAATCAATATCAAAGGTTTCTCCGCCTGCTCATACGCTTCAACCAAAGGCTGCAAATCGTTTATCATCAATGGAGTGACCACTTTGAACGTGCGAACCTCCGGCAAGGTTTCCACCGAGAAGTCAAAAAGCGGTTCGGAAATGGGGATGTTGATGTGTACCGGGCCGTTGGTGGCTGCGTTCAGCGCTTCGTTCAACAGGCGGTTGCAATGCCACAAATCTTCCTCCACCTGCACTTCGGGCAGTTGCACCGACTTGCGGACCAAACCACCAAAAATACCCGGTTGCGGCAAGGTCTGCCCGTCCATCTGCCCAATCCAGGCAGGGGAGCGGTCGGCTGAAACCACCACCAACGGCAGCTCCTGATAAAAGGCTTCAGCCACGGCCGGGCCATAGTTCAGCAACGCCGTACCGGAAGTGCAGCACACGGCCACGGGCTTCTGAATGCGGTTGATGATGCCCAGTGCGAAGAATCCCGCACTGCGTTCGTCCACCACCGAATGGCATTTGAAAAACGGATCAGAGGCAAACGACTGAATGAGTGGTGTGTTGCGCGAACCCGGTGAAAGGACCACTTCAGAAATGCCATAAGCCTTAAACAAGGCCACCGTTTCCAGTACGTTTTTTTTGGAGGAATACATGGGTTAATCGTGTATCAATGATAATAACGTTTGCAATTTCACTTCGGTCTCTTCCCACTCGGATTTCAGCTCCGAATCGGGCATCAAGCCGCCTCCTGCATACAGAACCAAGCCTTCGTCCGTCATGCTTGCGCACCGAAGATTCACATAAAGGTCCGTTTTGCCATCCCTGTTCAAAGGCCCTGCAAAGCCGCTGTAATAGGAGCGGTCGTAACCTTCGTGCGCTAAAATAAGCCTGCAGGCTTCCGTTTTGGGATAACCACACACGGCGGGGGTGGGGTGGAGGAAATCAAGCAAGTCTCCCACGCAGTCTTGTTCAGGCATCTGGAAGCGGAAATCGGTCTTGATGTGCATCAGTTGCCCGGCGCGGACCGTGTAGGGTTCAGAAATGGTGCCGATTAAGTTCTTGATTCGCAGTTGCTTCTCCAAGTATGAAGTCACCACTTGTTGTTCACGAATGTTCTTGGCATCCCAAACAGCTTCCGAATCCTTGATCCGCCGCGTACCAGCCAAGGCCACCGTCTGCCAGTTTTCGTTCTCGCCCGAGAGCAAAAGCTCCGGCGTACTGCCAAACCAAGTGCCGGTCTGCGTGGTATGACACAAATAAACAAAAGCGTCCGGATACGCCTCACAAGCTGTTCCGAACAACAATCCGGGTGAAAAATGAGCTGGGAAGGGGAGGTGCAGCGTTCTGGACAAGACAATCTTCTCGCAGGAACCCGCGTGAAGCGCTTTCTGGAACAATTCAAACGCACCTTCATATAGGGAGAAACCTTCGTCTGAAACCGGTCGTTGTTCCTGACGGTTCGATACGGCGACCTGTATGGGCAGACTTTTCAAATACCTCATTATCGGGCTCTTGCCCTTATAAGTGAGTTCAGGCCGAATCAATACGACCGGATGGCGCTCGCTGTTTTGAAAAGGCGCCATCACGAAACCAGCCCTGCCATTCAGTTCGGTCAAGGAGTCAAATGATTCAGGATCACCCGATTGTTGCACCATGAGTATGGGCGTGGAGCCAGGTGTCCTGTAAACCGCAAAACAACGGTCGGAGGCTATTAGGGAATCCAGTGCAGAAAAGTCGTCGGACATCGGGGACATTTAGATTGCAACAAAAATACAAAAAAACAGACGAGAATCACTTCCCGTCTGTTCCGAACTGCAAATTATCAATCAATCAACCTAGAAAAACAAACCAAAAATAACACACAAAAATCTATGAGTGATGTGCAAATATACCCTCGAAAGTTTCATCAATCAAATCAATATTCTTTATATTTGCATCAATCAAATCTATGTGATATGACCCTTCAACAACTTGAGTACATTGTATCGGTGGATCAGTTCCGCCATTTCGCCAAAGCAGCCGAAGATTGCCGCGTTACCCAACCCACTCTGAGCATGATGGTTCAGAAGCTCGAAGACGAACTTGGAGTCAAAATATTCGATCGCTCCAAACATCCCATCGAACCGACTCAGACCGGTGTCGAAATTATTGAGAAGGCCAAAAACATCCTCGTCAACACCGAACGCCTCAAGGAATTTGTCTCTTCCGAGAAAGAAGGGCTCATTTGCGATTTCCGATTGGCCATCATTCCAACCGTCGCTCCTTATTTGTTGCCCAGTTTTTTCCCGTCATTCACCACCAAATTCCCGGATGTGAACCTTCATGTCTCCGAAATCCGTACCGACACCATCATCGAATGCATCCTCTCGGGCAAAATCGACGCCGCCATATTGGCCACTCCGCTCAAGCACCCGACCATCCTCGAAATTCCGCTCTATTACGAGAAATTCGTGGCTTACGTATCACCTACGTCACCCTTTATCGGCGAGGAATCCCTTTCAGCCGTTAATTTGCCTTTGAAAGACCTTTGGGTCTTGCAAGAAGGCCATTGTCTCCGCAACCAGATCTTCAACTTTTGCGAAGACAAAACCCCGCGTTCCTACATGTACGAAGCCGGCAGCATCGACACCCTCATCCGCATAGTCGATACCAATGGCGGTTACACCATCATTCCCGAACTGCACCTTCCGTTCCTCACCGAGGAACAGAAGAAAAACATTCGTCCCATCGTCAGTCCCGAAGCCGTGCGTGAAATCTCGCTCATCATTCATCCCGATTTCGTTCGCGAACGCGTATTGAACGCCGTTGCCGAAACGGTCAAGAGCATCATTCCGGAGCACATGTTGGATGCCAGGCTTAAAAAATTCGCTATACGCCTATAAAACCTTTTTCAAAAATCGTACCGCATAATCCATCGTGGCATCTACCCACGGATGAAACAGCCAAAACGAATGTGGCGTGCCTTCCAGCAAATGCTCTTCACAGTATATTCCATTGGCTGAAAGCGTCCTCATCATTTCCACATACCCGGCTGTAAACCGTGGAATGCTGCTTCGAACGTATAGGAACGGAGCCGATTGAGGCCCCACATGCGTGAGTGCGGATGCCTCGATCCACAACGTCGAATCTTCTGCGCTCGAAACGCCGAACCACAGCGTACCTGCTCCTGGTTTCCCTGATTTGTCGCCATTCTCACTCGAAACCGGGTGCAAAAAGGCCTGTACGCCATCCACATCCACTACCGCCTGAACTATGTCCGAATACTTGGCATACGCTTGCGTCTGGTACTTGGGAAACGGAGCATTCATGCTTCCTATGAGCGACGCCAACTGGCCGCCGGCTGATTCGCCATGGATGGCAACACGCGAAGGGTCCAATCCGTACCGACGGGCCGAAAACCGAACCCAACGCACTGCAGTCTTGATATCCTGCACAGCAGCCGGGTAAAGCGCCTCCATGGACAATCGGTACTCCACGCACACGGCAGCGAAGCCATTGCGCGCATATACCGAAGCCATATAACGCTCCATATCCTTGTTGCCCGAACGCCAACCACCGCCGTGCACCAACACCACCACAGGTATTTTGGCCCCAGTCCTGTAGGTGGGCAGAAAAACATCCGCGTGCAATTCGCGCTTTCCAAACGTCTCATACACCACATTCTCGTAGACCTTGACACTATCCGTAGTTCTGGGTACCGCCAGTTGAATAAATGGATATTTTGGAGTCATTTTGATGACTTGGTCAGCCAGATTGTAGGAACTGTCCGTCGGAATGTCCGGATGCATTCGGTAATGTTGTGCATTTACGGTGGTGATGCAGAAAATCAACGAAAAAACAATGGCATGTTTCATTAAATTTAAAAGTTGGTCCGTGCATGCAAATCTAGGAAAAAACTCCTTGAATCCGACCTATTCTGCTCTTGTGATGCTACAAACATTAGAAAGTTCCCAAAATTTTTATAAATTTGCAACCTATCAGAAGCAATTAAAACAGCGTATGAATGATCTGAACGAAAAATTTCGCAAACTTATCAAACGTTTGATGGAATTTTCCCTCATGAACCGATGGATTATCTTGTTGATTGACTTGATAATCTGCTTGATCGGCTATGCGCTTGCCCTATACATTCAGCAAAAGAATCTGAATGCAACGCTATCCTTCCCGAACATAGTCGATTTGGGCGTTTCCTACTTCGTTTTTACCACCCTTGCCTTCATGAATTTCAAATCCTATCAGGGTTTGATCCGCCATTCCAACTTTCAGGAAATGTGGCGACCATTTGTTTCCCTGGCCATTTCGTGCAATGTGCTGTACATCATGATCGAAGTGTTGAAATATCCGCTCGATCATCCGTATTTCTTCGTCCTCGACTTATTCTTGCTCAGCTTCATTCAAGTGATGGCCTTACGCTTTTTCATCGTGACCGTCTATAATTACTCCATGTCCTACACAAACAAGGTCCGAAAAAAAATGCTCGTGTTCGATACCAATACCCACAGCCTCGCATTGGCGCAATGGATCAACCAAACGTCGGCCAACCAGCATCAGGTGGTGGGCTTCCTCAGTCGAGACACCAACGTCCGACGCACCCGAATCAACGAACTGCCCGTATACCTTATGAACAGCGACAATCTCGACTGGTTCATGCGCAAAAACCAGGTCAGCACCATCCTGTTCCCCGATTTCCGCAGTGTCAAGGTCGAAGATGCCTTCGTCTCCAAATGCATCGATATCGGCTTGAATGTCATGGTCGCTCCACCGCTTGAAGGCTTGGGGCCCCATGCTGAAATCCGTTTTCAGATGCGTCCCATCCAATTTGAGGACTTGCTTGGCAGAGACGAAATCCACATCGACTTGGAACGCATCGGCACCCAACTCAACGGTAAAATCATTCTCATCACCGGGGCCGCAGGGTCCATCGGAAGTGGTCTGGTTGCCCAAATTGCCCAGTTCAAACCCAAGCTCCTCATCTTCTTTGACGTGGCTGAAACCCCCATGCACACCCTGCGAATGGAAATCAGCAAGAACTTTCCCGATTTAAACTACCTTCCCATTATTGGCGATGTTAGGAACCAGGAACGTTTGGAGTACGTTTTCCGTGAATACCACCCCCAATTGGTCTATCACGCCGCCGCCTACAAGCACGTACCTCTGATGGAGGAAAACCCCTGCGAATCCATCCTGGTCAACGTCCTGGGTACGATGAACCTCAGCAAGATGGCCGTCAAATACAACGTGGAACGCTTCGTCATGATTTCCACCGACAAAGCTGTCAATCCGACCAACATCATGGGCGCTTCCAAGCGATTGGCTGAAATCTATGTCCAAGCCTTGGCAAAACATTGCGAAAAAGAAGGGCTGAACATCAAGTTCATGACCACCAGGTTCGGCAATGTCCTTGGTTCCAACGGTTCAGTCATACCGTATTTCAAGGAACAAATTGAACACGGAGGCCCTGTCACGGTGACCGACCCCCGCATCATCCGCTACTTCATGACCATTCCCGAAGCCTGCCGACTCGTATTGGAAGCCGCATCCTTCGGCGAAAACGGTCAAATCTATGTGTTCGACATGGGCAGTCCCGTCAAAATCGACGAACTGGCCAAACGCATGATTGAATTGGCCGGATACATTCCCGGAAAGGACATCAAGATTGAATACATCGGCCTTCGTCCCGGTGAAAAACTCTACGAAGAGCTGCTTAACGACAAAGAGACCACCATTAGTACCGAGCATGAGAAAATCACGGTGGCCAAGGTCCGAAGTTACGATTTGACCGAAGTGGAGGAATCCGTCAAACTGCTTATAGCCTCTTCCAAAAATGTCAACATACCCGAAACCGTCAAACAAATGAAGCGCATGGTTCCCGAATTCAAGAGCCAAAATTCTCCGTATTCCGCATACGACATCTGATTAACTTACTCCTTATACTATGTCCAAAACAGCATTGATTACCGGCATAACCGGTCAGGACGGCGCTTACCTCGCCGAATACCTCATCCGCAAAGGCTACATCGTCCACGGCATCAAACGCCGCTCCTCCATGTTCAATACCGACCGTATCGACCACCTCTATCAAGGTCCTTGGGAAGAAAACCGCAACATGATCTTGCATTACGGCGATTTGACCGACAGTATGAACCTCACCCGCATCATCGGCGAGACCAAACCGGACGAAATTTACAACCTGGCAGCCATGAGCCATGTCAAAGTAAGCTTCGACACCCCCGAATACACTGCAAACGCCGACGGACTCGGCACCCTTCGCATTTTGGAAGCCGTCCGCCTGCTTGAATTGACTAAGAAAACCCGTATTTATCAGGCTTCCACGTCTGAACTCTACGGCCTTGTTCAGGAAGTGCCCCAAAAGGAAACCACGCCCTTTTATCCTCGCAGCCCGTATGCAGTGGCTAAAATGTATGCCTATTGGATCACGGTCAATTACCGCGAAGCTTACGGCATGCACGCCAGCAACGGCATCCTGTTCAACCACGAATCTCCGCTTCGCGGCGAAACCTTTGTGACCCGCAAAGTAACCCGTGCCGCCTCCCGCATCGTGCTTGGCATGCAGAAAAACCTGTTCCTCGGAAATCTTTCCTCCCAACGCGACTGGGGTCATGCAAAAGATTACATCAAAGCCATGTACCTCATCCTGCAGCAAGATCAGCCCGACGATTACGTCATCGCCACCGGCGTGACCACCACCATCCGTGAATTCGTCCGCATGGCCTTTGCCGAAGTGGGTGCGACCATCGATTTCAAAGGCGAGGGTGCCGATGAAAAAGGCTATCTGGCCGGCATCGACAAAGCCCTGTTCGAACAACGGGTGGGAGCAGCGCACTATGAAGCCTTTGCCGCCCGCATGGGTGACAAACTGGTGGGTGTGGACAAAGCCTATTTCCGCCCCACCGAAGTGGAACTCCTCATCGGTGATGCCACCAAGGCACGAACCAAACTGAACTGGACACCCGAATACGACCTCCAAGCCTTGTGCGAAGACATGATGCTGAGCGACATCAAACTCATGAAAAAGGAAACCTACCTCAAGGAAGGCGGCTACCGCATCATGAATTACTTCGAATAATATGAATAAGGACGCTAAAATATACCTGGCCGGACACACTGGACTGGTGGGTTCAGCCATACTTAAAAATCTGAAATCCAAGGGTTACAGCAACTTTGTCTTGCGAACCATGCACGAACTCGATCTCACCGATCAAGTCGCCGTGGCTGAATTCTTTGCCTCCGAAAAACCGGAATACGTTTTTCTGGCTGCCGCGCACGTTGGAGGCATCGTCGCCAATTCGCTGTACCGTGCCGACTTCATCTACATCAACATGCAGATACAGAACAACATCATCCATCAATCGTGGAAAAATGGTGTCAAGAAGCTGCTGTTTTTGGGAAGCACGTGCATCTATCCCCGCGACGCGCCCCAACCCATGCCCGAAAACAGCCTGTTGACCTCGCCGCTGGAGTACACCAACGAACCCTACGCCATTGCCAAGATTGCCGGACTCAAGATGTGCGAGAGCTTCAACCTGCAATACGGCACCAACTTCATCGCCGTGATGCCCACCAACCTGTACGGCCCCAACGACAACTTCAACCTAGAGAAAAGTCACGTCCTGCCTGCCATGATTCGCAAGGCGCACTTGGGCAAATGCCTCATGAACAACGACTGGGAGGCCCTGCGTCGCGATTTCAGCCGGTATCCAGTGGAAGGAATAGACGGAGAAAGCAGTCAAGACGACATGCTCGGCATCCTGAACAAATACGGCATCACCAACGGTCGAATCGCCCTTTGGGGAACTGGTACGCCCTTCCGCGAATTCCTTTGGAGCGAAGACATGGCCGACGCCTGCGTGTACATTATGGAGCGCGTTTCTTTTGACGATCTAAAAGGCTCCGACCCCGAAGTTCGCAATTGCCACATCAACATTGGAACAGGTAAAGAAATTACCATCAAGCAGTTGGCTGAACTCGTCAAAACAAAAGTCGGCTTTGAAGGTGAACTTTTCTTTGATACTACCAAGCCCGACGGTACCATGCGCAAGCTCACCGACCCCCAAAAGTTGCACGAACTTGGCTGGCACCACCGCATGGAAATTGAGGACGGCATCGAAACTATGTACCGCTGGTATTTGAGTTGAAATACCTTATTGCTATCTTTGTTGACTTTGTAAAACCAATCCTATGAAAGGCATCATATTAGCCGGTGGCAGTGCTACCCGCCTCTTCCCGCTTTCCAAAGCCATCTCCAAGCAGATCATGCCGGTTTACGACAAGCCGATGATTTATTATCCGTTGTCCACCCTGATGTTGGCCGGCATCAGCGAGGTCCTCATCATCTCAACGCCTAGAGACTTACCTATGTTCAGCGATTTGCTCGGCACTGGCGAGGATCTTGGCATGTCGTTTCAGTATAAGATTCAGGATATACCAAACGGACTGGCTCAAGCGTTTGTCTTGGGTGCCGAATTCCTGAACGGAGAACCAGGCTGCCTCATTCTGGGCGACAACATGTTCTACGGCCAAAATTTCTCCGCCATGCTCAAACACGCTGCCAACATCGACAAGGGTGCCTGCGTGTTCGGCTACTACGTCAAAGATCCCCGCGCTTATGGTGTGGTCGAATTCGATGCCGACGGTAAAGTGCTTTCTCTTGAAGAAAAGCCCGAACATCCCAAGTCCCATTATGCCGTGCCGGGACTCTACTTCTACGACAGCACCGTCACCGCCAAAGCCGCCGCCCTTCAGCCTTCCGCCCGAGGCGAATATGAAATCACCGACCTCAACAAAGTATATCTCCAAGAAGGCACCCTACAGGTCGAACTCTTCGGTCGTGGATTCGCTTGGCTCGACACCGGCAATTGCGACAGTTTGCTGGACGCCTCCAATTTTGTCTCCACCATCCAAAACCGACAAGGTTTTTACGTATCCTGCATCGAAGAAATCGCCTGGCGCAATGGATGGATCACCAACGACCAGCTGATGGCCCTGGGCCGCAAACTCGAAAAAACAGAATACGGTCAATACATCCTACATTTATTAGACTAATGGATATGAAAACATATATCGTCACGGGTGGAGCCGGTTTTATCGGAGCCAATTACATTAAAATGCTGTTGTCCAATTACGACGACGTTCAATTGATCGTTCTCGACGCCTTGACTTACGCCGGCAATCTTGGAACAATCGCCCACGATGTGGATGGTAGCCGTTGCATCTTCGTCAAAGGCAACATCTGCGACCAAGCCCTCATCAACAGCCTTTTCGAAACCTACCCGGTCGAAGTGGTGGTGAACTTCGCCGCCGAAAGTCACGTGGACCGTAGCATCGAAAACCCTCGCTTGTTCCTGGAAACCAACATCATGGGCACACAAAACCTCATGGATGTCGCCCGCAAGCATTGGGTAACCGGTAAGGACGAAAAAGGTTATCCCACCTGGAAACCCGGTGTCCGCTATCATCAGGTTTCCACCGACGAAGTCTACGGTTCTCTCGGTGCCGAAGGCTATTTCACCGAAACCACGCCCTTGGATCCCCGCAGCCCGTATTCAGCCTCCAAAACCTCGGCAGACCTCATTGTTAAGGCGTATATGGAAACCTACAAGTTTCCCGCCACCATCACCCGTTGCTCCAACAATTACGGTCCCTTCCATTTCCCAGAAAAACTTATTCCGCTCATCATCAAGAATATACTCGAAGGCAAGAAGCTTCCCGTTTACGGTGACGGCACCAACGTCCGCGACTGGTTGTATGTGGTGGACCATTGCAAAGCCATCGACCAAGTGGTTCGCAACGGTCGGGTGGGAGAGGTCTACAACGTTGGCGGCCACAACGAAAAACAAAACATAGAGATCGTAAAGCTTACCATCGACACCATCAAACGGCTTATGTTGGAAGAACCTGCCTATCAGTCTGTTCTGAAAACGGACCTGAACAACATCAATTACGACCTCATCACCTACGTCGCCGATCGACTCGGACACGATCAGCGTTACGCCATCGATCCCACCAAAATCAGCAACGAACTTGGCTGGTTGCCCGAAACTAATTTCGCCACCGGTATCGAGCTGACCATTCGCTGGTACCTCGAAAATCAGGCTTGGACAAACGAAGTGACCTCAGGCGACTATCAAAAGTATTACGAAACCATGTACGGTAACCGTTAAGACCATGAACTTTATAGAACAGGACATTCCCGGCGTCTTCATCATCGAGCCCAAAGTCAACATCGACCCCCGAGGCTATTTCATGGAAGCCTGGAAAAAAGGTGAATTCCAAGAGCACATCGGCCCCGTCGAATTCATCCAAGACAACGAATCCAAATCCACCTTCGGCGTACTCCGTGGCCTCCACGCACAAAGCGGCGATGCCGCCCAAGCCAAGTTGGTCCGCGTCATTCAAGGTGCTGTCCTTGATGTCGTCGTCGACGTCCGTCGCCATTCACCCAGCTTCGGCAAGTACGTCGCAGTCGAACTTTCCGCCGAAAACAAACGTCAGCTCTACGTACCCCGCGGTCTTTACCATGGATTTTTGGTCCTTTCCCACGAAGCCATATTCTCCTACAAGGTTGATAATCCGTACAACCAACCTTCCGAAGTGTCACTGAACTTTGCAGACCCCACGGTTGGCATTGAATGGCCTGTCGATTTGAAGGAGCTGGTCCTTTCCCCCAAAGACATTACCGCACCTTTTCTGGACCAAGCATACACCTTTGAATAACTAATATGAATAAGCGGATTTTTGTCTCAGGTTGCTACGACATGCTACACAGTGGCCACGTCGCTTTTTTCAAGGAAGCCGCAACTTACGGTGACCTCTATGTTGGTCTCGGTTCCGACGCCACCATCCGCGACCTGAAAGGCCGAAACACGGTCAACTCCGAACAGGAACGCCTCTACATGGTTAAATCCTGCCGCTACGTCACCGATGCCTGGGTCAATCAAGGCTCCGGCATACTCGACTTCGAAACGGACCTCCGCCAATTCCGACCCGACGTTTTTGTTGTCAACGAAGACGGCCACTCCCCAGCCAAAGAAAAGCTTTGCACCGAACTCGGCATCAACTACCTCATCCTTAAACGTATACCCGAAGCCGGTCTGCCTCCGCGCTCCACCACCGCTCTCCGCACTGGCGAAGCTCAATGCCAGCTCCCTTTTCGCCTCGACTTGGCAGGCACTTGGATTGACCAACCCTACGTCAATAAATTCGGTGCAGGCTGGGCCCTTACCATCTCCATCGAACCCACCATCGAGTTCATGGAACGCTGCGGCATGTCCACCTCCACCCGCAATGCCGCCCGAAAACTCTGGCCCTACCAATTACCACTCGACCATCCCGAAAAGCTGGCCGAAATCCTTTTTCGCTTCGAAAACGAACCCGGCCGTTCCGAAATCTCTGGTGCCCAAGACTCCATTGGCATCTGCATGCCCGGCTTGAACCGCCACTACTACGATGGTGGTTACTGGCCCTCCAAAATCGAATCCTGCCACGACGAATCCATTCTGAACTGGCTCGAAGACCACCTTTGTATGGTCCTCCTTTGGCCCCGCGTCCAAGGCCTGAACCTTTTAAAAGAAACGTACATCGACGAAACCAACGTGTTGGCACTCACCTCCGCCGCTTCCTCCGCCTGGGATGCCATCATGGCCAAAGACCTCCAGGCATTCGCCTCCGCCTACAAAGCCTCTTTCGAAGCCCAAATTACCATGTTCCCCGCCATGATGAGCCCTGCCGTACAAGAAGCCATCGACCTTTACAAAGGCCAAGCACTCGCTTGGAAGATGCCTGGTGCCGGCGGTGGTGGTTACCTTGCTTTCGTTTGTGAGCAGCCCATCGAAAACTCCATCCGAATCAAGATTCGCCGCAAAGGAATGTAGTGTGGTTTAACCTTCTCAAAGTGTATTTATTTTTATCGCTTATATAGTGGTAGTTATATTGATGCATTTCAATATGTATTAATATTCTATTCAATAGATACTAGCAAAATCACTCAGTAGGAATCACTTAAACAACTACGAAGGTGTCTTGTTTAATAATAAGGAGCATCTAACCTTGATAAAAAGCACCCTTTACCCTTGTAAAAAATACCATTTACCCTTGATATCAGATGCCCTTTACCCTTGATATCAGATGCCCTTTACCCTTGATATCAGATGCCCTTTACCCTTGATATCAGATGCCCTTTACATTTGATATCAGATGCCCTTTACATTTGATATCAGATGCCCTTTACCCTTTACCCTTGATATCAGGTCACTTGTTTCCTCTTCGAATATTCTAAATCAATGCAATTTATGTCTACCACTATATAAGCGATAATTATTTCTATGAATAACACCATGTTCCATCCTTTTTAGTGTGCCAAGCTAAGGTTCTCTGGGTTCTGGATTTTCATTCATTATAGCCTTTAATTCTTCAAATGGATCCCAATTTTTTTCAATAGAAGGCTGCTTCAATTTTTTCCAATTTCTCTTAGTCGCTGATTGATTGCAACTAGTTGGATCATCTTCAAAATCAAGATATTTTTCCAATTCACTATGACTGGGTATTCGTGAAGTACAGTAAGTACCATTTTTACATCGCTTCGGGCGCTTTAGCAATCCAGAACTGTGTAATTGATAGAATTCTGCTCTAGGAAAAAGATTCTCAAATTGGATGCTTTCGTCCAATGCATCTGCAATTCGAAGGAATGAAGTCAGGGAAATTTCACCGGTCTGCTCAAATTTTCGAAGGGATGAATAACTTACCATTGAATACATGGATAAGTCCGTTTGTGAGTATCCTTTAACGAGTCTTGACTTACGAACTCGATTTGCCAGATACATTTGCAACTCTTCGACAGTAGTTGTTTTTGGATGTATTTTCATACTCCAAAATTTATACATTACGCTCTACTATTAAAATAGTCTTTTAAAAAAATAACTGCGCTGCTTCTCTTTCTCAACCTTGGTGCGGGCAGTAAAAACGGGCTTAAGTGTATAGGGATGCAATCCGGTGTAATAGATTTCAGTGGCCAATGTCATTGGGGTAGGCGTGAAATCTTGTACTTGCTCCAATTTGAAGTGAAGCTTATGGGTCTCGGATGCCAAATTCGCCATATCGCGTTCCAAACAACCGGGATGGGAAGAAATAAAATAAGGAATCAACTGTTGGCGGCCTGTTTCGGACTGAAGTTGTCGTTCGTCCTCCAACTTTTCAAAAAGTTTATTGAAAGTTTTGAACTGTTCAAAGGAGGGCTTACGCATAAGCTGAAGCACCTCGTCGCTGGTATGTTCCGGCGCAACCTTCAAGCGACCGGAAACGTGATTGAAAACCACTTCACGGGCATAGGCTCTGTTGTTCAGTGCAATACGTTCATCCTTGGTTTCAGCCATTATTAAATCATAGCGGATGCCGCTGCCGATGAAGGATTTCTTGATGCCGGGTAGTGCGTCGACAGCACGGTACAAATCCAACAGAGGACCGTGGTCAGTGTTTAGGTTGGGGCAAATTCGAGGATGGATGCACGAGGGTTTCTTACAACTTTCGCAAATGGACAAATCGCGACCTTCCATGCGATACATGTTGGCAGAAGGGCCGCCGAGGTCGCTTAGATAACCTTTGAAATCTTCTCGATCAGTAAGCAACCGTACCTCGCGAAGCACCGACTCCTTGCTGCGGTTCATCACAAATTTGCCTTGATGGGCGGAAATCGTGCAGAAGGCACAACCTCCGAAACAACCCCGATGGATGTTCACCGAGAACTTGATCATCTCGTATGCAGGAATGGTCTTTCCCTTGTACTTGGGATGTGGAAGGCGGGTATACGGATATTCGTAACTTTGGTCCAGTTCCTCCGAGGTTAGTGGCTGAAATGGTGGATTCACCACCAACTCCATGGCACCAACCTGCTGAATCAACGTGTTGGCATTCAATTTGTTGGATTCCTCCTCGATGTGACGGAAGTTTTCAGCCTGCTTGTGCTTGCTCATCAAGCAATCTTCGTGACTGTGCAAGCGAAATACGTTATCCGAAACGGTGTTTGTCATTGGTTGCAATAAAACCGTTTGCTTAATGTCGTGAATCGACGCAAACGCTTCACCAGCTGCAAGCCGCAAACAAAGCTCCGTCAACGGTTTCTCACCCATACCATATACCAACAAATCCGCCTTGGATGAAACCAAAATGCTGGGCATCAGGCTGTCAGACCAATAATCATAATGGGTTAGCCGTCTTAGTGATGCCTCAATTCCCCCGATCAAGATGGGAACATCCGGGTATAACTGCTTGATAATGTTGCAATAAACTATTGTGGCGTAATCCGGTCGGGCACCAGCTTTGCCATCCGCCGTATAGGCATCGTCCGAACGCAACCGCTTACCGGCCGTGTAATGATTCACCATGGAATCCATGTTGCCAGCCGTTACGGCGAAAAAGAGCCTGGGACGCCCCATTTTGGTGAAATCACGATGGTCGCCCCGCCAATCGGGTTGAGGCACCAGCGCCACTTTGAGCCCTTGAGCTTCCAGCAAACGGCCTATTACTGCAGCCCCGAACGAAGGATGGTCCACATACGCGTCACCAGAAAAAAGCACGACATCCACTTCGCTCCAACCACGGAGTTCCAACTCCTTCTTGGTGGTCGGCAAAAAATTGGTCAGTCTATATTCTGTTGGCATACACGTATTCGAAGAAGCGCAAAGGTAGCAATTTTAAGCAGATTTGGCATTAATCCAAATCCACCACCGTAATGCCGGCACCCCCGAATTGAATGTGTTCATCACCGTATTTTCTTACACCCGGCACTGTACCAAGGTATTGGCGAATGAGTTGTCTTAGCGCTCCAGTACCCGTTCCATGCAATATCCGAATGCGCGAGACACCCGTCATGATGGCATCGTCCACATAATACATCACCGTTTGCAGTGCCTCGTCCCCACGTTGTCCACGAACATCAATGTCTTGTTTGAACTGCAGCTTCTTTTCACGGATCTCGTCCGACGTTCGCCTACCCAAAGTGGTATAGGGGTTTTCTTTTTCCTTTTGAAATTTCGCAGGTTCCAGTAGCTCCAACAGAACAGTCGATTTGACCGAACCAAACCCGATGACAGCCTTCAACCCCTTCATTTCCAGAATGGTTCCTACTGCAGTCTGCCCTTTTATCCGAACCGTATCCTTCAATGCAAAAACCTTTGGCGAAGGTTTCAGCGGCACCTCTTTCACTTGTTCAACTGTGCCCGATGCCCTTCGAACTTTCTCTTCCTCCCGGCGTCTTATCTTATCGATCTTATTATCCAAT
>Ga0302289_1000468_pt1 | contig 17951 bp, 12 predicted proteins | sample III_Fen_N1_2_FD_194552 | JGI IMG/M metagenome (GOLD analysis project Ga0302289, IMG submission 194552) | Peat permafrost microbial communities from Stordalen Mire near Abisko, Sweden - III_Fen_N1_2 | ecosystem: Environmental > Terrestrial > Soil > Wetlands > Permafrost | place: Sweden: Abisko... | reverse complement strand
CGACGAATTACTTACACCCGAAACATTGGCAAACCGCACAAACGGCCCAGCACCAATCCCTATAAAAGTACCAGGGTTATGGAAAAATCAGGGTTTCGGCGGAAAAAAAGGCCCGATATTCGGGAAGGGAACGTATGTTCTCGAGATAAAATTACCGGAGGATTGTCCGGAACTAACATTCCGGTTTGAACATTTTCAGGGTAGTTCGCAGTTATATATTAACAGCATGTGTTACGGTGGACCGCTAATAACCGATCCGAAAAAAGTAAACAGCGTCAAGCCTAATAGTCCTCGGTATTATCGAGTGACGGGCGACACCAGTACTGTTCAAGTATTAATTCAATTAGCAAATTATTGGGATAGCAATGGTATTGGATTTAAAATAACACCAAGTTTAGGAACGACTGAAGCGACTTTGGCTATCCGAAGTTATAATATCGGATATGAATCATTTCTAATTGGATTATTACTACTTGCAGCCCTGTATCATGCAATGCTTTATTTGATACAGCGCCGTGATAAAGCATTGCTACTTTTTTCGTTTATTGCGCTCGCAGTGATACTCAGACAAATATCCACTTCAGAAAAATTTTGGCTTACTCAGTCAGGTTTAATGCATTTTACGATGCTTCGATTGGAAAACATCAGTGTTTATGCGCTTTGCTTGCTCTTTATAATATATTTTCGGTATCTTTACCCGAAACAGATCATCCGTCCGGTATATATAAGCCTTATCATTATTGGTACCATTTTTTGTTGTACCTCCACTTTTTTCCCGATCCAAATTCATTCCAGTCTCCTTTTTGAGTCAAACCTGTACGTTATTCTGTGCTTGGCAAATATTATTTTTGTATTAATTCAGGCAATTCTCAAACGGGAGAATCAAGCACGAATCATGTGCGCCGGATTCCTTATAATCGCATTTCTAACAATTTTTGATGTCCTTTTAACTACATACATGATCGGAGTCCGATTTTTAATGCCCCTCGGCCTCATCCCATTTATCATGGCGCAGTCGTACCTTCTTGCGAAGCGATATACGCGGGACACTGCCGAGGCAGAAAAGCTGCGCGTGTCGACGGCGCGCCTTACCGAGCTCGATCACGTCAAAACCAATTTTCTTGCCAACATTTCCCATGAACTGCGTACGCCGATCACTCTCATCAAAGCTCCTGTCGATGCGATAACCTCCGGCGAGTACGGCGAGCAAGTTTCGAAGGACGACAAGGTCTTCGCGCTGATCTCGAACAACGTCAACCGGCTCCTGCGCCTCGTCGAAAATCTCCTGAGCATGACGCGCCTGGAAAGCGGAAAGCGTTACGATCTTAAACCGACTGATCTCGTCCAGCTGGTGCCGATTTATATCGATGAATTCAAAATGGTCGCACAGAACGCCGGTCTCGCGCTGAGCATGGAAAACCGGTGCGATTCCCCGCTGGTCGCCGAACTCGAGCTCAAGGCATTCGAAATCATCTTTTTCAATCTGATGTCAAACGCGATCAAGTTTACCAAACCGGGCGGAAGCGTCACGGTGTGTTTGAGCAAACACACCGTTGGCAAAAAAGAATTCGCGCGAATCGAAGTGATCGACACGGGAATCGGAATCAGAAACGAAGACTTACCGAACCTTTTCATCCGATACGGAAAAATTTACGATAAGGAACGGCAGCACTATGAAGGCAACGGAATAGGACTTTCGCTTGCCCGCGAAACCGCGCGAGCGATGGGCGGGGATATTTCAGTGCAAAGCACGATCGGAAAAGGAAGCAACTTTTGCGTTGAATTTCCTTTAAGCGAAAACGAAGCCTTACCGCTTGAAAAGGATCTCGTTCACAAACCAAACACTACATACCTCAACCGGGAGTATCCCGAAGCGCAGAAAACGTCGAATCATTCACCGAAAAAATCGTCACGCGTTCTGGTCGTCGAAGACCACGAAGAGATGCGCCGTTTTATCGCGGGCGCCCTCGCGACCGAGCACGAGGTCATCGAGGCCGGCGACGGACGGGAAGCGCTGAATATCCTCGCGACCATCGAGCCGCCCGACCTGATAGTGAGCGACATTATGATGCCGAATATTGACGGTGTCGGTCTTTTCGAATCCACCCGCGCGAACGACTCACTTGCGTCCATACCGTTCATGTTCCTGACCGCACGAAACGAAAGCGACGAAAAAATAAAACTCTTGCGCGGCGGAAGCATTGAATATATGGTCAAACCCTTTTCCGTAGAAGAACTGCGGGCGAAAGTATCCGCCATCATTTCATTGCGCAACAACGAACGGGTCAATTTACTCGAACGCGTTCAGTCGGCCATCAACGGAAGTTTTTCCGGAACAACGCTTCAGGCAGAACCGGCAGAACCGCTATACCCGCCCGACCTGACCGTACGCGAGACGGAAATCCTCAAGAAAGTCGCAGAGGGCGCGACCGACAAAGAAATAGCCGAGCATTACGGGATAGCGATCCGCACCGCGAGCAATCACGTCGGGTCTATTCTCAAAAAGACAGGAATGACCAGCAGACAGAGTTTGATGATAAGATTCGGGAAACAAGAGGAACCAAATCAGAAGTGACAGAGAGTAATCCCTGCAACAAACAAATCATGGTGCCGATTTTTTACACACTTCGAATACATGTGATATAATGCTATCTGCTTTGCAGAAACCATCCTTCATCAAAAAAACACAAGGAGCGACAAAATGAAAAGAAATGCATGGGGCGTCATCGCCGCATTCATGTTGGGCTGTCTTCTTTCTGGTTGCCAGAACGCAGTTTCAGTATCCACCGACAATTCGCAATCGGCGGCGACGGCGGGAAGCCTCACCGTGGCCATTAAAGAGCAGGTTTCCCGATCGATCCTTCCGACGATCAGCATGACTCCCGCGTCCTACGATATCAGCGGAACGGGTCCCGGTTCATCGACATTCTCGAAAAGCGTCGCAGCGGGGTCCAGCACGACGATTGACGGACTCGCTTTTGGCGGCTGGACGATTACTGTCGTCGCAAAGAACGATTCGGGTACGCCGATCGGCAGCGGAACCGGAGCGGTTTCCGTCGTTTCAAACGCATCGTCATCCGTGAGCGTAACCGTATTGCCCTATTCGGGATTCGGCACGCTCAACCTTACCGTCGCCTGGACGCCTTCCGAAGTACAAGCCGCAAACGTGGCTGCAAAGCTCGTGCCCGTAACGGGAACCGCGCGCGATATCTCTTTCACGGTCGACAGTGCTGCGGGCACGGCGAATTTCACCGCAGCCGACGTCTCGGCCGGATATTACACGCTTACGCTCAAACTGCGCGATAACGGGTACACGGCCATGGGCGCGGTCGAACTCGTTCGCGTCGTCAAAGATCAGATTTCCTCGGGCAACTTTACTTTCACCGACATAAACGAGGCAACGGGGAAAATCGACGCGAACATCACGACCGATATGGGTAACCCGCTATCGGTCGCCATCTCTGGCGCCGCGGCAACCAAGCCCGCAAACCAGTCGCTTACGCTGACGGCTGCGGTCGCGGACTATTCCGACAACGTAACCTACGTATGGTACGTAAACGGCGAATCAGTCGAGACAGGCAGCGCCTATTCCTTCGGCACCGGTTGGGCGCAGGGATTTTACCGCGTCGATGTGACGGCGTACAGCGCAAACGGAAACAGGGCGGGAAGCGCAACGGCGCAAATCGCCGTTACCGCACCTTCCGGCACGCAGGCGTCGTGGTTCACCTACGCTGTTTCCGGCGACGCAGTGACGATCACCGGTCTTTCGGACGAATGGACCGCCTCGGCGGCAACCGACAAGAACGACCTCATAATTCCCTCGACAATTGAGGGAAAGTCCGTAACCGCAATCGCCAATAGCGCCTTTACCGGCAAAGGAACCCTGACCTCAGTCGTATTCCCCGATTCGGTAACTTCGATCGGCACAGGGTCATTCGGCTACTGCACAGGGCTCACCTTGATCACCCTTCCGCAAAATCTCGCGGTGATTTCCGCATCATCGTTTTCCCATTGCGTCGGCCTTAGCGCGATCAACATACCCGCATCTGTAACTTCGATCGGGGACTATGCCTTTCAGTCCTGCAACGCACTGAGCGCCATTGCGATTCCAAACGCCTGCGCATCCATCGGCAACTCGGCGTTCTCCAACTGTTTCGCCCTTGAATCGGTTTCGTTGCCCGCAAGTCTTGCATCCATCGGAAACTCAGCGTTCAACAACTGCCAGATGATGGCCTCGATCACCATACCGGCCTCGGTAACTACGATTGGATCTGGCGCCTTTGGCAGATGTCTTTCGCTGACATCCGTATCTTTCTCGAGCCCTTCCAGGCTCTCCTCGATCGGCGCCAGCGCGTTCTCGGGATGCTCGGAACTCACGTCGATTGACCTTCCTTCATCTTTGACCTCTCTCGGCGCGAGCGCTTTCGCCAATTGCACCGCGCTCGAGTCTGCGACGATTCCCTCGGGAATATCCAGACTTGAGAACGAAACATTTTACAGCTGCGTATTCCTGACCTCGATCAGCATCCCGAATACGGTTCAGTCGTTCGGCGAATCGGTGTTTTGGAACTGCGCAAGACTGACGGCGGTTTCCATCCCCGAGGGCGTTACCGCGATTCCGCAAATGCTCTGCATGGGTTGCTGCTTTGACATGACAAGCCTGACGATACCGTCAACGGTGACTTCGATTGGCCTAAGCGCTTTCTGGGATTGCACGTCGCTCAAGCAGATCGTCGTCAACGCATCGACGCCGCCGAGCCTTGAGCAAAACGCGTTTTATCCCAACGTTTCCGGCATGACCATCGCCGTTCCGGCGGGATCGGTCAATGCGTATAAAACGAACGTATATTGGTCAAAGTACGCAAGCTTGATAGTCAGCCAATAACGCATCGAAAGTACGGACATGGGCGAAAATCACCCGATAAAAAAAGGGCGCATTTTCGCCCTTTTTTTTTGGATTTTTTCAAAAATATTTTACAGCGGACTGATCCTGCATAGCCCGTGATGCCTGAGTGCCCTGAAGACGGCGCGGGGTAACTTTGCGAAGTTCTCCGTATCGGCAAGTGTCGAATCTTTTCCCACCTGACAAATAGCTTCCCGCAATAATGAAATTGCCGGCTCATCCAGCGCAAGCCTCGTTTCCTCGCCAAGATACCACCAACTCAATTCGGTTCCGCCGTTAACCGCGACTGGCTCGCTCCCCGCCCAATAATACTTAGCGCCGGTTTCGCACGGTTTGTTCCGCTCCCTGTCGCGCTTTTTTTCGTAGGCTGCAATCAGCGTTTCTATCAGGTTAGCGGCAATCCGCGGGGATGGCATCGGAAACGAAAACCATTTGCGGACGCTCACGTCGAAACCTTCGCCCGCCATCCATGATCGCAAGGCGGTATCCAGAGGCACCGCGTATTTTTCGGAATCTTCGTCGCCCTTGAACCGAAGGCCGTTATCCGCGAAGTCGCCCTTATCGTCGAGCGGCTCAAGCGCAACGCTTCCACGGTGCATCCCGCGAAGCCATTCTCCGTACACGCGCGAGTGCCTCGTAAGCGTGAACTTGTGCCAGAACGCCGAGTCGACAAGGCCTGCGGCAAAAAGCTGGCGCATAACTTCAGCGGTATCGATAACTCCCTGCGCGTCCTCGTTCCAGTATCCGTAGATGAGATACGAGTGAACCAGCACGCCCGCTTCCTTAAAGGCCGCGCATACGGATACGAGATTTTCGAGATCAATGCCCTTGTCCACAGCCTTGAAGCCCTCGGGAGACGCGATCTCGATACCGCCCGAAACGCCTATGAGCCCGCCGGCCGAAAGAAAATCGGCGAGGTCGCGGGAAAAGGTTTTCTCGAACCGGATGTTGCCCCAAAAAGGCAAAAGGCCGAAAGAAATCGAGTCGGCGCACGAGCTTTCGCTTACGGCTGCGGAAATGTTCTCGAGCGCGAAATCACGGAGAGAGCGCGGAGGAGCCGCTTCATCAACCAGATGAATTCCGTGGACGCCTTTTTCAATCGCCTGGGCGCGAAGACCGCGGTATAGTTTTTGTACGTTTGCTTGTCGGTATTGCGAGATATAATCGAGCGAGACGTCGCAGAACGAACAACGGTGCCAGTAGCAGCCATGCGCGAGGTAAGCCTTGAGCCAGACCCCATCCGACCAGAGCCGATGCATGGGATTCGGATTATCCGCGAGCCGCGGATAGAGCGAAAAATCGATATCTGAATAGTCGGGAACGATGGTCGAAGTAATACGGTTCTCATATTCCCGGAGATCGTCGGGACAGAAGAGCCGACGGGGAACGATGCAGGACTCATTCGGCGCGGGAAGCGTTGGAGCGAGTGCATCCGTACCATCAGAAAAAAGCGTTGTCGCGCCCGCCGCACAGGGGTGATCAGTTTCAATTTGAGCGCATTCACCAGGAAGCGTAATCCCCACCGCGCTCTTCCCGAACTTCCGGAAGAGATCCGCGTAGCCGCCGAAGCCGCGGTCAAAGCTCAAAATGTCGATATAGGAAAAAAGCTTCTCGTTTTCGCAGGAACGAAGCTCGGTATTTACGTAACCGCCACCCATCGAGATGAGTGCGCGGTCGCCGAAAAAAAGGCGGATGGAGCGGGCCATCGCGAGCGCGTTGACGAGACAGCCGGGAAAGGGAACCGAGATACAGAACAGAATTTTGCCGTCAGGACGGCCGGTTTCGGAAAGCTCGTTCCAGAGTGTTTGACAGAGCGGTTCAAGAAAATGGGCGACCATCGGACGGCAGAGTGCTTCCTCGACGCGGGAAAAACTGCGTTCGCTCGTCGCGATGGATTCGGCGTAGCGGACAAGGGAAAATTCCTCGTCGAAAACAGACGTAATAAAGTCGGCAAGATCCTCGACCGCGAGCGTCGCAAGCATCCTCGCGTCGTCGGGTGAGGGTTCGGTCTCGAGCGCGGCGAGAAAGGCGTCCATGCGCGCGCCTCGCGGGGCGCCGGGGGAACGCATGAAAGAATGGCACAGCTCGCGGTCGCCGTTGCAGAGAATGGAAACAATGGCGTCTATCCAGAGAATCCATGCTTTTTCGAGCGATACGTAACGCCCCAGCTGCCAGGCGGTTTCGGCGTCGCCCGCGCTTTCAGCCTTGCGCGCCTTTTCGAGCGCGGTTTCGCGGGAAAGGGAAAAAAGGCGAGTCAGTCCCGAACGCGAAAAAAGCGCGTGAAAAAAACGGTTACTCGCGTCGACCCATCGTACGGATGCAAGGCCTGAAAGTCCATCTGCGGAGAGAGAACGAAAAAAGGCCGCGAGATATGCACCCGAAGGATACGGGCCGTTCAACTGGACGAGAGGCGGCTGAATAATTATCACCGAATTTAACATCTCTCCAAAATATCACTTTATTGTCCTTTTTACCATTCTTGATGTATAATCGAACAATGATTACAGAAGTCGGGGAACGCATCAGGAAAAAAAATACCGACACCGGATACGCTATCGGCTTTTTCGGGAAAACCCTCAGGGGAGTCGGGCCGTTTTTCTACCGGGGTCAAGCTTCCTATAAAATACTGACCATGCAAATCCTGTTCACGTTCGTCGAAGCCCTCGGCATCTCTTCGCTTCTCGCAATGGGTATCGGCGCTGCGATCAACATTCTGGGATTACCCCTTCTGACCGGCTTTTCTCAGGGCAAGCTGATTTACCCGCTCATCATAGCCATAATCACCCGCGAGCTCGGACCGCTATTAACCGCGTTCATCATCATCGCGCGTTCGGCGACGGCCATCGCAACGGAAATCGCGGGAATGGTCGTATCGCACGAGATAGAGGCCTATATCTCCGTCGGCATAGATCCCATCGAGCATATCGTCGTCCCCCGCTTTCTCGGGGTTATCGCTTCGCTTTTCCTTCTCAACATTTATTTCTCGATCTTCGGACTCGCCGGATCCTTTCTCATCGTCCAGGTGATAAACCCGATGTCCGCGGTTGATTATTTCAATAATTTACTCCAGAACCTGACGATATCGGATCTTCTGGTGTCGATAATCAAGAGTCTCGTATTCGGCATGATCCTTGCGAGCGTCGCGACAATTCAGGGGTTTTCGGTCGAACGGGCAAGCACGGAGATTCCTCAGGCAGGACTCAAAGCCGTTACCGGAGCTTTCGCCGGATGCATCGTCGCGGATCTTCTCATCTCGGCGCTTTTTTATATGATTTAGGCGGAAAGAAATATGTATAAACCGATAATCGAGCTTAAGGACGCTGCCTTCTCCGCGCAGGACAAAGACGTAATACGCGAATTTTCCTATCAATTCGAGGAAGGAAAAACCACTGCGCTCATCGGACCGTCGGGAGGCGGAAAAAGCACCGTGCTCAAGCTCGCCGCAGGACTTATTGTCCCGACGGAAGGCGAAGTCTATTATCGCGGCCGCGGCATATCGACCATGACGAGAGCCCAAAACATGAAGTTCCGCAAGGAATCTTCTTTCGTATTCCAGGATTCCGCGCTCTGGGCAAACCAGACGCTCAGGCAAATTCTCGAACTTCCGCTCAAGACGCACTTCCCGAAAATGACCGCAACGCAGCGGACCGAGCGGATCGTGCAAATTCTCGCCGAAACGGGCTACAAAAAAGACCTGGATATCAGACCCTCGCAATTGTCGATGGGAGAGCAGAAACTCATCGCGTTCGCGCGCTCCATGGTGTGCGAACCCAAGCTTATGTTCCTTGACGAGTGGACCGAGTCTCTCGACGACGGTTCCGCGAGACGATTGATTGATTTGGTTAAAAAACAGAGAGAACAGGCAAGGACGATTATTTTCGTCAGTCACAACTTTCGGGTCATCAAGGAATTGGCGCAGACCATCTGCATGATAATCGACGGAAGGCTTTCACTGATAATATCGGCCGAGGAAATCGCCACGAACGACGGCCTCGCCAAAATGATAGAAAAAGGAATCGCGCAATGAAATTCAAGATCAGATACGCAGACCAAATCGTCGGGATTCTCGCGATCCTGGCAATCCTCATTCTCGTCGTCGTCATCTTCCTTTTGGGAAGCAAACAGCGATGGTTCGCGAAAGACTACAAATACAACAGCACTTTCGAGTCCGCAACCGGCTTGAGCGTCGGAATGGCGCTCCAGTACAAGGGCTTTACCATCGGCAAAATCAAGACCATCGGGCTTGACGATGAAAATCTCGTCGAAGTTTCGTTCACCATTTTTGACACATACTATAACCGGGTCAAGGAAGGCTCTGTGATAGAGCTGATTATCAATCCCATCGGTTTGGGAAACTCGTTCCTGTTCCATCCCGGAAACGGTTCTTCCCTGATCCCGGACGGAAGCTTTATACCGAGAGCCGACAGCCCGGAGGGTCTTGCCCTCATCGATTCGGGACAGGTCACCATACCAAAGAGGGACGACACTATCACAAACGTAATCGCGCAAGTCAACCCGCTCCTGACTAACATAAACGAAACACTCGCACAGCTTAACGGCGCGATCAAGGGAACGGGCAAGGGCCCGCTTGCGGACACTATGAAAAATCTGTCGTCGACGATGTCAAACGTTTCCGACCTGACTTCGAGCGTCAACGGCGCGATCGACGGAACGGGACGGGGGCCTCTCGCGAAATCCCTTAACAACGTCTCGGACATCACGACCAACGTAAACGACAAACTGCTCGTCGAGATAAACAGCGAAATCGCGAGCGTGCAGGCAATCACGAAAAACTTCGAAGAGCTAAGCTCGAAGCTCAAAGACCCGACTGGACTCGTGCCGAAACTGATCGATCCGGACGGAAGCATGTTCAAAAGCATCGAGACATCCATCAAATCCGTCGAGAGCACTCTGAGCAACGTCGAAGACTCCTCGTCGATTCTGAAAGGCCAGGTTCCCCAGATCGCCCAGCTCATACAAAACCTTCAAGTCGCTCTCTTAAGGGGACAGGACGTGCTTGAGGCCCTGCGCAATAACCCGCTTTTAAAAAACGGAGTGCAGGACAAGGTTAATCCCGATTCGTCCGGAACGAACTCCCGGAACATCGAATTCTGACGAGAGGAAGGAATACCATGCACGATATGATTACCAGACGTTCGATACACGCGGCGATACTTGCGCTCGCCGCGTTCGCCCTTCTCGCCGGATGCTCTTCGGCTCCAAAAAGACCCGCGGAAATTTTCACGACCAGAAACTCGGCGATAGGACAGCTTGATCTCGGCAACAAGGCCGTCAGCAAGGGAGACTTCCCGAATGCGCGCCTTTATCTCGCCGAGGCCTGGCGTCTCGCGGTAAGCACGGACGATCCGTCCACGCGCGTCAGCGTGCTTCTCGCCGAGGGGAACTCCTGGTTTAACGAAGGGGACAGGGAAAAAGCCGATGACCTATGGATGCAGGCAGAAACGGAGGCCGAGGTAATAAACGACAAACCGCTCGTCAGCATCGCGAAAATTTACAGGGCGCGAGGATCGCTTGCCGAGGGTGCGGCGAATGAAGGCATTTCGGAAAGCGAGCGCAAGCAGCGCGCATCCGCCGCAAAGGCTATAGTTCTTGCGGAAATTGACAAAACAAAAGACAACGTGCTCTATCACGCATTCGCATGGAAAGTCGTAGGCCTCGCAGAAAAAGAACTCGGGGACGCAAAAGGCGCCGAGGACGCCATAAAGGAGGCCGCAGAGCTGCATGAAAAGGGAAAGTATCTTGAGGACACTGCCTACGACTGGTACCTCATCGCGTCGGTTCGCTCGAAGGCGGGAAAATATCAGGATGCCAAAGCCGCGCTTGAAACCGCGCTCGGCTTCGACCGCCGCGCGGAAAACGCAAACGGATTGGGTATGGACTGGCTCGCGATCGGAATGGTGGAGGAAAAGGCCGGAAAAACGGATACAGCCATAACGGCCTACGCCCGTGCGAAAGAAATTTTTCTTTCCGCCTATCTTAAGGACAGCGCCGCGAATGCGGAGAAAAAAATATCCGCATTGCGACAGCCGGCGGTTCCGCAGTAACGCCTATTGTCATTCATACCTGAGAGCCTCGCAGGGATCCATCTTTGAAGCGCGGCTCGCGGGAAGCCATCCGAACGCGAAGGCCACCGACGTGGAAAGTATCAGGGACAAGGGGATAGTGTTGGGCGGAACGACCGCGGGCAAAAGGGTAAAATGAGTTATGGCGATCGCAACCAGCGTCGCGAGCACGACGCCCGCCGCGCCTCCTGAAAGGCATACCACGAGCGACTCGATCAAAAACTGACGGCCGATCCATGAGCCGCGGGCTCCCAAAGCCTTACGCGTGCCTATCTCCCTGGTGCGCTCTTTCACCGAGATCAGCATCACGTTCATCACTCCGATACCCGCAACGATAAGCGAAATACCCGCGACCGCAGCGATAAAAGTCGTGACGATGGCGGTCATTTTATCTACCTCGGAGACGGCGTTTTTACCGGTCCTGATCTCGAACTTTGGCTTGCCGTCCCAGTTGCCGTGATTCGCGGACAAAAGCGAGAGTACCGCCTGATTCGCCTCTTCGACCTTTTCGACCGAAACCGCCTCAACACGAAGGTCATAGGATTTGACGCTTCCGCCCATGCGGTTCGAAGTCGCAAAGGGAATGAACACGGTTCCGTTATTCGTCGAGTCATATGAATCGAACGCGGCCATGAGTGAGGCGCTTTCGCGTTTCAGCAAACCGACCACTTCCACTTCGCCGAAGGTTCCGATCCTGATCCGCTGGCCTATCGGGTCTTTGTAATTCGCGGAGCCGGGAGTCCCGAACAGTTTCTCCGCGATATTGACGCCAAGAACGGCCGCGAGCCTCATCGTTCGGTCATCCTCGGAATTAAACATGCGCCCGCGATCAAGGAACAGCTTTTCCATCGGAAAAAAATCAGACGAGACGCAGACTATTTTCGTCAGGCTGCTCGTCCTTCCGAAACTGGTGGTCAGATTAAAATTCGCGTATGGGCTTACCCCTGACACCAAATCGGTCATAGAGGCAATCTGTTCCCGATCCTCGGCGCTGAACGCCTCCGGCTGGGAAGTCCACCCGATGGAGGAGAGATAGCGGTAATTGGGACCAACCTGCAGGTAGGTAGGCCGCCCGAAGGAACCCATCTCTTTCATGATCAGGGACTCAAGTCCGTTTCCCGCCGCGAGCACGCACACGACGGACGCGACGCCCACCATTAGCCCAAGGGCTGCGAGAAACGCGCGGCGCATGTTTGACGCAAGGGAATCGGCCGCCTCGGCTGCAATATACGAAAGTCTCATGCGTTACTCCTTTGTCAGTGCGGTCACGGGATCGAGGGCAGCCGCGTTTTTTGCCGGCACAAGTCCGAAAAAAAGTCCGACGCACGCGCTGACGACCAAGGCAACGAGAGGCGCGTTGAAGGGCATGACGTACGACCACTTCGAAACGGCGGAAATGACGCGCGCGATTCCCATGCCCAAAACTATTCCCGCTATCCCGCCGGCAAGGCAGATAAAAAGGGATTCCATCAGAAACTGCGACATGATGTCGGAAGACTTCGCGCCCACGGCTTTTCGGACGCCGATCTCGCGGGTCCGCTCGGACACCGCGACGAGCATGACGTTCATGATTCCAATTCCGCTGACGAAAAGCGAAATCCCGGCGATAAACGCGATGATGCCGGACACGGCGGCGAAAATAGTGCGGACGGCCTTCAGCGCTCCCTCGATGGCCTCAACCTTGAAACGGCACTTGCCGTCAACCGTTCCGTACATCCGGGACAGGTATGACTCGATGCTCGCGGCGGTCGATGGGACCGCGACGACTGAGGGAGCGCGGATCATGAGCTCGTATACGCGCGGGGATCCGCTCCATGACCAATCAAAGGTCCTCTCGAGCACGGTATAGGGAACGAAGGCGGTTTCCGTGCTCGATCCGTCATTCATCAGCGCTTCGTTTTCCTGCCTTGCTATAACGCCGATCACCGTGTAATCGAACGAGCCGATCGTCAGGGAAGAACCAAGCGCGTTTCCCTCGGGGAAAAAGGCCGCGGCGTAATCATCGGTGAGGACGCATACCTTCGCCAGCTCGTCGTCATCTGCCTGCGTTATCGGACGTCCCGAAGAAAAATCTCTCGGCCACATTTCCCAGTAGCCGGGATCGATTCCCCGGACGCTAATGGATTTGGAGACGGAACCCTTTATCGCGTTTCTGTTCGTCTCGTTGAGGCGTACGACAAGCGCTCCCTTTTCCTGTTCGCGAAGCGCATCGACGTCCCGGTTTGACATGAAGACCCTGCGGGCCTGCGCGTCGGATATCTCCCAGTTATTGTAGACGACGATGAGCCGCGCACCGATCGAATCGGCCTGATCGATAAACTCGTGGCTCATCATCGCGCCCGCGGCCATTACGGAAACGACCGACGCCGTACCGATAATCATTCCCAAAAGCGAAAGGATCGTCCGCAGCTTATTGTGGCTTACCGCGTCCGCCGCCTCGGTAATTCCTTCGAGCAGCCTCATTGGACATGAGCCCTTTTATCTTCCGGAATCGTCTCGTCCGACCAAATCAAGCCGTCCCTAATATGAACGATGCGGCGCGAGTGCTGCGCTACGTCATGCTCGTGGGTAACCATCACGACGGTCGAGCCATCGTCGTTGAGTCTCCTGAAAAGCGCAAGGATATCCTCGCCGGTTTGCGTGTCGAGATTTCCCGTCGGCTCATCGGCGAAAAGGATTCGCGGATTGACTACGAGGGCCCGCGCAATCGCAACGCGCTGACGCTGCCCGCCGGACATTTCGTTAGGCCGATGGTGCGAACGGTCGGTCAAGCCTACGCGGTCAAGCGCTTCCATCGCCATTTTTTTCCGTATTGACGGTTTATATCCGCCATAGACGAGAGGCAGCTCCACGTTGCGCTGCGCGGTCATGCGGGGCAGAAGATTAAAAGTCTGAAATATAAAACCTATCTTTTTGTTTCGGATGCTCGCGAGTTCGTCATCCTCAAGCTTCGAGACATCCTCGCCGTCCAAAAAATAACTCCCCGAAGTCGGGCGGTCAAGCGCGCCGATAATATTCATAAGCGTCGATTTTCCGGAACCCGAGGGCCCCATGATCGCCACGTATTCGCCCTCGCGAACCTGAAGGTCTATTCCCTTGAGAACCTTTACGTCATTTTTTCCCTGCCGGTAATCCTTATAGATACCTTCGAGTTTGATCATTTCCCGACGCTCCCGTTTTGCATCGTCATCCCGTCGGTAATAAGCGCGATCTTGTCGATCGCGACCAGGTCTCCGGCTTGCAGACCGGAAACAACCTCAAGGTTGCTCACGGTACTCGCGCCAATAGTGATTTCGCAGCGCACGGCTTTATATTGCTTCGCTGGCTCGGCTTTCTTTTTTGCGTCCAGCTTGGCGCTATCCGGCTTGGCACCGTCAGCCTTTGCCCCGTCAGCTTTCACACCGTCTTTTGCAGCCGGCACAAGTTCTTCAGCAAGCCAAACCGCGGTCGGCTTCGCTCCCGGAATCAGGGCCGACGCCGGAATGATTAACGCGTCTTTTTTCAGCACTGAAGAAATGCGCGCCATGCAAGAAGCTCCGGAAAGAATTTTTTTATCCGCCGTGTCAAAACCGATATGAACCTTGCATACGCGCCCGGCTCCGTCGCTTTTAACGATCGGCCATATACGCTCAACATGTCCATTAATGGTTTTTCCCAACATTGAATCCGCGGTTATTTCCGCGGGCAAGCCTTCATGAATTTTCCCGATATCTACTTCGTCGACATTCACTTCCGCTATGACCGAAGAGGGTTCCTCTATGCGGGCGACTTGCGTTGTCGTCACGGTCAAACGGTCTCCGACCGCGACGTAGATTTCAGTCAAGGTGCCCGTTCCGCCCGCCCGTATTACGCAACCTTCAAGAGCCCGGCGAGCGCTGTCGGTATCTAGAGCGGCCTTGCGAAAGGCAGGCGAATTTTCAATGGTTTTCATGTCGAGGGCAGGGTCGAAGGAAGGTACTTCTCCGGCAGGAAGTCCCTCTTCCATGCGGAGTTTTTCCCGAAGGTCAGCGAGCGAGAGCCGAACGCTGTCGCGCTGCTCGTATGCCTTGCGCGCCTCTTCCTCTGATATGCCATTCACTGTCCTGAGCCGATCAGCGCCGTCCGCGGCGCGTATCGCCTGATCAAGCTCCGTCGTGGCGCTTCGTATCTGCGCCCTGAGCGAGGAAAGCTCCAGCGAAAGGCTTCGACGCGTTTCTTCGAGCGCTATCTCGGCGGATGAAAGAGCCTCGCGCGACTCACGCTCGTCAACGAGTATGATGATATCATTTTTCGAGACATGGTCACCCGGTTTGACGTGCACCTCTTTCACGATTCCGACTGTCTGGCTTGATACGACCGTATAGCGTTCGGCCTGAAAGCTTCCGGCCGCCGAAACGCGGTCTTCGAGCGTGCCTTTCTCGACGGCGGAAAGAGGAACGCTCATTGCCGGCTTATTTTTTTTCATCACTTTGGGACCGATTACCACGACGGCGACAAGCGCCAAAACCACGACTGCAATAATCACGGGAACGCTTTTAGTTTTCTTCATTTTATTCTCTCACTTTCAGCAGTTCAAGCGGATCAAGTCCGCATATTTGATATATGTCGAGTTCTGCCTTGAAACGGGCAGACCGGTCATCTTCAAGGGCGGCTTTCGCCTCGTCGACGGAAAGCTGCGCCCGCTCCGCATCCAGGGTCGTCGCGGTTTCCGACTCTAGGGCGGAAAGAACTTCCTTCGAACGCGCGCTGGTTTGGGTAAGAAGCTGTTCCTGTAACTGTTCCCGCGCGACTGCGGAGGTAAACGCATCGAGAGCGGAATTCATGGTATCGGAATAATTCGCGCGCACCGCGTTCTCGTTTTGCCGGGCCGAGGAAAGGCGCGCGTCAGCGGCTTTTTTTCGCGCCGAGGAGAGTCCCGAAGGCAACGGTACCGTCATCGTTGCCGAGGCCGACCACTCGCCGTCGGAATAGTCTTTCTTTTTTTTTGTCTCCGGCCCCGGCAACGCGCAGTTTGCGGCAAAGCTTAAGATAGGGGCGTTTTCCGCCCCGGCCAGTACCAGAGCCATCTCAGCCGAACGGCTTGCGCGGATTGCCTGCACGATTTCAGGTGATGTTACGCAATCGGCAAGGGAAGCGGTCTCAATCGCGGAAACGGGCACGATGAAAATTCCGGGATCCAGCGAATCCGCAGAAAAACCCGTTGTCGTGCACAAGTCACGCATTCTTTTATCCCGTAAACGACGGGCTTCAAACGCGGAAAGTTTCGCCTCATCGAGGGCTTTTTCTATTTTATCCAGATCCGAAAAGGAAACGGTCCCAAGCTGATATTTCACGCGTGCGACCGCGGCGTCTTTTTCGGCGAGATCCACGCGACGAACGGCAAGGGACAGATTGCGGTCGGCCGTCGCGAGATCAAGGGCAAGGCGCAGAGCGGAATCTACCGCATTGCGCTCATCAGCCACCGCGGCCGTACGCGCCGTCTCGAGCGGAATATCGATTGTCGAAGCCCTCGCTGCCTGATCCAGGCGAAAATCAACCACACGCCCGTTTAAAAAAACAGGAACGCTCACTCCGGCATTCAGCGTCGCGGTATCAGAATTAATCATGGTGTCCGTCATATCTTTTTGTCGGGAAAGACTGTACTTTGCGCCAAGGCTGATCTTTGCACCGGCAGGAGCCAAAGTGCTTGCAGAGACTTCACCGCCTACGGTATTAACCGGATTTATTTTGTCATCGTTTATGGCGTCGTTTCTCGTAACATTAGCGGAGAGATTCCCGGAAAGCAGTCTCTGCGCCCTTTCGGCGGAGGCATCCGCTTCTGCCGCCCGTAATTCTTCAACGGCCTTAAGCCGTGCGGGGTTATTTGTTTTTGCGGCATCAGCAATCGCATATAAATCCGGGTTCTCGGCAGCACAGGAGCCAATACAAACTAATAGGGAAAACAAACTAATAAGCGTTCTTTTTTTCATATGAAATAAACCCACCCTGCTTTTTATCAAATAAACATATAAAAATTTATTTTGTTACAAGTATCCGCCACAGTGCATTGTACTACTAATACTGACCCACACGAGTTCACTGGAGATTCTTTTACATAAATCCCGCCACTACGGGCAGTCTATGAAGATCACTATAATGCACTTTTTCCAATTCAGCAGGGGGTGCTTACAATCGGGTCAAATAAGCTGACGTTGTTTTACTAATACACCCATTCCAGCGTCGCGCATTCGACTGCTTCAAGATTCTTCCAAAGGCTTTGTTTCCTGATGACTTCCTTTTATACAACCCATTGATCGTTTCCGCAAGGGTATTGTCATACACGCTTCCAATACTGCCAACCAACGCTTCTATACCAGCTTCGGCAAACCTTTTGAAATATCAGATGGATAAATACTGGCTTCCATAATCGCTATAATGAACAATCCGTCCGTTGATATCTCGAGCCCATATTGCCTGTTCGAGCGCATCAAGCATCAACTCGGTGCTCATCGACGTCGCCGCTAGCCATCCGACAATCATGCGGGAGAAAACATCGATAATAAATGCGACAAACACGTAATCGACTCAAGTCACAACATAGGTGAAATAGGCAGCCCACAATTGATTTGGTCTCGTCGCATAGTAGACGTGATGAACGAAGGTAGACGGATCGCGATTATTCTTCGGGGGATCGTCGTTCGCTTGACTTTCCCTCGTGCAGCGCCGTGTAAAAACCATGCTGCGCATCAATCGCTCGATCTTGCAACGGGCGACCGGAAATCCTTCGCGCATAAGCTGATGCCAGACCTTTCACACTCCGTAGGCCTGTATGTTAACATTCCAGACACGCTGTATCTCGGCGCGCTATGATTCGTCGCTTTGTTCCCGAGCCGAACGTTTTTCCGGATCTTCCCGTTTCTCCCTGAAATCACAGCAGGTTGAAGGAGCAATCTACAATGTTTCACACATCGACTCGACGCCTTGATCCAGGGGCGGTTCAGTTAAAG
>Ga0302289_1000467_pt1 | contig 17966 bp, 13 predicted proteins | sample III_Fen_N1_2_FD_194552 | JGI IMG/M metagenome (GOLD analysis project Ga0302289, IMG submission 194552) | Peat permafrost microbial communities from Stordalen Mire near Abisko, Sweden - III_Fen_N1_2 | ecosystem: Environmental > Terrestrial > Soil > Wetlands > Permafrost | place: Sweden: Abisko... | reverse complement strand
GGGACTTACCGTTCACCAAAACACTTTTGAACGTGTTCTTCATGCCTCTTCCTTCCGAATTGAAGGGGATGATTTTGTTACGGCACTTACGACGGAAAATGAGACTCTTCCCGTATCGGGTGTTTTTATTCTTCGCGCCTCCATTGCAATGCAATCCCTTCTTTCCGGGCTGACCATGGAAAAGAATTACATTCTCACCGACAGGACGCAGGCCACGAATATACCCGGCGTTTTTGCCGCAGGAGACTGCACGGGCAAACCGCTTCAGGTCGCAAAATCTCTCGGTGAAGGGCTGGTTGCCGCCCTGTCTGCAGATGCATATTTATCTTCACTCGAATCAGGTTCGGAAACCCCGGAGAAAGAAGTCCGCGTATGATGTCCGCCGGGGAATCGAGAAAGCCGCATATTCTTGCCGTTTTTACGGGCGGTACGATTTCCAGCCGCTCTACAGGCAGGGTTTTTGAAATCAGCGATCCGCCGCACCTCTTACTGCAGGACATTCCGGAAGATACGGTGCATTTTGACATATGCGAACCCTTCAGTATTCTCAGCGAAAACATGACCCCCGAAATGCTGTTTCGTCTTTTTGGAACAATTGCCGGTGCGTGCTCCGCAAAAATATACGACGGTATTCTGATAGCTCATGGAACAGATACAATGGGCTATACAGCACAATTGGCCCATTTGCTGCTTTCCGGTCTCGGCATTCCGGTTGTGTTTGTCGGAAGCAAAAAGCCTCTGGATGATCCGGAAAGCGACGGAGTCATCAATTTCCGGAATGCCCTCGCTCTTCTTTCTCAGATTACGTCCGGTGTTTTTGTGGTAAGCCGGAACATTGGCGGGACGAACTATGTCCACTCCGCCGGAAAAATACTGCAGGCTGACCCTCAAACGAATGATTTTTACAGCTACAAAAACCAGTACTTCGGGATAATGACAGATGGGCATCTTGAAGAAAACGATCTTTTTCCTTCGACAGATTCACCCGTCTCAGCCCGCAGTCATCTGCGCCGTTTGTCTTCACTCGGCATGCTCCCTTCTCCGGAAACGGTTCTTGTCCTGGATGCATGTGTCGGAATCAATTTTCGCTCTCTTCTTCTGACCCGCCGGGAGTTCTCGTTTGTTCTTCAGCGGCTGTACCACTCCGGAACCGCCTGTACGGAACCGCGAAATTCTCCCTATTCTCTCCTGTACCTGCAGGATATGTGCAAAGCGAATGGAAAGCAGCTCTTTATCGCACCGATCGAAAAGGACCGCATACCCTATTCAACTACACGGGAACTGCTGGACGCGGGAGTGACTCCCGTTTACGATCTTCCGTTCGAAGCCGTCTGGGCGGGACTTCTCCTCTATACCTGGTTAGAAGAAAAGCCGGAAGAATTTTTCAATTCCCCCGGCTGATTCCATTATTATTTTGTTTTTGAAATCATAGAAACTCATTTGCGGTTTCTTTATCCGTTGACTTTCTCTTCTTCTTTTATTCCATGCGTCTCGGCAAATTCTCTGGCTGCTTTGATGAAGCCGAAGAAAAGAGGGTGCGGACGGTTGGGACGTGACTTGAATTCCGGATGGAACTGGCAGGCGACATACCAAGGGTGATCCGGGAGTTCGATCATTTCCACAATTCGATTGTCCGGAGATGTTCCGGCCAGAAGAACTCCATTTTGCTGGAACTGTTCTCTGTAATCATTGTTGACTTCATATCTGTGACGGTGTCTCTCGTGAATCAGATTCTCCTTGTAAAAAGCAAACGACTTGGACGATTCATCCAGACGGCAGGGATACTGCCCGAGACGCATCGTTCCGCCAAGCTGTGTGACGTTTGTCTGCTCCGGCATCAGGTCGATTACCGGGTATTTCGTATTCGGATCGAGTTCAGCGCTGTTTGCGCCTTCGAGACCCAGAACATTCCTCGCAAATTCAATCAATGCAATCTGCAGGCCCAGACAGATTCCCAGATAAGGAATCTTATTCTCTCTGGCATATTTGGCCGCCTGTATTTTGCCCTCTGTTCCTCGATTTCCAAACCCGCCCGGAACAAGAATTCCCTGAACATCGGCAAAAATCTCTGCGGCGGACTCCGGAGTCACCTCTTTTGCCTCAACCCATTTGATTTTAACCTTTGTGTGGTTGCCGCCGCCGGCATGTATCAGCGATTCGGCAACGGAGAGATACGCATCATGAAGTCCGACATATTTCCCGACAAGTGCAATGGTTGTTGTGCTCTCCGGACAGGTCAGATTATGTACAAGCTCCTTCCATTCCGTTAGATCCGGTTCGATTTTGCCGAAACCGAAACGCTCGCAGACAATGTCGGCCAGATTCTGCCTCTCGAGCGCCAGCGGAACTTCGTATAGAAGATTCATATCCTTATTCTCAATAACGCACTGCTGCGGAACATTGCAGAACATCGCAATCTTGCTTTTCAGTTCTTCGGGCAGCCCGATTTCCGTACGGCACACAAGGATGTCCGGCTGAATTCCGTGTGAGAGAACCTCTTTTACAGAATGCTGCGTGGGCTTGGTTTTCTGCTCCTGTGATGCGGCCAGATAAGGGACCAACGTAACATGAATAAAAATACAGTTCTCTCTTCCGACTTCGGTAGAGAACTGACGTGCGGCTTCAATAAATGGCAGCGACTCAATGTCACCGATGGTTCCGCCGATTTCGATGATCGCCACATCATATCCGGTCTTTCCGGCTTTCATGCGTTCTTTAATCTCGTTGGTGACATGCGGAATGACCTGCACGGTTCCTCCCTGATAGTCGCCCTGTCTCTCTTTTGTAAGAACGGAATAGTAAACGCGGCCCGCCGTTACGTTCGAGTTCTGAGATAGATTCTCATCTATAAATCTCTCGTAATGTCCAAGATCCAGATCCGTTTCGGCTCCGTCGTTCGTTACGTAAACTTCACCATGCTGAAAAGGATTCATCGTGCCCGGATCAATGTTCAGGTACGGATCGAATTTCTGCATCGTAACGCGAATTCCCCTGCATTTAAGGAGGCGTCCGAGAGAAGCGGCTGTGATTCCCTTCCCTAAGCCGGATACAACACCCCCTGTAACGAAGATATATTTCATAGCCATTTTTCATCCCTCCCTTTCGTTTTTAATTGTATTGATAAAGATCTATCTATTGTCTTGCTTCCCCATTTTATTCCCATTCGATTGTCGCCGGCGGTTTGCTTGTAATGTCGTAAACGATTCGATTGATATGTCCCACTTCATTTACGATTCTGCGGGAACAGATGTCGAGTACCTCATATGGAATCCTTGCGAAGTCAGCCGTCATAAAGTCGCTGGTGGTTACACCGCGAAGAGCAAGCATGTAGTCGTAGGTACGTCCGTCTCCCATGACACCGACAGATCGAACATTGGTTAACACGGCGAAATACTGATTGATATCGCGATCAAGCCCTGCTTTCTTGATCTCCTCACGGAATATCGCATCTGCATCCCGAAGAACCGAAAGTTTCTGCTCCGTGATTTCTCCCATAATGCGGATTGCAAGGCCCGGACCTGGAAATGGCTGCCGCCAGACCAGATCATCAGGAATCCCCAGTTCGACGCCCGCTTTCCGGACCTCGTCTTTAAAGAGGTCGCGCAGCGGTTCGATCAGCTCCTTAAATGCAATGTCATCCGGAAGGCCTCCGACATTGTGGTGGCTCTTTATTACCGCAGCATCACCGACACCGCTCTCAATGACATCCGGATAGATTGTTCCCTGCACAAGATAGTCCACTGTTCCGATTTTATTGGCTTCTTCTTCAAAAACCCGGATAAATTCTTCGCCGATGATCTTTCTCTTGGTCTCCGGATCCGAAACGCCGGCCAATCTGTCCAGAAAACGCTTCTGGCAATTGACGCGAATGAGGTTCATGTCAAATTCTTTCTTGAAAACGGTCTCCACCATGTCTCCTTCGTTCTTGCGAAGAAGTCCGTGGTCTACAAAAATGCACGTTAGCTGCTTTCCGACTGCTTTATGGATCATCATGGCCGCAACCGATGAATCCACGCCTCCGGACATGGCACACAGAACCTTCTTATCTCCGATTTTGGTGCGAAGCCGTACGATGGATTCCTCAACGAATGCAGACATGACCCAGTCTCCCCTGCATCCGCAGATGTCGAAGAGGAAATTATGCAGCATGATGGATCCCTGCGGTGTATGCATGACCTCGGGATGGAACTGTACGGCATACTGTCCGCAGGACGGATTCTCCATCGCGGCACAGGAACAGTTGTCCGTCTTCCCCGTAACCGAGAATCCTTCCGGCAGTTTGCAGATGAAGTCCGTATGGCTCATCCAGCAGGTATTTTCGGGTGTAACATTGTTAAACAGCTTAGAGTCCGTAGACAAAACGATTTCCGTCTTGCCATACTCGCGAGCCGGGGACGGGGTTACATCTCCACCCAATAAATACGCCATGAGCTGTGCGCCGTAACATATGCCAAGGATTGGAATCCCTAATGTAAGGATTTCCTTGCTGTATCGAGGCGAGTTCTCATCATAAACGCTGTTGGGGCCTCCGGTGAAAATAATTCCTTTATAGTTGCCTGCCCTGATCCGGTCCAGACCTGCCGTATAGGGCAGAATTTCGGCGAATACGTTCTGTTCACGTACCCTTCTTGCAATCAGCTGATTATACTGACCGCCAAAATCCAGAACCAGAACCTTCTCTTCGACCACGTGTCATTTCCTCCTGCAAATCTGTCTCTCAAAACATGTAGTTCCTGCTGTCATTATTACGCGCATCCGAATTACTTCCGGAACATAATCTCGTCGCGCTTCGGACCGGTTGAAACGAGCGAAATCTTTACGCCAAGTTCTTTTTCAATAAACAGAACGTAATCCTGCGCTTCCTTCGGGAGTTCGTCAAACGATGTGATGCCGCGGATGTTGGATTTCCAACCCTTGAGCGTCTTCAGAACGGGCTTTGCCTTGTCAAGCTTCGTCGGATTCGGGAAATCATGTGTTATGACCCCGTCAATTTCATAGGCAACGCATACCGGAATCTCCTCCAGATATCCCAGACAGTCAATCGCTGTCAGCGCAACATCCGTTGCACCCTGGATACGGCACCCGTAACGGGAAGCCACGCAGTCAAACCATCCCATGCGTCTCGGACGCCCCGTTGTGGCTCCGAATTCTCCGGCATCTCCGCCAAGTCTGCGAAGTTCATCTGCCTCTTCCCCGAAAATCTCACTGGTAAAAGCTCCCGCGCCGACGGCCGAAGAATAGGCCTTAACAACTGCGACGATTTCCTTGATCTCATAGGGAGGAATTCCAGCACCGACTGAGCCGAACCCGGCCAACGTCGACGAGGATGTAACCATCGGATATATGCCGTGATCGGGATCCTTCATCGATCCGAGCTGACCCTCAAGAAGAATTCTCTTATTTTCCTTAATTGCCTGGTACAGATACGCTCCCGTATCTTCAACGAAAGGTTCAACGAAAGAACGATACTCCATCAGTTCATCAAAAAAAACCTGCGGATCGAGTGTCGGCTTGTGATACAGATATTCCAGAATCGTATTTTTCAGCGTCAGAACCGATATCAGCTTCTCCATCAGCGCCTCTTCTTCGAAAAGTTCGCTGATTTGAAAGCCGATCTTGGCATATTTGTCCGAATAAAAGGGCGCAATGCCGGATTTGGTGGATCCGAAAGCCTTGCCGCCCAGTCGTTCTTCTTCATATTGGTCAAACAGAATGTGATATGGCATTACGATCTGTACACGGTCCGAAATCATCAGATTCGGCGTCGGTACCCCGCCGGCTACGACATGTGCTATTTCAGCTTTCAATTTCGGGATATTCAGAGCCACGCCGTTTCCGATAATGTTAGTGATATTGCTGTGAAAAACACCCGAAGGCAGCTGATGAAGGGCAAATTTACCGTATTCGTTAATTATCGTGTGTCCTGCATTGGCTCCGCCTTGAAAGCGGATCACAATATCGGATTCAGCAGCGAACATGTCGGTGATTTTCCCCTTGCCTTCATCTCCCCAGTTCGCTCCAACGATTGCCTTGACCATGGTTAAACCCCTCCCGCAATACGAAAGGCAACATACATGATGAGTCATAATGTTGCCTTGCCACTTAGTCCTGCACCGTATTGTTCAAATAAAAAAGAATCCCCCGAGCAATACTCTCTCAAAGGAATCCTTGCCCTTACCATTATATAGGTGAGTGCAAACAGTGTCAATTTGTTCAAAGACGGATTACTTAAAAAAGTTATTTAAAATTTGATTTCGCTGCGACCGGCATCCTGCAGCGCTGCAATCCGCCGGAGAGCCTCTTCTGATGCTTCCCTTGATCCGAACGCTGTCAGCCGGAAAAATCCTTCGCCGCACGGTCCGAATCCGGATCCCGGCGTTCCGACGATACTTGCTTCATTCAGCAGATAATCGAAAAACTCCCACGAGGTCATCCCGTCCTTTGTTTTCAGCCAGATATATGGGGCGTTTACACCTCCGGATACTTCAAACCCGAGTGCAGTCAGGCCTTCCCGAAGAATTTTTGCGTTCTCCATATAGGCGGAAATGGTCTCTTTTACCTGGACTTTTCCTTCTGTCGTGTAAATTGCGGCGGCCGCACGCTGTGTAATATACGATACGCCGTTGAATTTGGTTGCCTGACGTCTGGCCCAGAGGTCTCTCACGCGGACTCCGTCACGCACGAGCTGCTTCGGGATGACGGTATATCCGCAGCGGACTCCGGTAAATCCTGCAGTCTTCGAAAAACTGCGAAGCTCAATGGCACACTCTTTTGCGCCCGGAATTTCAAATATCGTATGGGGAAGATCTTCGGAAATAAAAGCTTCGTATGCCGCATCGTACAGAATGACCGCTCCGACGGTTCGTGCATATTTCACCCAGGCCGTCAGATCCGCATAACCGATCGCTGCTCCGCTCGGATTGTTCGGAAAGCATAGGTAGATCAGATCCGGGGTCTTTTCGCCGGGTATAATCTCCGGAACCTGCGGAATAAATCCGTTCTTTTCTTCACACTTCAGATAGATGAAATTCGACCAGAGACCCGTTTCCGGATCATATTCGCCCGCCCGGCCGGCCATAACATTGGTATCAACATACACGGGGTACACCGGATCGCACACGGCGATGCAGTTGTCCACCGCGAAAATGTCTCCGATATTTCCGGAATCGCTCTTGCAGCCGTCGCTGACAAATATTTCGTCCGTTTCAATGGTCACGCCGCGGCTTGCATACTCATGTTCCGCAATTGCGTTCACAAGAAAATCATATCCAAAATCCGGTCCGTATCCGTGGAACGTAGCCGTATCGCCCATTTCCAGTACGGCCGCCTGCATGGCTTCGATAACCGCCGGAGCCAGAGGACGGGTGACATCTCCGATACCCAGTCGAATCAAAGATCTGTCCGGGTGTTCAAGCGAGAATTCTTTCACTTTTTTGGCAATTCCCGCAAAAAGATAATTTCCCGGAAGCTTCTGAAAATTCTGATTCAACGAATACATGAGTCTTCCCTTTCTCCTGCATGTCCGAAATAGGCATGCGGCATTCACGTCGGCAAGTCAGATCCTGACATCCCCGCTCTATATATGTAACAGATTCGGAGGTTAAAAATCAACCTCTCCTTCAAAACTGATCTCTGCAGGGCCTTCCATAATTACGTCGCCCGTATCTTCCCGCCATGAAATATTCAATTCGCCGCCATTGAGAATCACGGTTGCCTGTCGCTCGCTGAATCCGTTCAAAACAGACGCCACCACCGTGGCGCATGCGCCGGTTCCGCAGGCCATTGTCTCGCCGGAACCGCGTTCCCATACACGCATCCGGAGATGCGTCCTGTCGATGATCTCGACGAACTCCGTATTTACGCTCTCAGGAAACAATTTGTGTTTTTCAAAAAGCGGCCCCATCAGCTCCAGCGGAAGCGTCTCAATCCCCTTAACATATACAACGGCATGCGGGTTCCCCATAGAGACGGCTGTAATATTGAACAGCCGGCCGCCGACTGCAATTGCCTCGTTGACCAGCATTTTGTCGCTCCAGATCACCGGAATTTTTTCCGCTTCCAGAATTGGCTTCCCCATATTCACGGTTACCCGGACTGCTTTATCGTTTTCGACCTTCAGCGAGACACTTTTTACGCCGGACAATGTTTCGATCTCCAGCTCCGTCTTGCGGGTCAGCCGCTTGTCGAAGACATATTTTGCCACGCAGCGAATTCCGTTCCCGCACATTTTTCCGCGGGAACCGTCCGCATTATACATGTCCATGAAAAAATCCCCTTTATCGGATATTTTAATGAGAATCACTCCGTCGGATCCGATTCCGAAATGCCGGTCGCTGAAACGGATGGCAAAAGGCGCCACTTCGTCCTCTTTGAGGATTTCTCCGGCTGTGCAGTCAATGTATATATAATCGTTTCCAGTCCCCTGCATTTTTGTAAAAGGTATTTTTCTCATTCGTATCCCTCTTTCACATCTGTCCGCTATCCTGAGATTTCAATACGGTCATAGCCATGTCGATCAGTTTTGTGCCGGTATCCATGCTCTTTTTCTGCAGAAAACGGTGCGCTTCCTGCTCGGACAAATGGTTGCGGCTCATGAGCAGAGCCTTGGCCTGCTCGATTATTCTCTGTTCCTCCGGTTTTCTCCCGGCTGCATCCGATTCCGGTTTGCCCTGTCCGGTCGATGGTTTCCGAATACGCGTCGTATCTTTATACATCTGCCTTGTTTGCAGCAGCATACGGGCGGACGAGACAAGATCCTCCGCCTGCAGCGGCAGCGGCAGCATGTACAGCCCTTCCATATGACCGAAAGAACTTTCCGCACTCATGGAGGAACTCAGCATAAGCACGTCATAATCGTCCGACAGCATCGTTAACAGATTTATGGCCGCCATATCCGTGAACCGGGCTCCGCAGACAATCAGTCCGCCGCCGTCACCCGGAGAGGTATACCGGAGAGTCATGGCGCCGCTGGATGCAACGCCCCGGACCGGGAGGTCGTGCCGAAGCAAAATCGTTTTGATTTTATTGGCAATATCCGGATCGGAAAAAGCCACGATGATGCTTCTCATTTTTCCCCTCCTCCCGATAATTTTGTCTGTCTGCGTATATCCATATAATCATTTTCGTGCAGGCACCTTCTTATATGGGAGCCCACGCATTTCAACATGGCTTTAGGCAGAACCCTTCGATGTAAGTTCCGAGGATTTGAGAGCAGGATTAATAACGAAGCAGATACGTGTCGATCTCCCATTTGGTGACCTGTGTTCTGTATTCGTCCCATTCCTTCGTTTTTGCTTCGATATATTTACTGTAAATATGTTCTCCGAGAACGTCCTTTGTGATCGGGCTCTTCTGAAATTCAACAAGCGCTTCTTCCAGACTGCCCGGAAGACTGTCGATTTTCGCGTCTGTCCGCTCCTGCTCTGACATCTCATATACAGATGTGTAGATCTGCTCAGGCGGTGTCAGTTTGTTCTCAATTCCATCCAATCCGGCAGCCAGGCAAAGAGCCAGCGCCAGATACGGATTCGCGGCCGGATCCGGGCTGCGAAGCTCGACTCGTGTCCCGATCCCGCGTGTTGCGGGAATGCGGATCAATGCCGATCGGTTGGCCGCCGACCAGGAAAGATAGCACGGGGCTTCATAACCGGGAACCAATCTCTTATAGGAATTTACAATCGGATTGGTAACAGCCGTGATGGATTTCATATTCTTAAGAATACCGGCAATAAACTGCATGGCTGTCTCAGATAAGCCAAGCGTATCCTTCTCATCATAGAAGGCGTTCTTCCCGTCTTTCATCAGAGACATGTTGGTATGCATGCCGGAACCGTTGATTCCGAATACAGGCTTCGGCATAAACGATGCATGCATGCCGTAACGCTTGGCGATCGATTTAACCGCAAGCTTGAACGTCATAATATCATCGGCGATCGACAGAGCATTTCCGAATTTGAAATCGATTTCATGCTGTGCCGGAGCCACTTCGTGGTGGGACGCTTCGATTTCGAAGCCCATGGCTTCAAGCGCAAAGGAGATCTCACGACGGATATCCTCTCCCTGACCTACGGGTTCCAAATCAAAATAGCCGCCTTCATCGTGTGCGAATGTGGTTGGCTTGCCGTTGTCGTCATAATGGAACAGAAAAAACTCCAGTTCCGGGCCAACGTTAAACGTGTAACCCATATCCTTGGCTCTGGCGAGCACTCTTTTCAGTGCATATCGCGGATCCCCCGCAAACGGCTTTCCATCCGGCGTGTAAATGTCGCAGATCATACGGGCGACTTTACCGGACTGCGGTCTCCACGGAAAAATAACAAAGGAATTATAATCGGGATACAGATACATATCGGACTCATTGATCCGGGCAAAACCATCAATCGATGATCCGTCAAACATACACTGATTATCCAGGGCTTTTTTAAGCTGACTTGGGGATATCGCCACATTCTTCAACATTCCAAAAATATCCGTAAACTGCAGACGGATGAACTGGACTTCTTCTTCTTTTACAATGCGAATAATGTCTTCTCTTGTATATGTAGGCATTTTCTTCCTCCTCTGAGATGCTCAGTCAACAAAGTTCCCACGAGCTATGCACAATGAAAAAAGACGGTTCCCCGCCTTTGTTTCCGGTCATCTGCATTGTACATGAGAATTAGATGTGTTGTCAATAGTTTTTGCAAGTTGGCAGTGCTCTTCTTGCAAAATCCTCTGCATCACTTTCGAGTGGAGGCAGTCCATATGTTCCTTGTTTTTGCACTTCGAGCGCCTTCTGCAGAAGATGGTCCGTCATCGCAGGATTCTTAGGCAGGAAGCTCCCATGGGAATACGTGCAATATACGTTTTTGTAGAGAGCGCCCTCCGTGCCATCTTCGCCGTTATTGCCGGCTCCGAGAACAACTTTTGCAAGCGGTTTGACGCCTTCCCCCAGATACGTGCGGCCGCTGTGGTTTTCAAACCCGTAAAGCGTCTTTGAATCCGGTAGAAAATCACAGACATATGCCGTGTCGCCGATGAAGCGTTTTTTCTTTCCTACCGTCCATATATGGATGGCTCCGAGGCATTCAATGCGGTTTCCGTCATGCTCTTCATAATATTGGCCCATCATCTGATATCCTCCGCAGATACATAGAAATACTTTCCCTGCTTCCACGGCTTCTTTGATTTTCTCTCCTTTTTCCGTAACAAAATCCGTCCGGAGAATGTTCTGCTCCGCGTCCTGGCCGCCTCCGAGAAAAACCATATCATACCGGTCCGGGTCAAAGGCCTCTCCGATGGATACCGCTTCCACTTCGAATGCAATTCCGCGCAGTTTCGCCCTGCGCATAAGAGCCAGAATATTTCCGCGGTCTCCGTAAAGATTCAGGAGATCCGGATATAAGTGACAGAGTCGGATTTTATCTCCCATACTCGAAAACCTCCTTTCCTCTATTTCCAGAAGTCCTTCAGGTGATATCTCTTTACCAGAATTTGCCGGAGCGCAAGCATCGCCGTATAGTTCGGAAGAATATACAGACACTTCCCGTCTTCACATGCCGACAGAGCCTCGTCAACCAGACTGCCGCATGCAGACATCGGGCGTGCCTTCATTCTATTTCTGTCGATGCCCGCATATGCAAGCCGAAGATACATATCCCCGTATCTCTCACCAGACACAAAGACTTTCTCCGGATAGGACCGTGATTCAAAGTCCACATCCCATATCCATGACACGTCTTTCCCGTCAGCGTCGTTGCTGTTCAGAAGCAGGTACATGCCGCCCGCATCCGCAGCCTGTGATACAAAGGAGAGTGCTCTTTCAAGTCCGACCGGATTCTTCACAAGTAACAGGCAAAGTGATTTCCCGCCGATACGGAACTTCTCCATCCGGCCGAAAGCAGGCTGCACCTGCGCCACAGCATTCGCGCAGGCTGCGAAGTTCAGCGACGGTTCATTCCACTGTTCTCCAAGAAGAACGCAGGCGGATACAGCCGCCGCCGTATTGTAGAAATTATGAAGTCCTGGAATCGGAAGGCCGACAGTAACCGATTCGCCCTTCCAGACAAGTGTCACGGGAAACCCGATATCCGAGGGTCCTTTCACCGAAACGGATCCGGAAAGCATGTCCGCCCATTCCTCCGGTGTCGGCATTCGATATGATACCGAAAGAGCCGGTTCCTGCCGCTGATACCCGCAGGAAGGGCAGCGAAACGCACCCAGATGACCAAAGCTTCTGGCTCGATATGTATATTTTGTCTGGCAGAACGGACAGAAGGACGCGTCTGCAGTTGTCTCTCCAAGTGTTGATTTACCGGGATTTGTAACAGAGTTCTCTGTCATGGACGCTTCGTCCATACCGAAAAACACCACGCGGTCTTCCCTTCCTTTGGAAAGTGCGGCTACAAGAGAATCATCCGCGTTCAGCAGTATGCGTGAAGCGGACTTATCCAGGCCTCCGGCAATAAAAGCCTGCGTATGGACCAGTTCTCCATACCGGTCCAGCTGATCGCGGAATAAATTTGTGACAACGCTCACTTGCGGCTGAAGAGGTCCGCTGACCTTAGCAAAAGCTGCTTCATCCGCTTCGAGAACATATACGGTCTTCTTTCCGCTCTTCTCTGCTTTGCGGCGGAGACGGAGACCTTCAACCATAGTGGTTGCAATGCCGGTAGCCAGATTGGCGCCCGACACATTGGTGATAACGTGCAGACCGAGCGATTCCAGAATATCCGTGACCATATGCGTCGTTGTCGTCTTCCCGTTAGTGCCGGTCAGAACGATGATGTGCTGTCCCTGCGAAAGCAGCGAAAGCAGCGGAGGGTATATTTTCAGCGCGACCCGTCCCGGAAGAGTTGTTGCACCTCTGCCGATCAACCGCAGACCGGCACTGACGACTCTGGCTGAAAATACCGCAGTACCCGCCCGAAGACCCATCATAGCGATTCCTTTGCCTTCCTTTTCGTATCATCGATCAGCTGAAGGAATTCATCAAACAGATAATTGTTATCCCAGGGCCCCGGAGCGCCCTCGGGATGATACTGAATCGTAAAAACCGGCTGCTTCAGATAGCGCAGACCTTCAATGGATCCGTCGTTCATATTCAAGTGGCTGATTTCGCAGATATCCGCGGAAAGAGTCTCATCCGTGACGACATAACCGTGATTCTGTGAAGTAATATACACGCGGTCCGCACGAAGATCTTTGACAGGATGGTTTATACCTCTGTGCCCGTAGCGAAGCTTGTGTGTGTCGGCACCGGTCGCAAGAGCCATGAGCTGATGTCCGAGACAGATTCCCATAATGGGTGTACCGGATGAATAGAGATTTGCAATCTGTTCGATGGATGCCTTACAGTCTTTCGGATCGCCGGGGCCGTTGGACAGAAGAATGCCGTCCGCCCCGATACTGAGAATCTCTTCTGCGCTCGTATTCCACGGGAAAACGGTCACTTCACAGCCTCGCTTCGTCAGGTTCCATATAATGTTCTGTTTAACTCCAAAATCAAAAAGCGCAATGCGGTACCTGGGCGCTTCCGCGTTCATCCCGGCAGCGCCTTCGAGCGGCTGAAGGGCTGTCGGAACACCGGAAATAGCTGTGTCTGTAAGTGCAGGTGTATCCCAGCCTTGCTTCCATGCAGGAAAAATCATGCTGCTGCTGCGGCTAACCATGGGTACCAGTTTTGTCCCGTCATACGTCCTAATCTTCTCGAGAGCACCCGGAATATCCGCCTCACTGCCGGCTCCCGATGTCAAAAGCCCGAGCATCGTGCCGTGCTCCCGTATCAGCAGGGTCAAAGCCCGCGTATCCACGCCGCAAATACCCGGAATATTATTTCTCTTTAGATACCTGTTCAAATCTTCCGCATTCCTCTGGTCGCCTTCGACCATGGTCAGATCGCGGACAATAAACGCCTCCACCCAGGGCCGTGTGGATTCTGAAGTCTCTTCAAAAATACCGTAGTTTCCGATAATCGGAGAAGCCATGGTAATTGCCTGCCCTGCATAGGACGCATCCGTGAGGAGTTCCAAGTATCCTGTGACTCCCGTATTGAAAACCACTTCGCAAACGGCTTCCCGATCGGCTCCAAAATGAAATCCCTCGAAAACACTGCCATCACTTAGTACCAGACAAGCTTTTTGCATAGAATCCTCCCTGTATGCCGGATCTCCTGACACCGGCTCTTCACAGATCTTTGCAGACCTTCAAAAGAGACCGTTTCCTGAATCCAATTTCTTAACGTAGTATTCTACCACATTATTCTTGCAGATGCGCAATGATGATCAGCCGGTGTGTGCCGACACCTGTAGGTGTGCATGTAACCAGGGTCAGCTGTTTGCCGGTTCCGGCATCCTTGCCGATATAGTCGTTGAGATAGGTCGGATCGAGCTTTGGAATAATCGTATCGACAATATATGTATACACAGTTCCGTCCATCCTAGTGATTACGATCGAGTCGCCGATCGACATTTCGCCCAACCGGTTGAACAGCTTTCCATAGGCCTTCATTCTGTGTCCGAGGACCACGCAGTTACCGTCTTCTCCCGGCAAAGCAGTCCCTTCCAGAATGCCCGCGCCATAACGAAGCGGAACAATCAGCGCGCTGTCAAGCAACGGAAGATCCAGATCGATCTTATCCATCTGGATCGTTCCGACCGCAGTAAGAACGACATCTTTCGGTAAGTCAACCTTCGGTATCACAGTCTCTGACGGATTAGCCGACGGGTTCGCGGAAGTTGCCGGTATCGTCTCATATCCTTCTCCGGGGATTGCCCAGGCATACCGGTCCACCACGATGGTCGGGTTGCCCTTTTCAATTCCCTTTATTAAAGTCGCTGTTTTTTGCTCGCGAAAATAATTCTCGACCGGCCGCCAGGCGAATACGGCGAGCGCGCAGATAAGCAACAAAATCGCAGCCCAAAGCAGCCATTTGTCGCCTCTTGTAAATTTCCTTTTTGCTTTTCTGTTCGGGGAAACAGGCGTATTTTGAAGGACGGAACTTTTTTTCATGAAATCTTCCTCGTCGGAATGTTTTTCTGCGCATAAATCATCAGCTTCATAATTATACCAAAAAACAAAACGCAAAATGCTTTTTTTATCAAGCATTTTCTGCTATCATGGGTATACTTTTCCATTGAAAATTTCGTTATTTCAGTACCGCGCGTGCGAACAGGAAAGTGGGCTATATGCAGGATTACGAGATGAAAGGAATCTGGAGGAAGGTCACGGACCTCCTTGCCGGAGAAATTTCAGAAGTCAGTCTGAAAACATGGATATTGCCTATGGTCCCTGTTTATGCTGACGATAAGGTCTTCATTCTTTCCGTTCCCGACGCATTTTCCTATACTTATGTCATCCAGTGGCAGAATCTGATCACGCATTCTTTTGCCAGCGTATGTGCGCGCCCTTATGACGTGCAGATTGCCGTTACGGGTTCTCAGGAAATCATGGAGGCTCTTCGCAGAAGCACCTCCCCGAACTCATCCGCAGCAGTTTCCGTATCACCGGACGAAATACGAAGAACCGCCGCACAGCTCAACCCTCAGTATACTTTCGACGCTTTTGTGGTCGGTTCCGGGAACCGTTTTGCTCATGCCGCATGTGTAGCCGTCGCCGAGAAGCTGGGAGGACGCAACTACAATCCATTATTTCTGTATGGAGGATCCGGTCTTGGCAAGACCCATCTTATGCACTCCATCGGCAATTTTGTTACGCGTAAACACCCCGAAAAGAAAGTTGTCTACGTGCAGTGCGAACAGTTTGTGAATGAATTTATTTCCGCCATCAAAGAAATATCGTATGACGATTTTCGCGAAAAATACCGCAGCGCCGACCTGCTTCTGATTGACGATATTCAATTCATCGAAGGCAAAGAACAGATGCAGATTGAGTTCTTCCACACGTTCAACGCACTTCATGAATCCGGCAAACACATAGTCATGACCTGTGATAAACCTCCGCAGAGCCTGGCGTCCCTCGAAGAACGCCTTCGTACCCGTTTCTCTTCCGGACTGATTGTAGATATTCAGCCGCCGGATTACGAGACGCGGGTTGCCATCCTTAAGCGGCGCGCACAGCAGAACAATGTCAACGTTCCGGAGGATGTTTTCGATTACATATCTGCGAACATTGCGACCAATATCCGCGAACTCGACGGTGCCTTCAATACGGTACTGGCCTATAGTCTTCTTGCGGGCTCAATTGATCTCGAGGTCGCCTCCGCCGCCTTGAAGGATATTATTCAGCCTCGTCCGAGCCGTCAGATTACAGCACAGATGATGATGGAAGTCGTCGCCCGTTTTTATAATGTTTCTGTTAATGAGATTTTATCAAACCGGCGCAGTATGGACATTACGCTGCCCAGACAAGTAGCTATGTACCTGTGCCGGTTTGTTCTGAATATGACATTCCCTAAGATCGGTGAGGAATTCGGCGGCAAAGACCACACGACAGTCATGCATGCCTGCAACAAAGTCTCCTCCGATCTCAACTCCGTAAACTCTTCCCTCTCCCATGACATCGAAGAAATCAAAAAACGTCTTTCTGTCTAACAATTATCCACTTTTTTTTGCGCCAATGTGGATAAAATAGAGGGGATTTCCTGTGGACGAAACAGTGGACAAAAGCGCTGTGCACAGATGTCGGATAACCCCTCTTTTGTCCACCTGATTATCCACTCTTTATGAACAGCCAAAACATATATGCTGCAGCGCTTTTCAGGTTTTTCCACGTGACTCACACACCATAATAAGAGGGCGGAGATTTCATCTTTATTTAGGTAGACGCCGGACTTTTATTTTATCAAATAGGATTCATTCATTTTTTGAGAATTTAAAAAGTTGTGGAAAAGTCAAATGTCAAATATATTGTTTTTATATTTCATTTGTGTTACAAAAAGTTCTTTCTTTTTTCCCGTGTTTCTCCTATTTAAATTATAACTTTTACTGAAATTATGCAGATTTTTGACTGTTTTTTCTGTATAATGGAGTTATTATAGAATCGCTATATGGAGGTATTCCAATGAAATTTATATGTTCCAGAGACCGTCTGATGGAAGCAATTTCAATTGTGCAGAAAGCTGTATCTACGAGATCCACACTTCCTATTCTGGACGGTATTCTTATAGAATCGTCGATGGATGATGGCGTGAAATTAACAGGATATGATATGGAGACAGGTATTGAGTCACAGGTAGAGTCCGATGTGACTGAAGGAGGATCCATTGTCATCAATTCCAGACTTTTTGGAGAGATTGTAAGGAAGCTTCCCGACAACCAGGTGGTTATTGAGAGCAACAGCCAGATGCAGATCAGTATTGAGAGCGGATCTTCGGTTTTCTCCATTAAAGGAATGTCAGCCGAAGGTTATCCGAAGATTCCGATAGTTGCGGATGCAGAGAAGATAACACTTCCGCAGAATATTCTGAAGGATATGATTCGGCAGACTATTTTTGCCGTATCAACAGATGAGAGTAGACCCACATTAAATGGCTGCTTCTTCACATGCGACGGTTTTGCCATTGAGATGGTTGCCATTGACGGTTTCCGTCTTGCTCTGCGCAAACAGCTGCTTGGAGAGAATCTTCCGGTCATGAAGTTCATCATTCCAGGTAAGGCGCTCCATGAAGTCGGACGCATTCTGGGCGGCAAGGATACAGAGCTCGTCGTATACTCTTCCGCCAATCATATTTTATTTGATACAGGGAAGGTACGTGTCGTTTCCCGCCTGATTCAGGGTGAATACATGAACTATCGTGCTATCCTTCCGAAAACATCGAATACGACCCTTCTTGTCTCTCCTGTCGCTATGCTGGAAGCAATGGAGAGGGCATCGCTGATTATTATTTCCGAGGACAGAAGATGTCCTGTTCAGCTGGCCATGCCGGACGATGAGACCCTTGTTATCAGTGCCAGCACGGAACTGGGCACTTTGCGTGAAGAAATTCCGGTGAATATCACCGGTGAGCGAATTGATATTGACTTCAATCC
>Ga0302289_1000463_pt1 | contig 18089 bp, 18 predicted proteins | sample III_Fen_N1_2_FD_194552 | JGI IMG/M metagenome (GOLD analysis project Ga0302289, IMG submission 194552) | Peat permafrost microbial communities from Stordalen Mire near Abisko, Sweden - III_Fen_N1_2 | ecosystem: Environmental > Terrestrial > Soil > Wetlands > Permafrost | place: Sweden: Abisko... | reverse complement strand
AAGAGTTCGGCTGTGCCGAACAAGGAATTACAAAGTATACCAGTTTTTCTGCATACGGACAGTCCTCGGATCGCATTGCGATCCTGCGGAACTATTCGAAAAGCAACCGTTTCTATTTACAGGAGTTCGGCTGTGCCGAACAAGGAATTACAAAGTATACCAGTTTTTCTGCATACGGACAGTCCTCGGATCGCATTGCGATCCTGCGGAACTATTCGAAAAGCAACCGTTTCTATTTACAGGAGTTCGGCTGTGCCGAACAAGGAATTACTTTTCTTCGGTTGAGGAAACATTTTGTGCGGAAGAGGGTTCGGCATATGCGGTGGGCGATGTCTGGGCCTGAAGACTGTGTTCTCTTTTGTGGATTTTGTGATTTGTAAGAATTACATATGTGGCGATAAGAGCGGCTCCGACTCCTGCAGTAATGGCACCGATAATGTCTTTTCCACTCGATATGAGGTATGCAACAATAGCGATTGTTATGATGGCTCCGATGGAAGCAATCAGTATTTCAAGTTTGCGTTCGGATTTCATTATATTGCTCCTTTTCTATTCGTAACGCTATTGTGCACCGAACAGCGGGAAAAATCAAATAAAAGATATGTCGGCGCAATACATTGCAGTGACGAAAGAAGTAGAGTGGGCTCAATTGAGTGCCTGATAATCAGAGGGGTTTGAATGATTTCTGAGACTTTTTCAGACCGTCCGAATTTTCAGGAAGTTCTCCATGATAATTTTCCCCTGTTCCGTCAGGATGGATTCCGGATGGAATTGGACACCATACACAGGATATTCGCGATGCATGACGCCCATGACCGTATCATCAGGTGCTGATGCTGTTACGATGAGACAATCGGGAATCGTTTTCGGATCGGCGGCCAGCGAGTGATAGCGGGCGACCTGTATGGTTGACGGCAGGCCCTGAAAGATCGGACAAATGGGTGATGTGCCGGAGGCATCCTGCACGATATGAACAGAGCGCCTTTTGCCGTGTACCAGTTCGGGCGCGTGTATAATAACGCCGCCGAATGCTTCCGTGATGGCCTGATGTCCCAGACAGATACCCAGGATCGGAATTTTGCCGGCGAAATGTTGGATCGCAGAGATGGAGATGCCGGCTGTGACCGGGAAACCCGGGCCGGGGGAGATAATGATATGGGTGGGCGCGAGTTTTTCGATATCGGCGAGTGTGACCGCATTGTTGCGGACGACCTGGATATCCGGATTGATTTCGCCGACAAGCTGATAGACGTTATAAGTGAATGAATCGAAGTTATCAATCAGAAGAATCATCTCATGCCACCTGCTTTCTCTAAGGCTGTGAAAAGGGCTTTTGACTTGTTCAAGGTTTCCAGATATTCGTTTTCGGGAACCGAGTCGGCAACAATACCGGCTCCGGCCTGGATGTAAATTTTGCCGTTGCGAATGACGGATGTGCGGATGGCGATGCATGTGTCCATATTGCCGTCAAATCCGAGATAGCCGATTGCGCCTCCGTAGACTCCGCGGCGGAGGGGTTCGAGTTCGTCGATGATTTCCATCGCGCGGACTTTGGGGGCTCCGGAAAGTGTTCCTGCAGGTAGGAGCGATGAAAGAACATCGACGGTGGACTGGCCGGGACGGAGTGTACCTTCGACATTTGTTACAATGTGCATGACATGGGAGTATTTTTCGACATGTCCCATGTTGTGGACTTCGACCGTGCCGAAGGAAGAGACTTTGCCGACGTCGTTTCGAGAGAGATCAACGAGCATATAGTGTTCGGAGATCTCTTTTTCATCGGCGAGCAGATCGGCTTCAAGAAGGCGGTCTTCGGCGTCGCTTATGCCGCGCGGACGCGTGCCTGCGATCGGGCAGGTCTCGATGCGGCCGTTTGTTACGCGCACCAGCATTTCCGGTGATGAACCTACGATCGCAGTGTCTTCCAGCTGAAGAAAAAACATATAGGGCGAAGGGTTCACACTGCGGAGTGCGCGATATACGGGCAGAGGATCTCCCTGATAGTCCGCAGTAAAGCGCTGGGAAAGTACGACCTGGAAGATGTCGCCGTCGCGGATATAGGCACGGGCTTTGTCGACGCTGTCGCAGAAAACCTGTTTTTCGGTCTGCGGTTCAAAAATCAAGGATTCCGGGTGGATGCGCGCAAGCTCCGAGACGACCGGATTTTCGATTTCCTGGATGATTTCGCCGAGACGCTGGGTGGCCTGCGCATAGGCATCGCCGCCGCCCTCCGAAAAGACATTCACAATAACCGTAATTTCGTTCTTGAAATGGTCAAATACGATGACTTCGCCGGGAGCGGTCAGCTGGCAGTCAGGCAGTCCGATGGTGTCCGGATTGTTGTCCGGAAGAATCTCGCAATAGCGCACGAAATCATATCCGAAATATCCGAGCAGACCGCAATAGAAGTGATTGATGTAGGAAAACGGTTCGGATTCGCACTGACGGACGAGTTCGCGCAGCTGCGGGACGGGTGTGTCGCCCAAAAGATCGGCGGGATATTCCTGACCGAGTTTTTTGTAGGTTGTTTTTCCGGCAGCGACGGAGAATTCGAGAATGGGATGCCGGCCCATGATCGAGTATCTTGCCCAGCGCTCGCCTCCGACTACACTCTCCAACAGGAAAGAATGCGGACGGCAGCCGAATTTCTGGAAAACCGAAATCGGAGTAAAGAGATCGGCATTGATGTGCTGGACCACAGGAATCACCCGAGCAGTCCGTGTAAGGACGGAGAATTCCTCATAGGAAGGGAAAATCATATGTGTACCTCCGTAAATTCGTGCACGAAATCACCCAGCCGGGCGGCAATCGCTTCTTCAGAAATGCCTTCCGCAATGCAGTCTTCAATGCGTCGGACAATAGCGGATCCGACAATCACACCGTCACAATAGGCTTCCAGTTCCCTTTTCTGTTCCGGAGTGGAGACGCCAAAGCCGATGCATTTCGGGATATCGGATCCTTCGTTCAGGGAATCGAAATAGCTCTTGAAGTCGGTTGCATAGGAACTGCGCTCACCGGTTACGCCCAGAGAGGCTACGCAATAGAGGAAGCCCTGCGCCTGTGCAAGAATCCGTTTTGCGCGTTCCTGTGAAACGGGCGTCACCATGGAAATCAGATATACGCCATGTGCGTCCGCTGCCGGACGGGCTTCGTCCCGTTCTTCGAGAGGAAGATCCGGAATGATGACGCCGGAGATGCCGGACATCTCACAGGCTGTGAAGAACTTCTCCAACCCGTATACGAAAATGGAATTGAAGTACAGGAGAAGTACGACCGGAATCAATGGAAATTCAGTGGATATTCGGCTCGAAAGGGAAAATACATCTGCAAGGCGCGTTCCGTTGGCAAGTGCGCGCTCATCGGCACGCATGATGACCGGACCGTCGGCGGAAGGATCAGAGTAAGGCACGCCGAACTCGACAAGTGTCGCGCCATTTTCGATCATGGCTTTTGCAATCAGATAGGAGGCCTCGATCGAGGGATCTCCTGCGGTTATAAAGGGTATAAAGGCCTTTTTGCCTTCGGACCGAAGCTTCGCAAAAGAGGCGTCGATCCGATTGACCTTCGTATTCACAGTATTCATTCTTCTATCCTCCTCTTCAGACGATCTGGCCGCGATACCGGCCGATGGCTTCCACATCTTTGTCTCCGCGCCCGGACAAGGTCACAACAACCATGTCTTCCGGCTTGAATTCAGCGTGCATTTTCCGTAGAAGTGCAACGGCGTGGGCGCTCTCGATCGCGGGAATGATGCCCTCCATGCGACTGAGATATTCGAATGCGTCTATCGCTTCTTCATCGGTTACAGCGTAGTACTCCCCGCGGCCGGTTTTGTGAAGATATGCGTGTTCCGGACCGATGCCCGGATAATCGAGACCGGCCGATATGGAGTAAACAGGAGCAATTTGCCCCTCATCATCCTGCAGGAAAATTGACTTCATGCCATGGAAAACGCCTATGGTACCGCCGGTCAGGGATGCGGCGTGTCGACCCGTATCTACGCCTTCACCGCCGGCCTCTGCGCCGATCAAACGGACGGATGCATCTTCGATGAAAGGATAGAATGTGCCGATGGCATTGCTGCCGCCGCCGACGCAGGCAAAGAGTGCCGTTGGCAGCCGGTTGTATTTTTCAAGCATTTCTGCGCGGATCTCGTCGCCGATCACCCGCTGAAAATCGCGGACGATCTCCGGATACGGATGCGGGCCGACTACGGAACCGACCACATAATAGGTGTCGCTGACACGCCGGGACCATTCACGGAGAGCTTCGCTGGTCGCATCCTTGAGTGTCGCGGTGCCGGTTGTGACCGGGTGCACTTTTGCGCCCAGGAGCTCCATGCGATACACATTCAGCGCCTGACGGCGGGTATCTTCTTCACCCATGAATACATCGCATGACAGACCAAAGAGGGCGGCCGCTGTCGCTGTTGCCACGCCGTGCTGGCCTGCGCCTGTTTCTGCAATCACGCGCTTCTTTCCCATACGGCGGGCCAGAAGCACCTGCCCAAGAACATTGTTGATTTTGTGCGCGCCAGTGTGGTTCAGATCTTCGCGCTTCAGGAAAACCTGCGTACCGAGATCGGCGGACATCCGCTCCGCTCTATAGAGAAGGGAGGGACGGCCGGCATATTCGCGCAGGAGTGTTTTAAATTCCAGATCGAATGTCGGATCCGCCTGCGCCTCGCGGTATGCATTTTCCAGTTCTGTCAAAGCGAACATCAGCGTTTCCGCTGCGTACTGTCCGCCGTATTCTCCAAATCTGCCTTTTGACATAGGAATCATCCTTTCCTGATCCGCCCGGTCGTGATGACCGAACGGTGCTTTTCGAATTTACTGAGGAATATCAGACAGCAGTGCATGCATTTTGTCTTCGACACTGCCGCCGTTCTGTGATTCGCGCATGAGACTTTCACCGATCAGTACGGCATGGACACCGCTGCGGTAACAGCGTGAAAGATCGTTTGCCGTCAGTATGCCGCTTTCTGATACGATTGTTCGGCCGCAGGGGATCATGGGCGCCAGCCGTTCGGTTGTGCCCAGATCGACATGGAAGCTGTGCAGATCTCGGTTGTTGATGCCGATAATCGGGGCGTCAAGATCGAGAGCCCGCATGACTTCGTCCATCGTATGGACTTCCAACAGGACGGAGAGTCCGAGATCGCCGGCCGTCCGCATAAAAGACGAAAGCGTCTTGTCCGGAAGAAGCGCTGCGATCAGAAGAATGGCTGATGCTCCCAGTATACGCGCTTCATAAATCTGGCTGACATCAATCGTAAAATCTTTGCGCAGAATGGGAAGAGTCACCGTATTTTCGACATCGGTCAGATGGTAATCGCTTCCCAGGAAAAAGTCCTGTTCCGTGAGAACGGATATCGCAGCCGCTCCGCCGCGTTCATAAGCAAGAGCCTGCTCGGCCGGACGAAAATCGGGAGCGAGGATACCTTTGGACGGCGACGCTTTTTTGACTTCGGCAATCATCGAAATACCCTGTGTCTTAAGTGCTTTGGAAAAGGAACGGGTTACGGGAAGCGAAGCCATCGCCTTCTCAGCGAGTTCTTCGATCGTACGGTGCTCCATGCGGGCCTGAATCCGTTCGGCCTTTTTCGCGACAATACGATCGAGAATGGTTCCCGTCGAAGTAGTCCGATCCAATATTTCACTCATCATCTGCGGTGTATATACACTCATTGTATTCAACTCCTTACAAATTCCGGATATCGTCGCGATTTGTAAATGCGCGGATTTCTTCGAGCTTCGCCATTGCTTTGCCCGAATCCAGTGTCTCCTGCGCCAAAACAACCGCTTCAGCCAGTGAAGCCGCCTGCTGTCCGACATAGAGAGTTGCGGCGGCATTCAGGACGACAATATCGCGGTGCGCGCCTTTTTGCCCGTTGAAAATATCCAGGGAAATCTGTACGTTCTCTGCTGGTGTACCGCCCTGCAGATCCTGCAGAGTATAGACGGGGAGGCCGAACTGCTCAGGAACGATCGTATATTCTTCGATGCGGTCGGGAAAGACCTCGAGAACATAGGTAAGGCCCGTGTTGGTGATTTCATCGGATCCGTCGGAACCGTGAACGACCAGAGAATGCTTCTCACCGAGATTCTGCAGCGTCTTTGCAATAAAGGGCATGATTTCCTGACTATAGACACCCAGTACCTGTGCATTGGCTGCGGCCGGGTTGGAGAGAGGCCCGAGAATGTTGAAAATATTGCGGACAGCAAGCTGTTTGCGGACGGGACCGGCAAAACGCATGGCCGGATGGAAGGTCGGTGCGAACATAAAGCCAAAGCCGATTTCTTCGATACAGCGTTCTACAGCTGCCGGTGAAAGGGCTATGTTAATTCCGATGGATTCGTAAAAGTCAGCGCTTCCGGAGCGGCTTGAGACGGAGCGGTTGCCATGCTTGGCAACGCAGGCGCCGCCTGCAGCCGCAACGATAGCTGCGGTGGAGGAAATGTTGAACGTATTGGTGCCGTCTCCGCCTGTGCCGACCGGATCGACACAGAAGGGAACCTTCGGATGAATGCGGTTGGCTTTTTCGGCGAGGGCGCGTGCACCGCCGGTGATTTCGTCAACGGTTTCGCCTTTGACGCGCAATCCGATCAGGAGTCCTGCGATCTGTGCGTCGGTTGCTTTGCCGGACATAATCTGGTCAATGGCGTCATAGGCTTCCTGCTGCGTGAGGTTTTTACCTTCAATAATGGTTTTGATTGCGTGTGAGATCTGCATGTTGATTGCCCGCCTTTCTTCGATTCATCGTTTGCATTCGACTTCATCGGCAGAGATACAAAAAAACCCTTGTCTCTGCCAAATAAATTGCAGGGACAAGAGCCTTATAACTCCTGCGGTACCACCTTGCGTTAGTCACAAAGAATGCGACTCACTCATCTTATCGTACTGTCATACGACTCTGCCGGATAACGGGCCAGATCCCCGTCAGCGCCTACTCGATTACTCTTTCGGGCTGCCCTCGTAAGTCCATTCACTATGTCCCGCCATACTGCAATCCCACCATCTGCAGATCTCTGTGATCTTGGAAACATACCTACTACTCTTACTCAACAGTTTGTGTTGTTGAATTAGTGCTATTGTAAACGCGAAAAAAGGTCTTGTCAACAGGTGCAATATCTTTCATATCATGTATGAAACGGGTAAAAATGAAGTAGAATGGAAAAAACGGATCTTCTTTCCACAAAAAATTGCTTTATCAATAGAAAAGGGGAGGATCATTAAATGACTGTTACACCTCCGCTCGTACAGAGCTATGCGTAAGAATTCACCTGCTGAAAAACGGGTACTGTATATCCCCAATCTCTTTGTAAGGTTAGGTCTGGCAGGATTTGCGCTGATCGGGATCGGATTTTTTCTTGCACCGCTCAAAATTGGCATTCTGAATATCGGGAACGCATTCGGGATTTTTTGCTGCGCACTTTTGGCAGTCTTCTTCGGATGCAACCGGTATTTTTCACGTTTGCTGGGAAAAATATCTATGTCGCTTGCGGGCCGGTGGATTCTGCGCGGATTGGCTGTGCTGGTGATTGCCGGCGTTCTTCTCGTTGCTTTCCTGTCTGTTCTCATGATACGTGCGTCCGCATCTCCTACGAGCCAACCGGAGACGGTCATAGTGCTCGGGTGCAAGGTGAATGGCAGCACGCCAAGTCTGATGCTGGTAAGACGTTTGGATGCTGCATATGACTACCTCGTTCGGCATGAAAAGGCAGTCGTCATCGTTACCGGCGGACAGGGCCCGGATGAAAATATCAGCGAAGCGGATGCGGAACGGAGCTATCTTTTGCAAAAAGGGATTTCCGGGGATCGGATTTATTTGGAAGACCAATCCACTTCGACGATTGAAAACCTGCGAAACGCGCAGGCCATCATGCATACGAACAGCTGGGGGGATACGGCTCTCATCGCTACAGACGGATTTCATGAGTACCGAGCACAGATGATTGCCGACAGTCTTGGACTCAAGGCGCAGGGACTTTCATCGGCAACGCCTGGCTGGCTGCTGCCGACCTATTGGGTTCGCGAATGGTTTGGCATTGTTCATGAGTTTTATGCTCCTGCGCAGCGAACTGTACTTGTTCCGGCGACCGGAAATTCTTCGGATTCCGCAGAGGACACAACCCTTTTGCCATCTGCGGATTTGACGAACGGAACAACAACTCCGGCCGTGACACAGACTGCAGCTGCACCGACAACAATTGCACCGACGCCTGTACCGACGATTTCTGCAGCCGATATTTCGGCGATGGATGCCGAAACGACGGTGGATGTTTCACAACTGGATGAGGATACAATTCAGGCGTGTTTCTATTCGGAAGAGATACCGGATACGGTTTTTGCCCGGATGGACGGCAAATCATTTAAAGAGGACGGGCAGATTCTCCGCTCAGATCTGCGGTATGTGCGCGTATTGCACTGGGGACCGGACGGCGAGGTGCATATCGGTGAACTGATTGTGAACCGGAAAATTGCGGATGATATTGTCGATATTTTCCACAGTCTGTACGGTGCCGATTATGTGATCGGGAAAATGGTTCTGATTGATACGTACATTGCGTCCGACAATTCAACTTTCGAGGAAAACAATACAGCGGATGATGTTTCGATGGCGGACAACAATACGTCTTCTTTCAATTATCGCGTTGTTGCGGGATCAACATCGCTGTCAAATCACGCCCGTGGACTCGCCATTGATGTGAATCCATTCTACAATCCCTGGGTGCATACGCTCAACGGTGTCGAGATGGTGGAACCTGAATCGGGCGCGCAGTATGCGGACCGTTCGCTGGATTGTCCTTACTATATAAACCACGAGGATTTGTGTTATCAGCTGTTCATCGGACATGGATTTACATGGGGGGGCGACTGGAACACATCCAAGGATTACCAACACTTCCAGAAGACATCCTGAGGTACTGTTGATAATGAGAAAAGGATTGGAACGGATGTTGACAGATAAGAAAAGGTTTCGTATAATACAGAAAGACTTTACCGCTTTACTTAGTTAAAGCAGTAAAGCAATCCGACCGGAAACATACAGGAGGTTTCACATGGGAGATTATCGATTTCACACACCGGACGGCGTAAGTGACCTGCTTCCGGATGACTGCCTGACCAAGCGCGGGCTGGAACACAGGCTGCGGGGCACTTTTGCTTCCAACGGCTATCAGGAAATCGAGACGCCCGGCATTGAGTTCTATGATGTCTATGCCGGCGGCAGCTTCGTAGCGCAGGAGAATCTCTACAAGCTCTCCGATCAGGAAGGGCGTATTTTGTCTCTTCGATACGATGGAACGGTGCCGGTCGCAAGGCTGGCTGCGACACTTTTTAAAGATGTTGAACCGCCGATCCGCCTGTCCTACCTCGAAAATATGTACCGTTTCCGTGAGTCGGGCGGAGGACGCCAACGCGAATTCTCGCAGGCCGGAGTGGAACTGCTCGGAATTTCCTCGCCTCAGGCGGATGCCGAAGTCATCGCACTTGCGATTGCGTCCGCACTGGAAATCGGACTGACGGATCTTCAAATTTCGATCGGGCAGGCGGAATTTTTCCGCGGACTGATGGAGGAATGGGGCATTGCGGCAGAGGATGCAGCGGAGATTTCGCGGCACATCGACCAGAAGGATACCGTGGCGCTCGAAAAGGCGGCGGACCGTTTTGGTCTTACGTCTGATGCAAAAGAAACACTTCTGATGATCCCGGCACTTTTCGGTGCATATGAGACATTGGACGCTTTCGAAAAACGCGTAAAAAGTCCAAGAGCCATCGCCGCCCTGCAGAATGTGCGGGAGATTCTGGAAATTCTGGATGACTATGGTTACATGAAATATATGACGGTGGATCTCGGGATGCTTCGGAGTCTGGACTATTACACCGGGATGATTTTCAAAGGATTTACCTATGAAATCGGATTTCCTGTTATTTCCGGCGGGCGATACGACAAAGTTGTTTCCGCTTTCGGGCGCGATATGGCTGCTGTCGGATTTTCACTCAGCATACACCTGTGTATGTCGGCACTTCGCCGTCAGGGGAAAGAATTCCTCCACACCCATGTCGACACGGTCATCGGTTACAGCCACGAACCGGGCATGCGCAAGATGGCACTTTCTATGGCGGAATCTCTTCGAAACGAAGGTCTGATTGTGCTCGTGGACTGCGAGGGCATGGACGAAGAAACGCTGAATCATTTTACAGAGAAAAAGGGCATCGAACAGATGGTATTTTTAAACAGCAGTGCATGTGACTGTGAAGAGGAAGAAAAATGTCAGATATGATTACGATCGCTTTATCCAAAGGACGCCTAGCTGACCAGGCACTTGACCTTCTGGAGGCTTCCGGATATGACTGCAGTGCAGCCCGTGAAAAGTCCAGACGGCTGATTCTCGAAGATGAGAAAGCCGGACTGCGCTTCATCATGGCAAAGCCGGCAGATGTTCCGACCTATGTCGAATACGGTGCTGCGGACATCGGTGTCGTCGGCAAAGACACATTGCTCGAAGAGGGCCGCCAACTGTACGAGGTCATCGATCTCGAGTTCGGAGCCTGTCAGATGTGTGTCTGCGGACCGGCTGCCCTGAAGGGGAAGCTCGACCAGATTCCCAACAAACGGGTCGCATCCAAATACCCGAATATCACAAGGTCCTATTTTGAAGGAACCAAACGTGAGAGCGTCGAAATTATCAAGCTGAACGGATCTGTCGAACTCGCTCCGCTGATCGGCCTCGCCGAAGTGATCGTCGATATCGTCGAATCCGGACGCACACTGCGCGAAAACGGACTGGATGTCCTCGAAGTGATTGCGGATATTTCCGCACGCGTCATTGTCAATCGCGTCTCAATGAAGATGAAAGCACAGAGCATTCTTCCAATGCTGGACGCCCTCCGCGCCCAGCTTGCGAAACAGAAAGAACAGAAATGCAGAGAGGAAGCGGCATCCACATGAAATGCAGAAGAATTGATGCGAAAATTGAAATTCACGCCCAAATCTGCGAAGAACTCGGGATGCGCGGGAAAATGGAGCTCGGCCCGGTTATGGATACCGTAAACGCTATTCTTTCCGACGTCCGTGAAAACAAGGACGAGGCGGTCCGGAAATACACGCTCCGATTCGACCGGGCGGATCTCGCTCCGTCTGATTTCCGTGTCACCGACAAAGAAATCCTCGATGCGGTTTCGCAGACCGATCCCGAACTTCTTGCAGTTCTTCGAAAATCCGCAGCAAACATCCGGGCCTTTCATGAGAAGCAGCTCGAGTCCGGTTTTTCCATGGACGTCGGACAGGGCTCGCAAATCGGTATGATCGTGCGCCCGCTCTCCGTCGCAGGCATCTACGTGCCCGGAGGCACCGCTCCGCTGCCCTCTACAGTCCTTATGAACGTTATTCCTGCCAAGACCGCCGGGGTGCCCCGCGTCGTGCTCTGCACGCCGCCCCGCGCCGACGGTTCGATTGCCCCGGTGATCCTCGCCGCCGCGCAGATCGCCGGCGCCGATGAGATCTATAAAGTCGGCGGCGCGCAGGCCATCGCCGCGATGGCCTACGGCACGCCTTCGATTCCGCGTGTCGACAAGATCTGCGGACCCGGGAACATTTACGTCAACACAGCAAAGCGGCTCGTTTTCGGGCAGGTCGATATTGATATGTTTGCCGGCCCCAGCGAGATTCTGATCATCGCCGATGACACGGCCAACCCGGAATATGTCGCAGCGGACATGCTTTCACAGGCCGAACATGACAAGCTGGCATCGGCGATTTTGCTGACGACCAGTGCTGTGATGGCCGATGCAGTCGCAGAAGCGATTGACCGGCGCTCGGAGCTTCTTGACCGGCGCGACATTCTGGAGAGATCCCTTGCCGATTACTGCGCGATCCTCACTGTTCCGGATCTGGATTCGGCCCTGACTTTTGCCAACGAACTCGCGCCGGAGCATCTCGAATTATGTATCCGGGATGCGGAGAAGTATGTACCGGCCATCCAAAATGCAGGCGCGATTTTCCTCGGAAACTATACGCCGGAACCGCTTGGCGACTATTTTGCCGGCCCGAACCACACGTTGCCTACATCCGGAACCGCACGGTTTTTCTCCCCGCTGAACACGGGAGATTTTGTAAAAAAGATGAGCGTACTACGCTACAGCGAAACATCCCTGCGGGAGTGTTATCTGGATGTGGCACGTTTTGCAGAGGCGGAGGGACTGACCGGCCATGCGGCCGCAGTCCGGGTACGCTTTGAGAAGGAGATCGAATCATGAGCCGTTTCTGGAATAAAAAAACCGGATCGCTGACACCCTATGTGGCAGGTGAACAGCCGCTCCCGGGACAAAAAGTCATCAAACTCAACACCAATGAGAATCCGTATCCGCCGTCGCCTGCGATTGCGGAATTTCTGAAGACGTTTGATCCGGCTCTGCTCCGGCTCTATCCGGAGCCATCGAGCCGGAAGCTTCGCGAGGCGCTCGCCGAATTTTACGGCGTCCGTCCGGAGCAGGTTTTCTGCGGCAATGGATCCGATGAAGTGCTGGCGTTTAGTTTTCAGGCGTTTTTCGAGACGGAAGACGGCGCAAACCCACTGTTCATTCCGGATGTTTCCTACAGCTTCTATCCGGTCTATGCGCAGCTCTTCGAGATTCCGACAGAGAAGATTCCGCTGAATGAAGATTTCACCATTCCTGTTGATGCATTCTGCCGTCCCTCGGGAGGGGTGGCCATTGCGACTCCGAACGCGCCGACGACTCTTGCAATGTCACAGTCCGATATCCGGAAGATTCTGGAGAGTCAGCCAGACCGGCTCGTCCTCATCGACCAGGCCTATGCGGCTTTCGGAGAAGAATTCTGTACCGGCCTTCTGGAGGAACACCCGAATCTTCTTATCATCGGCACGCTGTCCAAATCGCACTCGCTGGCCGGCCTTCGTGTCGGTTTCGCGATTGCGTCGGAAGAGATTATCGAAGGATTGAAGCGCGTACGCGATTCCTTTAACTCCTATCCGGTTGACACACTGGCGCTTGAGCTTGCGACCCTTGCGGTCCGTGACCGGTCCTGGTATGAAGAGAACAGACGCCGCATTCTGAAGACGCGTGCCGGGTCGGCCGCCGCGCTTTCTGCCATGGGGTGGGACGTGCTGGACACAAGCGCGAATTTTCTCTTCGCAAAACCCGCCGGAATCAGTGCCGGAGAACTCTACAAAAAACTGCGCGCGGCAGGTATACTGGTAAGGTACTTTGACAAGCCGCGCATCCGCGAATATCTGCGGATTTCAGTAGGAACAGACGAAGAAATGAACACTCTTCTGTCAGCAATAGAGAACATTCTACAGCGAAGAAACGAGGATTCCATATGAAAAAGGGAGGCAGCACGGTCATGAGAAATGCACAATTGTCACGCACGACCAATGAGACCACCGTTCGTGTCCACTTGGATCTCGACGGGTTCGGAACCAGCGAAATCGATACCGGCATCGGGTTTTTGGATCACATGATGGAGCTTCTGGCACGTCATGGCGGTTTGGATCTGACTGTGGCTGCACAGGGTGACCTTCGCGTTGACGGACACCACACCGTTGAGGACATCGGCATTGTGATCGGGAAGACACTTTCCGCTGCGCTCGGCGAAAAGCGGGGGATCAACCGCTACGGCAACGCAGTCATACCGATGGACGAGACACTCGCGACCTGTGCGTTGGATCTGTCCGGACGGCCGTATCTTGTTTTTTCAGCAACGTATTCCAGCGACCGTGTTGGGGATCTCGACACGGAACTGATTGAAGAGTTTTTTCGTGCGGTTGCTTTCAACGCAGGTATCACGCTGCACCTGCGCTGCGAGTATGGAGCCAACGATCACCACAAAATCGAGGCGATGTTCAAGGCTTTTGCCCGTGCGCTCCGCATGGCGGTCGCCATCGATCCGGATTTTTCCGATCAGATTCCATCCACAAAAGGCGTTTTGACCTGATTCCGGAAGCCGCTTGCCGGCTGACATTTCGAAAAAGAAGTCGTATTGTGACGCAGTTTTTTGCGTCATAAGAAAGAAATATAACAGGAGGCAAGATTATGAGTTTGCAAAAAGATACAGAGTACATTCCTCTACCTCTTTTTATTCGCGGAAAAGTACGGAACGTCTATGACCTGGGAGATTCTCTCCTGATGGTAGTCACGGATCGCATATCTGCATTCGACGTCGTTTTCGACGAACTGATTCCGGACAAAGGCAAGGTGCTCAACAGCATTTCGGCCTTCTGGTTCGACCATACGAAAGATGTCATCCCGAACCATGTGATCTCGACGAATCCGGCGGACTATCCGATGGGACTTTCCGCATATGCTAATGAACTCAGAGGAAGATCCATGTGGGTGAAAAAAGTTGAAATGCTTCCTGCAGAGTGCATCGTCCGCGGTTATCTGGAAGGATCCGCACTCAAAGAGTACAAAGCATCCGGCACAATCGGAGGCGTCCGTATGCCGGAGGGCATGAAACAGGCCGATAAGCTTCCTGCACCCATGTTCACACCGTCGACCAAGGCGGATGAAGGGCATGATATCAACATCACATTTGCACAGCTCGTCGATCTGATCGGCAAAAGAGACGCGGAGCAGCTTGCAGATGCCAGTCTGTCGCTTTATAACACAGCCGCCGCACATGCATTTTCGAAAGGCCTCATTCTTGCGGATACGAAGTTCGAATTTGGGAAAATTGACGGGAAACTCGTCATCGCTGATGAGATGTTTACGCCCGATTCCTCACGGTTCTGGGATCTTGCCGATTACGAACCGGGACGCGCACAGAAAAGCTTCGACAAGCAGTATCTTCGTGAATGGCTCGAGACGCTTGACTGGGATAAGACCTATCCTGCCCCGCATCTGCCGGAGGATGTCATCGCCCGAACGGCGGCCAAATATCGCGAGGCATACAGTCTCCTGACAGGAAAGGAACTCGAATGATTGCAATCATAGATTACGGGATGGGCAATCTGGGCTCCGTCCAGAAAGCGCTGACCTATCTCGGATACGATTCGGTGATCACGGATTCGCCTGCAAAGGCGCTGTCCGCATCCGGACTGATTCTTCCGGGCGTCGGAGCGGTGTCCTATGCCATGCAGGCTCTGCGCGACAAAGGAATGGACCGTGTCGTTTTCGAATATGTAGAATCCGGCCGCCCGTTTCTCGGTATTTGTCTCGGCATGCAGATGCTTTTTGATTCTTCCGAAGAAGGAGACGGGACGGCCAAAGGTCTCGGACTCCTCCCTGGACGCGTTCTCCGGTTCCGGCCGGAAATCGGACTCAAAATCCCGCAGATCGGATGGAACAATCTGACAAACGTATCGCACCCGGCGCTTCGCAAGGATGACTACGTCTACTTTGTACATTCCTATTATTGCGCACCGGACCGCACTGAAGATGTTGCGGCAACCACGACATACGGCATCGAATACGCCTCCGCGGTTGCGCGTGACAATATTCTGGCTACGCAGTTTCATCCGGAAAAGAGCGGCGAAGTGGGTCTTGCGATCCTGAACCGCTGGGCCAGGAGGACAAGATGATTATTTATCCAGCCGTCGACCTGCTTGACGGCCAGTGTGTTCGATTAAAACAGGGGAGATATGATCAGGTCACCGTATACTCCGACGATCCGCTTGCGATGGCGGAATCATTTGCAGCGGCAGGATCCGCATGGATTCACATGGTCGATCTCAACGCCGCGAAAACCGGCATTCCTTCCAATCAGGAACTGATTGCCCTCGTAGTTAAAAAGACCGGCCTTCTTGTGCAGACCGGCGGAGGGATCCGAAATCTTGACACGCTGTGCCGGCTCATTGAAGATATCGGCGTCGCCCGGTGCGTCATCGGCACATCGGCCATCCGCGACCGTGCTTTCACCGAAAAAGCCCTGGCCCGGTATGGATCGCAAATCGCCATCGGACTCGATGCGCATGACGGCGAGATCGCCGTAGACGGCTGGACATCCGATTCCGGTATCAAAGTGATTGATTTCGCCCTCACCATGAAGAACATAGGAGCGCAGACGATCATATACACGGACATCGCTCGTGACGGCATGCTGACCGGTCCGGCAACGGAATCGACCCGTGAACTTGTGAAGGCCACAGGCCTGTCCGTGATCGCTTCCGGCGGTATCGGATCCGAAGAAGACATCACGGAAATCAAGACTTCGGGCTGTTCCGGCGTCATTGTCGGCAAAGCCATCTATGAAGGGAAAGTGAGGCTCTCGATATGCTTGCAAAACGCATAATCCCCTGCCTGGACGTAAAGGATGGCCGCGTCGTGAAAGGCGTCAATTTTCTTTCGCTCCGCGATGCCGGAGATCCGGTTGAAATAGCGAAAGGATACAATCTGTCCGGAGCGGACGAGCTTGTTTTTCTTGACATTACAGCTACGCTGGAAGCGAGAAACACAGTCATCGACATGGTCCGCCATGTTGCAGAGCAGGTGTTTATTCCTTTTACCGTCGGCGGAGGCATCCGCACGGTGGAAGACATCCGTGAAATACTGAATGCGGGCGCAGATAAGATATCGCTGAATTCAGCCGCTGTCGCGAATCCCGGGCTTGTCACCGAAGCGTCCGTCCGTTTTGGATCCCAGTGCATCGTGGTTGCGATTGACGTGAAGAAGCGCCCGGAGGGTGAGGTAAATCCAGCTTTCCCGAGCGGCTATGAAGTTTTCGTTGCGGGCGGAACCCAATCGACCGGACTCGATGCTGTCGCATGGGCCGTGAAAGTCGAGTCCCTGGGCGCAGGTGAAATTCTGCTTACCAGTATGGACAAGGACGGAACCAAATCCGGCTACGACAATACGATTACCCGCATGATTGCGGATGCCGTTCCGATTCCCGTCATCGCATCAGGCGGCGCCGGCACGATGGAAGATTTTTACGACGGCATCACAGCCGGCGGAGCGGATGCGGTACTTGCCGCGAGTCTTTTTCATTTCGGCGAGATCAGCATCATGGATCTGAAGAAATATCTGGACGAAAAAGGCATTCCGGTCCGCAGGATCAGCCCGTCGCTTTTTCGCTGGCAGCGCATGAAAAAGGACGCGCTCGGACTGGTTCCGGCTGTCGTTGTCGAAAACAGCACGAAGGACGTTCTGATGCTCGCTTATATGGACTTCGAGGCGTTCGAAAAGACTATCGATACAGGCATTATGCATTATCACTCCAGAAGCCGTGAGGAACTCTGGAAAAAGGGCGCGACATCCGGACATTTTCAGCATGTCCGTTCCGCGAGAATTGACTGCGACCGTGATACTCTGCTATTCTTTGTGGACCAGGACGGAGCAGCCTGCCACACCGGAGAGCACAGTTGCTTTTTCACCGACCTGCAGGACATGTAGTTTTGCATAACAGAAGAACAGGAGAATGTACATGACGGACAACTCTGAGACCATCATTCAGGAATTATACGATCTTATTTTGAGCAGACGCGAGAATCCTGTGGAAGGATCCTACACAAATTACCTTTTTACCAAGGGAAATGATAAGATCTGTAAGAAGGCGGGAGAAGAAGCGATTGAAGTGATCATCGCAGCAACGCATGGAAGCAAGCAGGATACCATTTATGAACTGGCGGACCTGCATTATCACCTGCTTGTGCTTATGGCGGCGAATGGAATCACGCCCGACGAAGTATACAAAGAACTCAAAAATCGACGCTGAGGAGCAAGTTTTCAAGGCGTTCCGAACGGGATAAGGGAAATCATGATCACAAACCTCTTTTTTACGGAAAATACTGCCAATTCGTTTGACAGTGGGGGGTGTCTGTGGTAGAATTTCGTTTGCTATCGCCGTTCAGGTCTTTTTTTATGCGCAAATGGACATCTACGGGATGTCGAATATGGAGGTGTTCATCATGGCTAGCAAAGCAGGTGCACGAGACAAGCTGACTTTGGCTTGTGAAGGGTGCAAACAGAGAAATTACCAGACATACAAGAATAAGAAAAATGATCCGGACCGACTGGAACTGAAGAAGTATTGCCGGTTTTGCCAAAAGCATACAAATCACAAAGAGACCAAATAAGTCTTTTGTGTTTTGTGTCAGATAATGCAGTGAGGGGATTATAACTTA
>Ga0302289_1000460_pt1 | contig 18230 bp, 14 predicted proteins | sample III_Fen_N1_2_FD_194552 | JGI IMG/M metagenome (GOLD analysis project Ga0302289, IMG submission 194552) | Peat permafrost microbial communities from Stordalen Mire near Abisko, Sweden - III_Fen_N1_2 | ecosystem: Environmental > Terrestrial > Soil > Wetlands > Permafrost | place: Sweden: Abisko... | reverse complement strand
CAGGTGCGGCAGCCGGCACTGCCGTTTTGGCAGATGACAGTGCGGCGGTATCCGGCATTGGAAGCGTGAGCACTTCGTCGGCGATGATGCATTCTTCGGTTCTGTTCGTCGTGAAAACAACCGTTTTCCCCGCGTCCCGCAGATCGGCGATCAGGCGGAGGAGCTGGCTCCGGCTCCGGATATCGAGGCCGGAAGACGGATCGTCGAGAAGCACGATGGAAGTGTCCATGGCGATAATACCGGCAAGAGCCGCTTTGCGCCGCTCTCCGCCCGAAAGCGAAAAAGTCCGCCTGTCGGAAAACCGGTCGAACGGAAGGCCAGCGAGATCCATCGAAGTGCGGACGCGAGCGATCAAGTCTTTTCCGACAAGCCCTGCGTTGCGCGGAGCGAAAGCCACGTCGTCGGCGACGAATTCGTTAAAGAGACTCGCTTCGCTTTCCTGCACGGCAAGCGCAACTGTTTCACCGGAAGCGACGCGAACAGTCCCGCTTTCAACGGAATGAATGCCTGATAATATCTCGAGTAAAAGAGACTTGCCCGATCCCGACTCACCGGCAATGGCAGTAATAGTCCCCTTGCGCGCGAAAAAAGAAAAATCGCGAAGGATGCCCGTATTGATACCGGCGCAACCGATGACTTCCTCTCCGCCCGCATGTTTTTTATGCACAGGGGGACTCTCGCCGAATAATCCCCATTTTTCGAGTTCTTGTATGTCCCGACCCACAAGCAAAACAGGATTGCCGTCAAACACGAGATGGCCGTCGTCGAGAACGAGAACGCGCTGGGCGCGGGAAGCTTCGGAAAGATCATGGGTAACGTGAAGGACCGTGCCGCCGTTCGCGTGAAAGCGGTCGAGATACGAAAGAACCGATAGCCGCATCGAAGGCGAAAGCATCGAAGTCGGCTCGTCGAGAACGAGCAGGCGCGGATTAAGAACGCGGGAGCCCGCGAGGGCAAGATGCTGCTTTTGTCCGGACGAAAGTTTGTGCGTCGGCAAGGTCTCGAAGCGCTTAAGCGAAAAAGTTTCGAGAGCCTCCTCGACGCGGGAATGCATCTCGTCATGGGCGAGTCCCAGGTTCTCGGGACCGAAGGCTATATCAAGCGCTACGGTCTCGGCGACTATTTGATCGGAAGGCGACTGAAAGACAAGAGCGACAGGAACCGCGCCAGCTTCGCTATCACTCTTCACGACGGTTCCGCTCGATGGTTGTAAAAGTCCCGCGATACAGCGGGCAAGAGTGCTCTTGCCCGAGCCGTTCGCGCCAAGAACCGCAAGATACTCGTGCTCGGAGAGGGAAAAGGAAACCGAATCAAGGGCCAATTTTTCCGAAGCGGGATAGCGATAGGAAATTTCCTTGACGGTCAGACTCAATTGAAACCCTTTCGCCATTGGGAAGGATTGCCGGGGCCGACCCAGCGGTTCAGGGCAAAGCTTCCGCGGAGACTGAGGGTAATGAATTTTTTCGCGCGGCTCACTGCTTCGTAAGGATCGAGGCCAAGAGCAAGACCCGCGGTAATCGCGGCCGCGGTGGTACAGCCGGCGCCATGAGTCCATTTCGTGCCGATCAAAGCGCTTTCCACCTGATTGAACTGCGTGCCGTCATAAAAAAGATCGAGTGCGTTCGTCATGCCTTCAAGCTTTGATCCGCCCTTGATAAATACGTTATGCGCGCCGCGCGCGTAGATTTTTTTCGCGGCATCTTTCATCTCTTCTATACTAGAGGGCGTTTTAACGCCGGCAAGTTGACCTGCCTCAAAAAGATTGGGCGTAACAACGAGAGAAAGCGGCAGGAGTTTTTCCGCGACAAGTTCGTTGAGCTCGGGGTTCAATGCTTCATTTGCCCCTTTGCATACCATCACGGGATCCAGTACATATCGCTCAACTTTGAATTCCTGTATGTATTCGGCGGTCATTTCAACCGCGTATCGGGTCCCGAGCATTCCTGACTTTGCCGCATCGGCTCCAATTCCCCTGAAAATAGTGTTCATCTGGGAACGGAGAACGGATTCATCCAGAGGATAAACGCCATGAGACCATTCATTATCGGGATCCATGGTCGCTATTAGGGTAATTGCGGCCATTCCATATACGCCATATTCCTCGAAGGTCTTCAGATCGGCTTCCAGTCCGGCACCACCAGACGCATCGGAACCGGCTATCGTTGCAACTTTTATCATGTTTCAGCTCCTTCAAATTCGAGTATAACGAAACCTGGCCCGAAAAAAAAGGGGAAGCGGTTTTTAATTCAGGATTCAGTGTTTATATTGACACTTCAGGCACAAATTGTCATGATCAAACCAATTCTTGACAATAAGGAGCGTTTTATGGAAGTCAAATCCGGCAACTATATCCGCAAACTCGTCGTAACCGCCGCGCTCGGCGCACTTACCGTTTTCCTGAGCATTACCAAACTTGGTCTTGTTCCCTGGCCCACCGGCGTATCGATCACTATCCTGCACATTCCCGCAATACTCGGAGCTATCCTTGAAGGCCCGATTGTCGGAACCGGTATCGGTGCAATATTCGGTATCTTCAGTCTCGTCATGTCCAATATCGCCCCGAATGGTCCTGTTGACCTCGCATTCCGCAATCCGGTCGTTTCCGTCCTTCCGCGCATTCTTTTCCCGCTCGTAGCATGGGGACTTTATGCACTTATCTCGAAATGGAAAAAAATTCCAGCGGTAATCGTCGCGTCTATTACCGCGACTGTCGTGCATACGATCCTTGTTTTAGGGATGCTTGTCCTTACAAACGGCTCGGGAATCCTCGGAGCCACCGCGGACAAAACCATATGGATGATACTTGGAAGCATCTTCGTCGCGAACGGGATCCCCGAAGCCATCATGGCCGGTATCCTTTCGACCGCGGTCATCGGTACTTGGCTCGGCTTGAGTTCAAGAAACAAAAAATCGAAACTTAACTCCGAAAAATAGCGGACTGATCATATGCTGAACAAAAAGTATTATTCGCTTCTTATCCGCCGCGCGCTTGCCGAAGATCTCGGGTCCGCAGGCGACGTGACCAGCAAGGCTATTTTTTCAAAAAAGCAAAAAGCGGTGTTTATTCTTCTCGCGAAGGATGACGGAATCCTGTGCGGAATTACGCCCTTCGCGGAGGTTTTCCGCGCGCTCAATAAAAACATCAGCGTCGCGACTTATTTTATGGACGGCGACGCTTTAAAAAAAGGGGACGTCGTCGCGCGCGTGAGCGGAAGCCTTATCGACATTCTCGCAGGCGAGCGGACAAGCCTCAACATCATTTCGCACCTTTCGGGAATCTCGACGAAAACAGCTGCCTTTGTGGCCGCAACAACCGACCCGAAAACAGGGAAACGCGGGAAACCCACGATTCTCGACACGCGAAAGACGATACCGGGAATGCGACGCCTCCAAAAATACGCAGTCGAAACCGGCGGCGGACAAAACCACCGCATAGGTCTTTTCGACATGGTATTAATTAAGGACAACCACGTTGATGCGGCGGGCGGGATAACGGAGGCGGTAAGCGCCGCGCGCTCGCGCTGGGGAAAGCGTTTTAAAATCGAAGTAGAAACGAGAAACCTGGACGAGGTTAAAGAAGCGTGCGCGGTCGGGATTGACCGCATCATGTTCGACAATATGGACAACGAAACGATGAAAGAAGCCGTCGCGATCGTTGCGGGCCGCGCGGAAACCGAAGCATCGGGAAACATGACGCTAGAACGCCTCGCAACCCTTGGCGAAACCGGCGTCGATTTCGTATCGTTCGGCGAGCTCACCCATACCGTAAAGATTTTCGATTTTTCCCTGAAGCGGGAATCATGAACGCCGAAGGAACCCTCGAAGCAACCAAGGCGCAAATTGAACGCATTCGAGTCCTAAAAGATTCTTTCGGCAAAAGCCTTATCATAGCCGCCCATCATTACCAACGGAACGAAATCATCGCGCTTGCAGACTACATTGGAGACTCATATCGCATGGCCGTCGAAGCGAGCCGAACCGACGCCGAATACATCGTAATCTGCGGCGTGCGCTTCATGGCCGAAAGCGCGGCCATTCTCGCAAAGAGCGGACAAAAAGTCCTGATCCCGGATTACGGCGCAGGCTGCCCGATGGCGGACATGATCGACCGGGCAATGGCAGAAGAGGCGCTTGCGAACATCCCGCGCGTCTCCTCCCGTCCCGTCGTTCCCGTTGCCTACATGAACTCATGGGCCGACCTCAAGGCACTCACCGGAGAAAAAGACGGAAGCATCTGCACCTCGGGCAACGCGCTCAAGATAGCGCGCACGTATCTCGACGAGGGTAAATCAATTTTCTTCATGCCCGATTTCAACCTCGGAATGAACACTGCAAACGCACTCGGCCTTGCGAGCGACGAAGTCTGTCTCGTCGACCGTAACGCAAACCTTAAAAAAATAAATAATTCCGACAGCGGCGATTTCTCCCGCGCGCGCATGTTTCTTTGGGACGGCTTTTGCCACGTGCATAAAACCTTTACGGCGGCTCAAGTCGCCGACGCGCGAAAGGCATTTCCCGACGCACGCGTAATCGTTCATCCGGAATGCTCAAGCGCGGTGGTCGCGCTCGCGGACGAGTCAGGATCTACAGAGACGATGCAGACGATAATCCGCGAATCGGCGCCGCACTCAAGCTGGATAATCGGCACTGAGGGAAGATTCGTCGAACGAATGGCGTCAACATTTCCGGACCGGAATATTCACCCGCTCAAGACATCATACTGCCACAACATGAACCGTATCGATCTTGCGAATCTTGAACATACGCTTTCAAAGCTGACGACGCTCATTTCGGTATCGCCGGGCGAACGCGCATTCGCGGCAAAGGCCCTGAACGCCATGGTGAGGATTACGGAAGGCTCGCGAACGGAAGGCACCAAATGAGGAAACACTTTAATCTGTTAATCGCGGGAACTGGAATCGCCGGGCTAACCGCTGCGATCACCGCAAGGGAAGCAGGGCTCAACGTCCTCGTCATCACCAAGGAAGACCGGATAGAAGAGACAAACACGAATTACGCACAGGGAGGGATAATCGCGTGGAAAAAAGACGACTCGCACGAGTGCCTTGAAAATGACATCCTCTCCGCCGGCTGCAATTTCGGCAAACGCGAGGCAATCAGGGCCTTTTCGCGGGAAGCACCGCGCCTCGTTTTTGATTTTCTCGTCGACAAGGCAGGCGTGCGTTTCAGCCGCGACTCCAAGGGTGAATATGACTATACGGAGGAAGCAGCCCACTCGGCGCGCAGGATTCTTCATTTCGAGGATCACACGGGCGATGCGATCGAAAGCTCGCTGAGCGCCTACGCAAAAAAAATCGGAGTCGATATCAGATGCGGCCACACTTCGGTCGACCTCATCACGAATAACCATCATTCGACGGACCCGCAGGAACGCTACGGTTCGCGCGAAGTTCTCGGCATGTACGTGCTCGAAAACGCGACAGGGAAGGTGCATGCCTTTTTCGCCGACGCGGTAATCCTCGCAACGGGCGGCATCGGCAATATTTTCCAATATACGACAAACCCGAAATCCGCCACGGGAGACGGCATATCGATGGCTTACCGCGCCGGCGCCGATATCATCAACGCGGAGTTCGTGCAGTTTCATCCGACCGCCCTTTTTCACAAGGACATCAAGAGGTTTCTTATATCGGAATCCCTCAGGGGCGAAGGCGCAAAAATAGTGGACAAACAGGGCAAGGCTTTTATGAGCCGATACGCGCCACAAGAAGAGCTCGCTCCCCGCGATGTCGTGTCACGCGCCATATTCGAGGAAATGGCAGTCCAGGGCAGCGACCATATGTATCTCGACCTCGCGGGCCATTACCGCGGCGAAAAACCGATCGCAGAGCGTTTCTCGCTCATTTACAATACATGCCTTTCAGGCGGCCTCGACATAACGAAAGAGCCGATTCCGATCGTGCCCGCCGCGCATTATTTTTGCGGTGGCATAAAAGTCGACACGACAGGCAAAACTTCGCTTGCGCGGCTCTACGCGGTCGGCGAGGTTTCGTGCACTGGCCTGCACGGCGCAAACCGCCTCGCATCGACCTCGCTTCTCGAAGGGCTCCTGTGGGGAAAGAAAGCGGCGGACGATGTCGCAATTTCGCATCTCCCGATTCAATCCTCCCGAATGGAGTCGATTCCCGACTGGAAACTTCCCGTCAAGGCGGAAAAATTCGAATCCTCGCTGATCTATCAGGACTGGAACATGATTAAAATGACGATGTGGAATCACGCGGGCATCGTCCGCACGTCGAATGGTCTTGAACGGGCAAGCGCGGATCTCAACTATCACGCTCACCGCATTTCAAAGTTTTATCGCGAGGCCGTTCTCGACCGGGATATGATCGAGCTGAGAAACGGAGTGATCACCGCGCAGATAGTCGTCGACGCCGCGATCCATAACGAAAACCCGATCGGCTGTCATTACAGGAAAGCATGAAAGGCATACGCCTTCATTAAAACAGCGTAGAATCAAAATATTCTTTATTGGCATCATAGAGGGACTCGAACGCGCCAAAACTCAGGACGGAAAGATGCGTTTCATCCTTGGGAATAAAAAGCCTGTACTGGGCCGTAACCTTGCGGGTTACGGGATCGCATACTCGATAGAACAAACATGGATATCCGCCCGAGGCGAAAATCCTCAGATCCTCAGGCATCAGGATTCCTCCCGAATACAAAATAAAAAGCTTGATTAGGTCAAACGTGTCCGCCGTGCCAAACTCGGATACGTCAAGCGTTTCAACCCGGCAAAACGCATCCTGCGGAGACTCGCGAGAAATACGATACGCGCCGTCCGCGCCGCGCGCCCAGTTTGAATCAAGCAGAATTTCAAGTCCGTCGATGCTTGCAGGGAGGGGATTCCCGGCCGTTATGGCATACGAAGGACCTTTAACGGTTTTGACTTCACCAGTAAAGGAAAAAAACGTCGGGTCTGTCATCGACTCGACCACGCCGGCGGTTACCAGCTCCACATCATCAGAAATTTTTCCGGAAGGCGCCTCGCCCCGCACGTCCGCCGCGCGCATCTGAAGGATCGGAATCCAGTACTCGAACCTATAGCGATAAGTCTCGTCAAAGTCATAATCGGACGCCTCATCGAATTGGCTGCGAGAATGAAGCCATGCGTCGATCCACCCATATACTTCGGAAAGGACCTTCCCGCTGTAGGGCGTTGCGCCGAAATCCCCAGAAAGAAGATTGATCGTTCCCGGCTCGACGTCGAGAAGGGATTTGTCTGGGGTCGCACCCTTCGGCACCGTATAAAAAGTTTGCGACGCAAGAAGCACATGCCCGCTATCGCTTTCATACAGCCGAATGAAAAGTTTGTTTCCTTCGGAGAACAGCAATCCGATATAGGCATTCGCGCCGTTTCGCGTATCGTGATACACGACATAGGAACCCTTTTCATCGGCAAACCCGAGCGAAGTATATTCAATCGGTAAACTTTGAGCGAATAGGGGAAACGCAAAAAGAATCGAAAAAAGCACTGCATACAACGCGATTAATCTTTTTTTCATAATCTGCTCCTTGAAACTTCCCCAACAGGCTGGCTCGTTGGACGGTTGCTTACAGTACATCCTCGAACACATAAAAGAAACCCGCGTCCGTGCCAAAGAAAATTCGCGACCCGGCAATTACGGGCGAATTAAGGATAGAGCCCTCGACAGAAATCGACCAAAGCTGCTTTCCGGAAAAGGCCGACGCGCACACAAGAAAGCCTTTGTCGTTTTCGCTCCGCAGACCGAAATATAGTCGGCCGCCTGCGAGCGTCACCGCCGTCGAAATTGGCGACGGATATTCTCGCTTCCAGAGCTCGCTGCCGTTTCGGGTGCTGAATGCCCGAAGCATATTATCCCCGCACGAATAAATCACCCGGTCTCTCCAAACAAGTGGGGCCCCGTAATCCAGAAGCTGCGCGCACTCCATGAAAAAGTCGCCGACGTTCATGTCAAAATCCGGCGAAAAGTAAGACTGGTCCTCAGTTTGCCAAAGCGCGCCGCCCGTCTTGAAATCAAGACAAAAAAACTTGAAGCCTAGACGACCGTCTTCGTTGATTCCCGTCGCGGAATAAAAAAGCTTGCCGCCTTGAACGACGGGAAAACTGAACCAGGGATAGTTCACGAGTCCCGGATCAATCGCCCAGAGATACCGCTGAGTCGGGATGTCGAAAATGGCGAGATTCGTGGGCCGCTCCGGGGTTCCCGGGGCAAACACCATTTTGCCGTCGTATATCTGGAAGGAATTATGAAACCAATACTTGTTCGAAAGGCTCAGTAATTTTTCGCCGGTCGGCGAAAAAAAATAAACGCCGTCCGAGTCGGACGCTGCGACAATACGGTCTCCATAACGGACGATGGTCGAATTGACTTGCCCTCCCGTCTGATACGTCCACACGGTCGCACCGCTTTCGCGGTTGACGCAGTACACCATCCCGTCGCTGGACCCAAAATACACGTGCTTTTTGTCGACGCAGGGAACGGAATTAACGGGCCCGCCCGTCCTTACGCTCCAATTCATAAACCCCGTGTTGATGTCCATCGAGTAAAAATTTCCGTCCGAGGAGCCGAAATAGATCGCGTTCCCGTCTACGATGGGCTGATTGAAAAACCTGTCCTCTCCCGTATGCTTTTGCAAAAGAATTTTCCAGCGCAATCCGACCGGAAGCTCGATGGCCGAGGCCGATCTGCCGCTCCCGTCATCCCCCCGAAAGCTGGTCCAACTTCGACCGAATCCGCAGCTGGTTACAGAAACAAGCGAGAAAAGAATCGCGCAAAAAAAAGCGTAAATAAAAAAACCGCTAAAAATATTTTTCACAGGAGCCCCCCGTCGCAAAGACCGGAGCAATAACGGAACAAAACCTTAATCCCTCTGCGCGCGGAAAGAAATTCGCGCGCGAGACAATCAAAACGAGAGCGTGAAGCAAGACGCTCCTCGGCCGAAGGGTGCAGCACGGTCGCTTCATAGAGCGACATGAGAGGGGCTAACTCCGGATACGCAACGCCATATTCCCGCGGCGTTTCGCTCCGGAGTTTCGGCCGATAGCCGCGGGAAGCAAGAGCTATGAGGAGAAGGCGAAAACGGGCCTTTGCGCCCTTCTCGTTTCTTTGGCGCGCGCAAACGGCAAGCAACAGCAGAAGCGTCCATCGGCGTATCACCAAAGCGATGGCAACGGCAAAAAAAGTTGCGAGGGCCAGTCTCGCGACAAGCAGCCAGGGAAAGGAGACTTTTTTGCGCGTGGTGGAGGCTGCGTCAAAACGAGGAATCACGATATCCCTTTTATTCGCGTCAAATCCCTGATCTGGCGCAATCGCGTATCGAGTCGACTCGAAATCAACCCAACCTTCGCCCGGAATAAAAAATTCCGGCCAGGAATGCGAATGCGCGGTCGTAACGAGAAAAAGCGTCGACGGGTCTTTGCCCGTAAGCGGACTGAATCGTTCCTGTATTCTTTTTATACCCTCTATATGAGTCGCCGTCTGCAAATCCTTGCTTACGATGAAACCCGTGACGACGCGCGAAGGAATCCCGGCTATGCGCGCCAGCAATGCGGCCGTATGCGAAAACTCCGTGCAATCGCCCGTTTTCGTGATGAAAAGAAATTTCTCGAGCGCCTTAATCGTTGAGTCATCATCGCTTGAGGCCTTATACTTGCAATCGCCGAATCCCCGCAAAATTTTTTGTATCTTCCCCGTCAGGGAAGTTTCTCCCGCAAGAAGCGCAGTGACGTATGACTTGAAGGGGGCAAGATCCCCGGCAGACAGGGGAAGGTCAAGACAGGATGCGAGCGCCGTACGGTCGGCTGCGCCAAGCCCTGACACATAAGGGACAGAGTCCAGAAGGCTGCACGTCGAGACGAGGCTCAAAGCCCGATAGTGATATTGAAGCGGAAAATTCTTTGTATCGAGGACGGTAGGCTCGATCATTGAGGGCAGCCATGAAGTCACTTTTTCCGGAATTGTGGAATACACATCAACCCAAACCGAAACGCGATTGTTGTCAGTTACCGGATGGGTGTTTTTCCATGTTTCGAGATAAGGCGCGTGCGCCAAAGTATTCGGATAATAATCTGGGTCCGCCTGAAAGCCGAGAACAGGATCGAGCCTTTCGTTATAAACTTCGGAAAGATACAAAGGCGAAACCTGAGATTCCACGACCATCACCATATACTGATTTCCGTCACCGCTCCCGTTTTGTGGATTGTTCCGCCATCTCTGGTCGCCGGCTTCGAGCAGATTGCCATTGCCGGGAACTTTGCCCAAAGGATTTTTCCCGCTGTCGCCGTTTCCCGATACGAGTCCGTCGCCGGGATTACCGCTTGGCTTAATTATCCGGGTGTGAGAATTATTGAGACGCTGCGCGTAATCGGTGATGATTTCGGGAACGCGAACAAGAGCGAGCGTAAACAGCGCAAGAATTCCAAGGGCTCCGAATGCGATACGAATATTTCCCGCGCGGCCCGAACGGAAACTGCCGAATTTCTCTTCATGAGCCAGCGGATATTCGAGCAGATAGATCATGAATGCATACAAAAGCCATGCAGCGAAGGATACGGAGCAAATGACGATTACAGGAAGCTTGCTTGCCTCATACATAGCCGTCGACGATCGGGAGAACCCCGTGAGCCTCCATGCCGTCCAAACGAAAAAAAGCGGCTCTATGTACAAAAACTTGACTAAGTCATATCGAAACGCAAGACGGGTCAATGCCCACGCAACGAGAGCACATGTGATAAGCACGAGAAATCCGGAGGTAAGCCCCGAAACGGCGAACGTCACAGCAAGAAAGATGATTGCGGCAACCAGCTCAAAAGGAAGATTTCGGATTCGCGGCATTTCGGGCCCAAAAAAACCAAAAACGAACGAAGCTGGTATAAGGGCAAAACAAAGCCACGCGCGTGCTGTGTCAAACGCAAGCACGACTCCGGGATGCAGCGAAGGAAGCATTGCCGCGACAAAAAATAGTCCCATCCTGATCCAGAAAATAATTTTTTTCACAATCGCACTCCGCAATCGAATACTAGCACATCGTCTCCGGCAGGAAACCCATCATTCGCGCGCGCGTTTCTTGCGAAAACCTCAACACGGCGCTTTTTAGGCAGGAAGACGGCAATCAGCGGGAGCGCCGGGACGGCGCCGGGAAATGAGGCTAAAAGCGAAACGCGATACACATCGCCTATTCGATTATTTTCATACGCACCCCGCATTCGGGAGAGTATCAAATTATTTTTCGTCGCTCGAAATTCAGGCGCATTCTTCGCCAATCTTGAATCCGAAACAGAACCAATAATCCACGAATTTTCTGGGATCGCTTTATCCAGCATGTTTTTTCCCGGCGATCCTGCGCCAAACCCAGCACAGGCCAGAACGATAAAAAACGCATCAAACCGCTCACTCGGCTCAATGGTATATTCCGCAGCCCCGATACAAATCGAAAACCCGTAGTCAGGCATGGCGCGGCGTATGGATTCCAGAAACGAAGAAACTAGAACGCGTATATGCTCAAGCTGAACCAGCGCTCGTCCGCGTTCGCGCGCTGAAACGCCGACAGGCGGCATAAACACGACGAGGCGAACGAGTTTGCTTTCTCGCGGTGCCTCGGGAGGAACGCGCGTCAAAAGCAAACCGATGCGCGCGAGGGCTTTCCAGTTGATGTCGCGGGCAAGATCGCCGCTCACGTATTCGCGCACGAAAACCCTCTCCTGCTCGGCCTGATGGCTGAGGGAGTTGGGATCCTGGCTCACGCTGTCATGCACCATGTCTATTTCGAGATCGGCGACGGACGAAGAGCTGACGGTTTGGGGAAAAAAGCTCCCGGGTCCGACTACTTTCCGCGCAAGTCCAAGCACATCGCGAAGGGTGAAAATGCCCCGAATGCCGAGTTCTCCGCCCGCGGGTAAAGACAAGGGCGCCCTGTATTCCCCCACGCCGGAGATGCGGTATTCCCGCGCGATATAAAAGAGACGAATCCCGCCGCTCGAAAGAGTTCCGGAAATTCTCAGGTGAGCGCGAAGAAAAAAAGGGAGTCCCCATGAGGTACAATTGATCCTGACCGCCGAAGAATTCTCACCGGCATGAAGATTGGCCGAAAGCGAGAAGGAAACGGAATCGCCATCTGAAAACCCGAAGCGAAGATGCGTGAGTAAAATGGAAAACGCGAGCAGCACAAAACCGATAACGGAAAGAAAAAGACCGGTCTTGTTCTCGGTGAGCGAAGAAAAAGCCCAAAGAAGAAGTGCGCCCGACAATGTAAGTGTACCGAACAAGGTAAGGGGATAAGCGCGCACTATCGTTTTAAAAAGCTTCATGACCGTTTCAGGATCTCCCTGATGTTCGGATCGGCGTCGAGCTTTGCGACGATCGTGCCGATGATCTCGGCGGGCGAACGGGACGAATCTCTCGGCTCAACCCTGTGCGCGAGCGTCGCGACCGCGATTTCCTTCACCGTGTCGATGCGGACGAAGGGCTCGCCGCGCACGCGCGAAAGAGAGCGGGCCATGCGCGAAATTTTGATGCCGCTTCGCGGACTCGCGCCGGTCAAAAGCTCTCCCGATTCCCGCGTCGCGCGCACGAGAGTCACGATATAGGAAAGGACGTCCGGATGAAGTTCCATGCGTTCTACGTCCGCCATCCATGAAGACAGTTCTTTCTGGGTTATCACCGGGCCGTAGTTTTCCCAGCCGCCTGCCGAGCCATGCTGGCGTATAATCGCGCACTCGTCGTCGAAACCGGGAAAGCCAAGGGAAAGCTGGACCATAAAGCGGTCAAGCTGGGGCAAAGGCAGGGGAAAGAGGTGCGCGCCTTTCAGGTTCATCGTGGAAATCAGAAAGAAGTTTTCGGGTAAAGCCCAGGTTTTTCCCTCGACCGTCACCATCTTCTCTTCCATCGCCTGAAAAAAACTCCCTTGCGTTTTTGGTGGAAGCAAATTGATTTCATCGCAAAGCAGAAAGCGCGAGAATATCGGACCCGGCTTGAAACTCATCTCGAAATTTTCGCCGTTGATTCTCGAGTATCCAAGAATATCCTGGGGCAGGAGATCGACCGTACATTGCACGCGGTTAAAAGACTCCAGGGTAAAACCGTCTGCGTTGATTTTTTTCTCGGGCCATTTTATCGAAAGGGCAAGCGCCCGCGCCAGCGAAGTCTTGCCGACGCCATGGCTGTCGGCGAGCATCACGTGGCCGCCGGCGATCATCGCGGCGACAAGATATTCCAGTTTTGTCCGGTCGACGTATATAACCTTCCGGACGTTTTCTATCAAATCATCGATTGTAGAACTCATAAAAAAGAGTATATCACGAATGCCGGATATTCATGATATACTGTTCGCTAAAAAAGGAATCGTCCAACGAGCCAGCTTGTTGGCAAAGTTTCAAGGAATCGTCCAACGAGCCAGCTTGTTGGCGAAGTTTCAAGGAATCGTCCAACGAGCCAGCTTGTTGGCGAAGTTTCAAGGAGTATCCTATGTCGGTAAAAAGGGCAAAACGCTTTCTGAACAGAGTTCTCGTCGTAGCATTATTATTCAGTATGGTAGCCGTTATCTTTGCGGCGATCGAGCAGCGGTATCACCCCTTCGCCGCGCAAATAAAGACGGTCACTGACTGGTTAACCAATACGGAAAAACTGCTCAGTTCGAACGAGATAATGGGTATTTCAGGCGGAATGATCGCGCTCACGCTGATCGTCTGCCTGTTTCCGATGTTCATGCCAAAGGTAAACAAAAAACAGTACCGGACGAATACCTTTCGAGGCGTAATTGCATCCGTTGTTTTTTTCTTCACCCAAATTTTCTACACGCGGGCAGAGCTCCTCGGCCAGCTTCACCTCATTGGCGCGATGGTTCTTGCAATAATCGTGACGGTCATAATCATCGAGTTTCTTTCACTGCTCACCAGAAACGAAGAAGAAGTCTCGTTCCGCACCGACTTGCTCGCGGCTGCCGCTTCGGGGCTTGCTTCGGGTATTGTAATAAAACTGATTGGGGTGGTCGTAACGCAAATTAAACTATGAAGGCGGAAGGGAATCCCTCCCGCCCTCACCTGATTACCTGGTCAAAAGTCTGTTAAGTCGTTTTACGAAATCGGCCGCGTCCTTGATCTCGCTGCCTTCGACAAGAAGGGCCTGATCCAGCAGGACGCCGGATATATCGGCGATGAACGCTTCGTCCTCGCTGCCCTGTATCTTTTTCACGAGCGCGTGGTCGGCGTTGACCTCAAGGATCGGCTTTACCTCTGTCATACCGGATTGGCCCATCGCCTTCATCATGCGTTCCATCTGAAGGGACGGATCGTTTTCGTCGACGACGATGCATGAGGGAGAGTCCGAAAGGCGCTTTGAAAGATGCACGTCCTTGACGCGGTCCCCAAGCGCTTTCTTTATCTTCTCGACCACAGGCTTGAAGTTCTTCTCTTTTTCCTCGGCGGTCTTCTTGTCCTCGTCGGTTCCGAGTTCGTCGTCGCTGCCCGCGCGATTCGCCGCCTTCAGCTCCCAGTCCTTGTATTTGCCAATCGAAGGAATAACGATGTCGTCGATCTCGTCGGCCATGATAAGAACTTCAAGACCCTTGGCGCGGTAGGCTTCAAGATGGGGAGAATTGCGGAGCGTTTTCTCGTCGCCTCCGGTAATGTAATAAATCGCTTTCTGGTCGGCCTTCATACGCGACACGTAATCGGCGAGGCTTGTCCATTTGGAAACGTACGCGCTCTTCGCGTCGGCGCCCTCGGCGGCGGCGTCAGTCGCTGCTGCATCGGCCGCAGAACTTGCTGCTACTGGCTCGAAGGTTGATTTGAAGCGCACGAGATCGACGAGATCCTCGCGGTGGGCGTAGTCGCCGTACAAGCCCTCCTTGATCGGACGATTGAACTCGCCGATAAACTGATCGTATTTTTCCTTGTCGGTTTCCGCGAGTTTCTTGAACTCGGACAAAAGCTTTTTAACGGACGCGCTCTGGATGTTCGTAAGGATGCGGTTCTGCTGCAGAATTTCGCGGCTTACGTTGAGCGGAAGGTCCTCGCTGTCGATCACGCCGCGCACGAAGCGAAGGTACACGGGAAGGAGCTCCTTGTCGTCATCGGTGATGAACACGCGCTTGACGAACAGTTTCACGCCCGGCTTGTAATCGGCATGGAACATGTCGAACGGCGCTTTTGAGGGCACATAAAAAAGAGTCGCATATTCCTGCGTTCCCTCGGCTTTTGTGTGCACATACATAAGCGGATCGTCGGAGTCATGTGATATCGATTTATAGAAACTCTTGTAGTCCTCATCCTTTAGTTCGGACTTCGGTTTTTGCCACAAGGCGCTCGCATCGTTGATCTGATCGGCGACAGGAGCCTCGCTCTTTTCCTTTCCCTTGTCGTCGTATTCTTTCTTGAGGTAGTGCAGGTAGATCGGGAAGGCGATATGGTCGGAATAGCGCTTGACGATTTCTTCTATTTTCCATTTTGAGGCGAATTCCTTGTCATCGTCATTGAGATACATGACGATGGCGGAACCATGGCTGCCTTCCGGAACTCCCTCGGTGATCGGGAACGCGAGATCGTCAACCTCGGCAAGATCGTACTCGCCCTTTCCGTCCGAAGTCCATTTCCACACTTTCGAAGTACCGGCCTTTTTCGTGATAACTTCGATCTTGTACGAAACCATGAACGCCGAATAAAAACCGACGCCGAACTGACCGATAAGGTTCGAGTCCTTCTTCGCGTCGCTCGCGAGCTGTTCGATGAAAGCCTTTGTTCCGGAGCGTGCGATAGTGCCGAGGTTGGAAATGATTTCCTTGTCGTCCATGCCGATACCGGTATCGCGTACGGTCAGAGTCTTGTTTGTCTCGTCAAAACTGATATCGACGCGGGGTGAAAACTGCACGCCCTTATAGGCCTCGTCCGAAACGGTGAGGTACTTCAGCTTGTCGAGCGCGTCCGACGCGTTCGAGACGATCTCCCGGAGAAATATTTCCTTGTTTGAATAGAGAGAATGGATGATGAGGGTCAAAAGCTGATTGACTTCGGTCTGAAATTGATAAGTTGCCATATTTCGTGAATTCTCCTGAAAAATAGTGATAGATAGTATCTTTTATAAATGTATTGAAAATATACCCCGAACGGCAAGCGTTTTTGTGGTAGAATCGCAGTATCATGAGGATACAACAGCTCCGACTTTGCCTGATTTTGGCGTTTTTCGCCCTTACCGCAGCTGACGGCTTTGCTATCTCCCTCACCCTGCCCCGCTTTTCCCTTTCTCTCTATGCCGAACTCCGCTCCGGCGAGTCTCATGAGTATGTATACTATAATGATAAAATTTTAAGCGAACTGATCTGGGACATGAAACCGGAAACTGCCTTCGGCGCCGTCGCCGACATCAACTGGAAACGCGGATTCAGGATTTCTGGCGATTTTTCTGCCGCCCTCCCGATAAAAACCGGCTCGATGCAGGATTCCGACTGGCTCAATTTGCTTTATAACCGGGAAACGGCAAAAACGACATATTCAAAACACGACGCAATCCTTGAATATGCCTATACCGCCGAGGTTAAAACCGGCTGGAATTTTCTCCTTCCTTTCAGAGGATTTTCTTCTTCCGAACAGATCGCGATTTCTCCCCTTGCGGGTTTTCGTTATACTCGCTGGAAATGGAACGGTACTGACGGATATCTTCAACACACGGATTTCTCGGATGGACAGTATCAGGAATGGAACGAAAACCAACCAAAAGTATCTATCTCGGGAATACCGATTTCCTACGAGCAGGAATACTGGTTGTTCGAGGCAGGCCTTGCGACTTCAATTCCGGTAGCCAGCCGGTTCACCGTCGACCTGGGTCTGACGGGCTCTCTCTGGGTAAACTGTTACGGACTTGATTACCACTTCAAGCCGAGATCCACAAACAACTATTCGAGCTCGTCGGCGTATACAATGTATCTCGACGTCCTCACCGGTGGTTATCTCCTTGAACCGGAAGTAACGGTAAAATGGAACGCGTTATCGCATATGTCCGTTTTTCTGACAGGAAAGTGGACCTCGATCTGGAATCTGCGAGGGAACACCGGCGAACGGGGTTCAAACGGCACGATGACGTACTGGACGTACAAAGCCAAAGGCGAAGGCGGCGGAGCGGCATTGGGCGTAGGAGCGATCCGGCTGGGAGTGGAGTTCAAGGCTGGGGATTAAGGGGTCAGACTCCTTTCAGTAAATTCCGAAAATTTTCCACAGTCAGTAAATTGATTTCCATCGGATTCTCAAGAAAAACGCCTACATCGGCTATAATTTCTTCCATGTCAAGCGAGTCAAGCATCGAATCGATTGAGCCTCTCCAACCCAGTTCATCTCTAAAATGATTGATTTCCGAAGGTTGAGCGAGCGCATTGGAAAGAAGCAAAGGGTTCGGACTTACCGTCGGGGTTCGACCAAGATACCACAGTAAATCATACCAATCGCGGCCTTTCTGGAAAGGTCGGGTAAGGAGGGCCCGGATTTTTCCGGACATCAAAGATGACAGGTCATGATACCGCACGGCGAAAAGCATATGCCGATTGACTACCCGCGTTTCAAAGCTGGCTCCTTCGGGCGGTCTTGTATCAATTCCGATTTTTATAGCGATTTTCTGATCACTTCTATTCACTATCCCGCATTCCACTAAAAGACCCGCAACCTTGATCCAGGCAACATTGACCGTTTTACGGTCATTCCAGGTAATTTCGGTTTCAAATCCAAGATAGGCAAAATCACGTTTCATTTTAGCAAGCCAAATTTCAGGCGCATAGTTTTTAGTATTTTCAAGAGAGAAATCCAGATCCTCCGAGAAGCGGGGAAATTGAAATAAAAATCGAAGGGCAGTCCCGCCCACGAACGAAAGATTCCGGAAGGCTTCCCCTTCGTGAAGACTGCGCAGAGCGCATGCTTGCAGATATTCTCTGAGCACATTCTGTTTTTCTGCCGGTTCATTAACGCTTGCGGCCAAACGAAGCGCGTCTTGTTTCATAGAATTTTCACCCCTTCGTCAAAGGCATCCGCCCATGTTATCCAGTTGCGTACTGACGCATCGATAGTTTGCGAATGATAATTTTCAGCAAGAAATCGCAATCGCTCAGTTTTGATCATTTCCGGATTGAACCGCATCGAGTCCATTTTCGCCGCCTTCCATTCCCCGCCTTCAAGATACCAAAAATCAAGAAGAGCTTGCTCTGCTTCGGCAATCAGAATTTTTTCTCCCGAGACGGTAATGATAGTC
>Ga0302289_1000458_pt1 | contig 18244 bp, 8 predicted proteins | sample III_Fen_N1_2_FD_194552 | JGI IMG/M metagenome (GOLD analysis project Ga0302289, IMG submission 194552) | Peat permafrost microbial communities from Stordalen Mire near Abisko, Sweden - III_Fen_N1_2 | ecosystem: Environmental > Terrestrial > Soil > Wetlands > Permafrost | place: Sweden: Abisko... | reverse complement strand
TTATTTCCATTAGTGGATTGAGGTTGTCATTACGGTTTGTATGGCACACTATCGGTTCTGAACGGAACCAACGGCAACCCATTTACATCAAACAAATCCGGGATAGCATCATTGGTGAAGCAGTAACGAACATTTACAGGAGTTTTTACATCCTTACTCGACACAGTTATTGAGCCGTCTTTCTCTACTTTTGCTATTGCCGGATAAAACTGATTATCAGCTCCCGCAACCTGGAAACCAACAATACTTTTAGTTTTATTTATAAGCTTTCCAGCTGATTTAATCGTTACATTAATTTTATCCTTCTTGATCCCAAAATTCAGAAAATGAGGTGAGTACGGATTTGTGGTATCCAAGCCGTAATGTTCTTTTAATGCCAGGGTTACCAGTCTCAATGCTACTTTCTTCTTTATTCGAGGGTGAATATCTTTGATATTGTCGACCAGATCGCCCACGATTATCATCCCCGTTTTAGGTAAATGCAGCACGGACTCCTGTTGTTCGCGCAGATAAGCCGAACTGTTTTTCCAGTATCCATTCCAGGGTGCAATTTGTACAAAATAAAAGGGGAAGTCATTATTAAATGCATTTCTCCAACCTGTAATAAGTCCTTCGAATAGCTTGCCGTAATTTTGTGGTTCGCCGGTGTTAGCTTCACCCTGATACCATATTGCTCCTGCGATTTTATAATTCACTATCGGATACAACATCGAGTTGTAAATAACAGAAGGTTCTACCGGAGCCCAGTTTACAGGCTTAGTATCATTGGCCAGGGTTTTCAGTTCAGCATTTTTCTCATAAACCTCCTTCGGTGTCCACGACTGCACGCAAGTTCCTCCCCAGTATGAAGCTATCAATCCCACCGGGACATTCAGTTTTTCATTAATCGTTTTACCGAAGAAATAACCAATTACACTCATCGATGGAGTAGTTTCAGGCGAACTTATCTTCCATTCTCCATCCGAGTTTTCTTTTGGAAAAATGCTATAGGTGTGTGATAGCTGAAAGTAACGCAATTGGTTATTTGCTGATTTAACCACCGCATCATCTGCATCGAGTACACCGGCCTGCCAGTTGAAAGCATATTCCATATTCGACTGACCAGAACATAACCACACTTCGCCAATAAGAATATCTAAGATTATCACTTTTTGTGTGTTACTGATAAATGTGATGGTATAAGGTCCACCAGCTTTAGGTGTTTTTACAACTGCATCCCATGTCCAGTCTTTGCGGGGTTCTGCTTTTACCGTATCGGTTGGATTCCAGCTACAACTAATCTTTACAGTACTTCCACTTTGAGCCCATCCCCAAAGCTTCACATCGGTTGACTGTTGAAATACGGCGTGGTTACTGATAATAGCCGGCAACCGAAATGCCCACTGAGCAGATGCGTTTAGTGCCAGAAATAAAAAAAGGGGTATTAGTAGCTTTTTCATTTTATATCGTTTTTTATTAAACAAATGCCTTGATTCAATTGCCTCATTTCAGACTTGGCATTTTATCTCTCGTTATAACATAATCGTAACTAAAGAATTTCTTCCACCAGGTAGCTCCGTTGTGTGAGTCGGATTCTGTATAATCTCCATTCCACGGCATAAACCACGACCATGTATCACCATATTCTTTCATTAAGGCAGGGTCTGGAACTGAGCCGCATTCACTCAGTGTGATCAATTTTCTCCCTCCAAACATTTCTTTCACTTTCAGGAACGAGAGATATTGTGAACCATGCTGATTGGGTCCCGGATAAATATCCATGCCCAACACATCCACATACGCATCACCTGGATACCAATTCACAGCATCATCATCGGCATTTGTAGTCCATACCCAAATCAGGTTAGTAAGCCCATGGTGATTCACCAGTCGGTCGAACAGTAGTTTCCACAAAGCTTTATATGGTTCGGCACCTTTAGCTCCCCACCAAAACCAACCCCCGGCTGCTTCATGAAGCGGACGCCAGATAACGGGGATATTTGCATCTTTAAATTGCTTCAGATATCCGGCTATTACATCAATATCGACAATCATGGCTTTATATTCAGTCGAACTAGGATCAGATACTTTCGATATATCAAATGTAGTTCCGGTATCAGGAGCAGTAGCTGCCGAAGGCACATAAAAACTTCCGGATTTAGTCAATGGATCCCGCCAGTGCCAGGTCATGGCCACAATCCCATTGTTATTCCACCAATCCTGTCCTAAAGTAAAAGGTGCTGAATATTTAATCCAATTTTGGTTTAAATTAGTGTGGTCAATCAGGTCGAAAGCTGTAAGCGCCGGCCATTTACCGGTTTGTGTATAGACCCAGGTAGCCTCAGTTATATTGGTACTGTAATTGGCCATTGTTCCCGAAATTATATTGATTCCGAAATTAGATTTCAGGAAGTTGTACAAATTCACGGCCTGAACAGTGGAATTGGGAGTTACCGGTGAACCGGCTATATTAAAAACACCGATTCCGTTAGGATTATAAACAGCCGTCAAATAATCTAACTGGATATATCCCCAGTTTTTGATAATAGCAAGAGTATGCTCGCCTTCCGTAAGTTTAACCTTAGTGCCTGAAAGGGTAGTCCACTCGTTAACAGCATTAAAAGTCAGGGATGTTAATTTATTCCCATCGAGGTATAAATCATTTATTTTTTCACTTCCCGAAGTTGAATACCGGAAGTTTATATCGTAATATCCTGCCGTGGCAGCTTGGATAGTAAATGTAACATTGCCATTATTTGAATTCACATATCCGCTTCCCGAATAACCGCTGAGAGTCGTCCCGATAGAAGCATCACCACTGAGGATAGCCTTTTCGGCTTCAAAAACTCCATCTACCGGATTACCCTTTGTCGTAAATGTGATTTTTATTTCTTTAGAATAATTTCCCGAGGCATCGCTTATGGCATTAGCCGGGATAATTAATGTATAGTTTGTGCCTGATTGCAGTGTTGCAGTAATTGTCAACGTTTGAGAGTTAACAGTAGCAGAAACAGCCACATTATTTAAGAGAATTTTAGCGGAAGACGACAATATAATTTTATCGTTATAATTAAAAGCGATAACGGTATTTACATCAACTGACGTTGCCCCATCGGCAGGTGTGCCGGATATCAGCAGTGGAGCTACGGCATCTGTGTTCTCGTCCGGTTTACAGGCTGTAAACGTCATTGTGAGAATCACAAGAGAAATCAGGAAAACAAATATTCTGTTTAACATAAGAAAAATGATTTAATCTATTCGCAAACAAAAAACTTGCATGTTCCGCAAATACAAACTAAAATAACTGACATTTATTAGACTAACAAACATTTTTTGGTTCTGTTTGCAGAAATAAAAAAAAGGGGAATTACTACAGAGAGTAACTCCCCTTCACATAAAATTAATATCTACATAAATTTATTCTCTTATAGGTTTTACATCCCTATCAATTTGAATTGGGAAACACCCGATCCGTTCGAAATCTTTTCGTAGCGGATGTTATCAATACAGAAACCCGTAAAGTTTGATGTATTGATCCACGTTGCAATTCCCCATTCACCTCCTTTTACCGGGGTTGGATCAGCAAGATCAGTCCATTCTGTCAATGGAATAGTAATCGTCTTCCAGTCTCCTCCTGTCGTCCAGACATTTCCTACTTTAAGATAAGGAAGAATATTAACAACTTTTCCGCCTAACATGATACGAACCTCATCATTCAGAGCCGGGATGTCATTACGCAAGCGGATATCAGCTTTCAACACATAACCGGTTTTTGGAACCGAAGGGTGGCTTATATAGTTTTCAGCAAACCACCAGTATCCCGTACCCCAATTAGAGGCCTTTATTTCGTAATACGCACCCGACAAAGCATCAGCGGGATTTCCGAGTCCTCCGACATTATTCCATAAACCTCCATCTGCAGTAAGGCCACTATCAAAATCATATAGGACTAAAGATGGATCGGTAATTGGATCAGTTCCGCTTATTGTAAATACAGGGGATACAATTTTCTTGCCATCAAAAGAATTCATGGTTAAAGTGGTAGACCCTTTTTTAGCAGTTTCAGGAATATATACTTCTATTGAATTCTCGGAACGGACACCATAAAGCACTGCCTTCACATTGTCTGGAAAAATTATCGATTCAACAAAATTTAAATTTTTACCGGTTATGGTCAGTAACCCCCCTGGCTTAACACTACCAGGTGTTAAGCTGGTAATTGCAGGTGTTGTTGCAGCAATGATTACTAATTGGTCGGTTGATTTAACCTGTGTTCCGTTAACTGTTTCTAAAGTAACAGAGCCGGTTCCTACTCCCGTTGGTGGAACAACAACCGTGATAGAGGCAGCACCGGCAGCGGGGGTTACAGCAACAGTTAAATCTCCAACAAATATCACTTTACGCACTAAATCTAAATCAGTACCAGAAATTGTCACAGTTTCACCTGCAGTTAAAGACAAAGGACTAATTGACGTAAACGCAGGTTTAACCAGAGTAATGGCAGCACTGGTAGCAATCAGACCCGAGTTTGTCCCTAAAACAACCGGTCCTTCTTTTGCCGTTAATGGCACCGTGATTTCCAAACTGGTATTATTGGAGGATAACGTTCCCAGAGTTCCTGTTACACCATCCGTAAAAGTTACTCCGGTTACCAAATCCAGGTTTGTTCCTTTCACTGTAAGCGTTGCACCGTTTTTTACAAGCATTGGCGAAACGGACGTAATTGCAGGACCAACTAGTTTCATTACTGTTGAACTTAAAATTTCATGACTTGAATATGTCACGACTTTGACAGTTCCTTCTTTTGCAGTTAAAGGAACTTTTACCTTGATTTCGGTTTTTGCAGCATTTATTTTAATAGCTGCACTGTCAATTTTATTACCATCAGGTAAAACTACTGTTTTAATTAAATCCAAGTAAGTACCGGTAATTGTCAAACTGTCTCCGGGTTTAACAGGTATAGGTGATATGGATGAAACGACAGTCGGATCAGAAATTGTTGCACTACCTGAAGTATATACTAAGACTGGTATTTCAGCGCCATTTGAGATAGCCACTTTTCCTGTTTTTGCTGCCTTTGGTACATACACTTTCAACTCTTTGCGGGTCTGGCTAATGAATTTTGCACGATTAACCACTGCACCATCATTAAATATCACTTGTGCAATCAGGTTCAGATAATCACCTGTGATAGTAAATACATCACCTGATTTGACACTGGCAGTAGTATAAGTGGCAATTGAAATTGGTTCAGAAAAAGTCAGTGGAGTTTTTGTTGTAATGTCTCCTGTTGGACTTTTTAATGTAACTACACCCGGTAAAGCTTCCTGGGGAATGATTATTGAAATCTCAGTTGCACTGGTTTTGGTTATGTCTTTTATTTCAATATTATCTGGTAACACAATGGAGGTTACCTGATCAAGATTTGTTCCAATAAACTTTAATTCTCCCCCGCGTAATGCCGGTGAAGGACCAAAGACACTCAATGTGGTTGTATTTGCTACTTCATCCTTCTTGCAGGAATTAAGAAATAAACCACCAAGCAACACGCAAGTTATCAAACTCACATATAGAAATATATTTATTTTATATCGCATAATAGTATTTTTATTATATCCACGCTTACAAAGAAGCGTGGATAAATTATGTTAATAATTATTGAGCTGGGACAACACGAATGTTATCAATACAGATATCCGGAGTACAAGCAGTACCTACAATTCCACCATTGTACACAAAGAACGTCAAACCTCCAAAACTGCCCACTTGAGTAGCTGATGCGAGTTTTTTCCCAGCCTGATCATAAATAAAATCTTTAATTGGAAATGATACCGTAATCCAACCGTCCGTTTTAAAGGACCCTGTAGAAGCCCATGGGTTCCAGAGTCCTCTGGGTGTAACACCATCTCCGATGTAGCCGTTGGTATTTGTAGTAGCCCAAGGTGTGAAAATCATTTGCAATGCACATGACGACCATGATTTATCTACATTCACTTCAAACTTCAGCACTGCTGTTGCCGGATCAATATTAAATAAATCTCCTTGTGGACGACCATTAGCAGTTCCCCAAAGATCAAACGAGAAACCGTCTTCATTCCAGGTAGAACCTGCAGACTTTGAATCATCTAAGGAACCACTGAAACGTACATAATTCCCGCTAATTCCTGCAGGATTAGAATTCGCAATAACTCCGGCACGCCAACCACCTGAGGCATTGGTATTATCCCAATCGAGGATAATACCCCTGTTATCTCTGAAGTAGAATGCTTTGGAACGGGATGTTCCATATCTGCTTTTTACAGAAACAGGACCAACACCGGCACCGGTTGGGACCTTGACTGTTATTTTATTCAAAGTTGCCGACACGACCTCGGCTTTGATATTTGGAGTAAAATAAACTTCAGGAACAGTAGCTCCGTCAACGGGCAGGAAAAAGTTACCATTAATAACGGCTGTACCACCGTCTGCCACATACTCGCAATCCATAGTGTTCAATAAAGGAGAAGGAACATCAACCCCAAAATCATATTTGACCGTATCATTCGAGGCAGTAACCATATAGATTTTACTGGTAACATTATCGGGAATCGAATCCGGAACTATTACAATTAAACAGGTTGGAGTAATTAAACTGGTATTCAGCGTAGCTTGTTTGTCATTAAACCACACTTCTTTCACGCTCCTCATATTTTCACCGACCAAAGCAATGGTTGTTCCCATAAATGCATGTGTAATCAGAGAATCGGCACTTAGTGCGTCAGGAATGCGGACATAAGACACCGTAGGCTTACCTGAAGCGATCTTGTAAGCATCCGGATTATCGTTACAGGCAGGTAAGGCTATCAATGTAGCCAAAACAACAAGCGTTGCAACCCTTTTTATTATTGATTTATATATCTTTTTCATATTCATTCTAATTATTTTTTTTAGAAACTAATCGTGCTAAAGTCAAATGAAACGGGATCCTTCGATAGATTTGGATTCGCCGATTGATCGGTATCAGGAAATGGAATTGAAAAGAACACATTCCCTTGGCTGACATTCACCACTGTTTTAGTAACCGATGATTTGGCTATTTTCCCTTTGTAATAATCGTCCAACCCATTCCAGTAGCCACGGTTCTGTGCACCCAGACGCGCTTTTGCATCATCCGGCTTATAATAACTTAAACGTACAAAATCATACCAGAAATCACCTTCACCGGCTAATTCCAGTCGTCGTTCCTTGAAAACATCATCAAATGTGATAGAACCTTTCGGAATGTAGTTGGTGACACTACGGCCACGTACTGCATTGAATGCTTTCAGCGCTGAAGCATCACTCGTCGAAGCGCCATTTCCTAACACGGCTTCGGCATAAACCAAATACACATCGGCCAACCGAAGCAAATGAGTACTTAATGCTGTCTGCATATAAGCCATGCTAATACCACATCCGGCCACATGATCAGCATTATTGCCGGCTATCTGTTTCACACAATTAGATCCTGTTCCACAACCATAGGTAATTCCAGTAGCGGCCGCATTGGTCCAATCATAGTTAAAACCGCCTTTATCCGTCCAAAAATAGTCGTAATGATCACTTTGCATCATCATTGTAGCTTTACGACGTGCATCTTCATTATTGCGGGTCAGGTTCGAAGCATCTTCCCCAAATGCATCCTGCAGATCAATAGATGGACCAACCCAGGTTCCCCAGGTATTACCTGCGAATTCTGTAAATCCTGATAACCCTAAATCAGATTCAAATGCATTCTGACAAGTCCATTGGCTTCCGACAGTCTGGTGCCAGGAGATTAAATCTTCATCAACCTTCGTCTTTGTTCCGTTATTTTTCAATCGAAAGATATCCGAGTAAACCGGCATTAATACACGGCCACTTTCATTGATCACTTTTCCGGCATACAGTGCCGCTTTTGCCAGATCATCGGCATTCCGGGTACCGCTTTGTCCATAACCGGCTTTTGCCAGGTATACTTTTGCCAGCAGTCCATATGCGCTGTATTTATCAATACGTCCGGGAAGATTGCTTTCAGGAAGAAGTTCAATGGCTTTTTCCAAGTCCTTAACAATATAGGTATATACATCTTCAATCTTATTTCTATAAACGCTGTTCGATTGTCCGCTGGATATAATGGCAGCATTATTGTGAATAATCGGCACAGCACCAAAACAACGAACCAGGTAGAAATAAGATAAACCTTTCCAGGTCAGAGCCTCGCCAATTACTGTATTCTTGGTAATTTGGGTTACAGCAGCCCCTGAATGAGTGTTAACGTTCTCAATTATTGTATTACAATAAGCATTTACCGACCACAAGGATGAAGAAGCATCTTTCAGTGCAGCATCGCTCGATTTCAGAACAAATGATTGATAAGCATTATCAGTGCCATAATAGTAATTACCCGAAAGGACATCGCCGATTTGAATAAAACCACGTTCGAAATCAAACCAAGGTGAATTGTAGAGAGCATTAACCCCTTGAAAACATTGATCATCGTTCTTATAATAGCCATCGGTGGTATATGTATCTTCGGCCGGGCGATTTAAGAAGTCGGTACATGAACACATGCCGGCTACAAAAATGGAGGCAATCGCCAAACTCTTTATATTAAGTATTTTCATATTATTTCCTTTCAATATTAGAATGATAAATTTAAACCGAATGTATAGACCTGAGGAGAAGGATACCGTCCATTGTCTGAACCATATACATTACTACTCGTTGTACTGACTCCTACTTCAGGATCAAATCCTGTGTATTTAGTCAACGTATATAAATTCTGAATGTTAGCATAGATTCGCAATGATTCCAAATGCAACGATTTCATTAATTTTTTATCAAAATTATACCCCAGTGCAATGTTCTTAATCCGCAAATAAGATCCATCCTCAATATAACGGCTCGACATATTCGTATTTCCGTTCGGATCGTTTTGAATAGCACGTGGAACACTCGTTCCCGGATTAGCAACTTTCACATTGTCAATATCATCAAACCAGTTATTCACCGATACACCTGTAGAATTTACATACGGGTAAACCTGAGCAGTATTGATTTCAGTCAACCGGGCACGATTAACTACCAATGCCAACTGATTACTCCACATATCCTTCATCCCGGAAAGGTTGATGGCTGAATAATTCAGCAATTTATTCCCATACGATCCGTTTATAAAGATATTCAGGTCAAAGTTTTTGTAATGGAGTGTGTTGTTGAAACCAAAAGTAAAGAGTGGCATAGGGGATCCTAAGTTGGTGCGATCTTTTTCATCAATTTTACCATCCAGGTTCACATCTTCGTATTTCAGGTCACCCACAAAAGTAGTATTGGTACGACTCCATGGCTTGGTTGACGTTGAAGGGCTTTTAGGAGTTACTTTATTTCCAAGGCTGTTGGTGTAATTTTCAATATCCGCTTTGTCCTGATAAATACCGACTACTTTATAACCGTAAAAATTATAAAGCGATTGTCCCACTTCAGTATGTGACACGACATCTGTCCATTGTCCGTAGCCTTCGATTGCAGTGGCGGAGGTTCCTGTCAGATCCAATAGTTTGTTTTTATTGAACGTGATTTGTGCTTCTGTATCCCACTGAAAATTTTTCGATTTTATATTATGTGTTGTCAATGCAATTTCCAATCCTCTGTTCCTTAGCGATCCGATATTTCCCTCAGGAGCAGCTAATGCACTTGACGTATTACCTTTCGTTCCCATATACGATGGTAAATCAACAGCCATCAACATATTTTTCGACACTTTGTTATAAACATCAGCAGTCAATTCAATCCGGTTATCAAGTAATCCGAGGTCTAAGCCTAAGTTAGATTGTTCCTGGGTTTCCCATTGAAGATATGGATTTGCAATATTAGTCGGACGATAAGCAACACCCAGACCGGTTTCCATTTTTGAAATTTTGGCTCCCCAAAGATAATCGCTGATAAACTGATTTCCGGTCTGTCCCCATCCAATTCTTAATTTACCATTGCTGACAACCTGTTTGATGTCATCCATAAACGATTCGTTGGTAAAGCGCCATGAAGCTGCAGTAGACTGGAAAGATGCCCAACGGTTATTTGGACCGAATTTAGAGGATCCATCACGACGAAATGTATAGGTAGCATAATACTTATCGGCATAATTATAGGTCCCACGAGCAAATGCAGATGCCATTGAACTGCTTCCCATTCCGGCAGTTATGGTAGCAGTGCCTGTTCCTAAATAAGGATTGTGTATCGTGTTATCCGGCAAGCTTGTATTTAGAATACCCTGATACTTCCAGCTCGACTCGGAAACTTCCTGGCCCAACATTGCCGTGATTTTGTGCAATCCGAAATCTTTCGCATACGTCAAATAATTTTTTACCTGCCAGAATAAATTCTCATTATGTTGCCAGGAATCTTTATTTATTTTATTTTCAGCAGTTCCATATTTAAAGGTAGGTAAGAAATGTTCGGCATTCGAACCTCCTTTATCCATTGCAAATTCAGTATGAAAAGTCAACCCTTTCATAATCGTTGCATCGAAATAGACATTGCCATTCAACGAAAAGCGATTTAGTAAATTATCTTCATCCAGTGCTTTAGCAATCGGGTTAATCCGCGAAGCAACACCTTCACGGCTTACACTGGTATAATTTCCGTTTATATCGTATATAGGTACATCCGGAGTTGATAACAAAGCAATATTCATAATTCCTGCCTCACTATCAACAAGTCCTAAGCGCTCATCGGTATTTGTATATGTTATATTAGTTCCCAATTTTAACCAGCTCTTCAATTGTGCATCCAAATTGGATCGAAATGAGAAACGTTTGAAATCAGTTCCCTTTACGGTACCTTGCTGTCCTAAATAGGAACCCGACACAAAGTACTTCACTTTATCAGTACCTCCCTGGGCACTAATGGTATGACTTTGCATAGGAGCTAATTGAAATACCGCATCCTGCCAGTTGGTACCATTGCCGAGCAATGATGGATCACGAAACTCAACACGTTGGTCACGTCCGGATGTTTCCGATGCCATATCATTGCTGTATTGGGCGAATTGTTTTAGATTCATGACATCCAGGCGTTTTGCCTGACGTTGAATGGCATACATCCCATCATACGAAAATTTTGCTTCACCCGCCTTACCACGTTTGGTCGTGATAAGTACAACACCATTCGAACCCTGGGATCCGTAAATTGCAGTAGCGGAAGCATCCTTTAAAATTTCCATGGAAACAATATCTGATGGATTAATGGTTGAAAGTGGGGAGATAGTAGAGACACTTCCGTTTCCTAATGCATCTGACAAACCGAAATCATGTCCTGACTTGTCTTTTACCTGAATAGGAACACCATCAATGACATAAAGTGGTTCGGCACCCGCGTTAATCGTATTTTGTCCACGCACACGAATTGAAACGGAAGAACCTGGAGCACCGGAAGTTTGTACAGCGGTAACCCCTGTGACACGACCTTGTAAAGCTTGATCCATATTCGTAATGATGGAACCTTTGATTTTGTCCTCACCTAAAGAAGCCGAAGATCCTGAAAGATCACTCTTTTTCATCGTACCATAACCAATTGCCACAACTTCATTCAACACATGCGCATCGGATTGAAGTCTGACATTAATGATCTTGTTTTTGGCAGTGATTTCTTGCTTTTCCATCCCAATGTATGAGAAAACAAGCGTGGAATTCGGGGTCGCATTTAAATTATACTTCCCGTTTGCATCTGTGGAAGTCCCGTTGGTTGTCCCTTTTACAAGTACGGTTACTCCGACTAACGGAGATCCATCACTTGCATCGGTCACAACTCCCGAAACAGAAAGAGTCTGCTGTGCAGAAACTAAGTATACTCCAAACAAGAGTAATACCGTAAGAAAAATGATTTTTCTTTTCATGGAATTAAATTTAATATTAGAAGGTTAATTGTTGTGCGAAATGACACATTCCGACTATACAAAAATAGACTAACATTTATAAATAAAACTATATTATTTTAGCTATATATGATACTTTTTCGACATCAAAATTAGAGATTTCGGGATCATAAGAATAACTAATTAAAACGACATAATGAATATTATACCTCGACTTTCAGAAAAGACATCGTTCATTCCGAAAAATACATTTAGTATATTTATGGAATCATTTTGATTCATTTCATTGTGTATGAAAGAATAAACAAACTTTAATGTTTATTCTCCGGTTCAAATTGAAAAGACAGCAATCAGGCATTAATTGATTAAAAATTATATTATTCATAGAAACAGAACAAACGATTTAAATTTTCATCGCAGGTAATTCCGTTTACGTTGTCCGGCTAAACAATCGAACTATCGGCACATATGACTTCCTGACATACGAAATGTATTAATCTGAACAGAACAGTATTCATTTATTGTAAAACAAATTCACCGCCACCCATCCCTGTTTTTAAATTTTTTCGAACCGGTGTCAAGATCCAACTTCAGCATAAAATATTTATTTTTTAGTGTACAGATGACTATTCCAGTAGTCTTAAATTATTCATTCAATTCATTCTAAGCTTCCCGATCATTTGTTGCTTAAAAAAAAATAAATTTGTTGTAAAGTCAAATATTTTAAGAAATAAAATCTAACATGCCAGGAAAATTTGCACACGAAGAAAACAGAATTGATCTTACACCCAGTACTGAAAAGAATATTCTTTAGCTCGAGGGGTTGTCAATATTTAGGTTCAACTGCTATTTAAATAATTCCTTGAGCTTGAGATTACACAATCTGAATCCCGAATGATCAAGCCACTGTTATTTTTACAGTTCAACCGGTTCCCGAACCAAAGCCAGGCATTACGTCAACACAAATATATCGTGGTCTGTGAAAGCAATGCACTTCTTAGTATCCATAGAAATATCCGCTAGGGAAAACCAACTTTGCATGATCCAAGTCGGAAATTCCCTGATTCGATAAACATAAAACTTAAAGGATAATTTCTTGATCCTAAATATTCCCGGTTAATTCTACTAAATCACTTTAAAACATCTGAACAAATGAGTTCACACTAGAAATAACAATTTAAGTAGTATTGATAGTTTGGATACTTTAAAGTACCGCTGGGCAGTTGAATAGTATGCCCTTTCTCATTTTATTTTGTATCCTGGTATGATTTGGACTTTTGTTTTATCTTTTTTAACCAATGTCGTTTAGTTCTGAATTTTAATTTAAAACAGCCTATTTGTCCGTCGGATGACGGATTGTGACTTAGAGTCCTTGTGGAAAGATTGTCAGGATAATAAAACCCACGTAGACACAAAAACACCAGGTTGCACAAGGAGATACCCTAACGAAACGATATTGATTCTTAAAGTAGAATAAAGTATTTTACGGAGTTTTATCAGGGTATTCCATTTTTTTGTTTGAACCGGATTTTCCGTCCGAATGGAGGCACTTAAGAAAAAACTTTGCCTGTTTTCAGGCGGTTTGCTTCGCCATTCGTCCGTCTTTTGTCCACATCCGGTTTCGATATAATCAATAGATAATCAATAGATAAACAAATAACAAGCAATTAATAACCATATTTTAATTAGATATTAATTATTAATTGCTTTGTTATTAATTTGAAATTAATTCAGTATTCTTTTTTAGGGAACAGGATTAGAACGAATTGTGGAGAAAAGGCGGACGAAAGAAGCAGCTTGTGATTCGTGACAAACAATTAGGGATGAACAATTGACGATAAACGATGGCGGAATAAGTAAGTATGTAGGGATCAAATCAAATATTTAAATACAACTTTACCAAATTAAAAGTGAACAACAATTCCGACTAGTAGGAATCTGAGATAAAAACAACAAATCGCAATGGATAGATTGCGTTTCGTAATCTAAAGTAATTCAACAATATTTAGTGTCTTATTTTAGTAAAGTAGTATAATTAGAGTATGTTTTTTTAGTCAAAAAGTTGTTTTAAAATTTGTATATATCATTGATATTTTGTATTTTAGCTAAAAAATAAACAAATATGAAACTCTACAATCAATTAAAGCTCCGTTTTGAGACACCTATATGGGGTTTACATCCCGAATTAGCCCTTTTCGATGTATTGTTGGACAAAAACCCTCATTTTGTAAAATTAGTCAGCAATGATGTTCTTTCTGGCATCAAAGAAAGCAGTTTTGGTCGCAAAGATTCACCTACGGTGGAACAAGTACTACGTGCTGCCATATACAAAGAGATAAAGCGTCTCACATACAGAGAATTAGAAGTAGACATGTATGATTCAAAAATATGCTCCATGTTTTTACGATTAGAAGACAACCAGGGTTATAGTTATTCTGTCATGCAAAAATACATTTCGAAAATAAGTGAGAAATCAATTAAATCTATCATAATAGAAATAAACAGTATAGCCATATCTGAAGGTATTGAAACAGTAGATAAAATAAGTACTGATACCACCACTATAGAGACCAATGTTCATTATCCGACCAACAACAGTTTAGTGCTTGATTGTATTGAAACCGCTACCCGTTTGTTGAAACGCATCAAGAAAGATAAAAAAGATGATAATGACCGATTGGATGAGCAGCGCAAAGCAGCCAAGAAACTCAACTATGATATTAACAACAGCAAGAAAGAAAACTTACCAAGTTTGTTCGATCCCTATTTGGCCACTTTGAAGAGTCTTATTTTAGAATCATGGACTGCCGTAAGAAATAGTTCAACGAATATCAAGTCAAAAACCGAATTGAAAGAGTTTTTATCACTTATGATAAAAGTGTACAGAAATGCCTATAAATTTCAGATAGAAGGTGAAAAGGTCGCTAATTCAGATAAAGTATTTTCGGTTTTTGAAACCCATACCGACATACTCGTGAAAGGTCAAAGAGAGGTCGAGTTTGGTCATAAAACATTGATTACAAGAGGTTCTAGTTCCATGATATTAGACCATGACGTGTTTGAAGGAAATCCAAGCGACAAAGGCTTGCTTATTCCTAGTATTACAAGAATTAAAACCAATTATACTCGTATCCCCGAAAGTTCTTCCGCCGATGGTGGTTTTTGCAGTCAGGAAAACCTTGAAAAATGCAAAGAATTGGGGCTAACCAATATTGTATTTACCAAAGTAACCAAAAGTTTGCAAAACATTGTCAGTTCACCAGAAATAGAAAGAATACTCAAAAAGTGGAGAAGTACCACCGAAGCGGTCATATCCAACCTCAAAAGAGGTTTCGACCTGCAAAGAGTATTATGGGAAGGGTTTGAGAAATTTTGTTCTAAGGTTGCTTGGAGTGTATTGGGATACAATCTTCGAGTAATGGTGAATAGGATGTTGCAATAGGGAAAACAATTCGAAATCCTTATAATGAATATCGACATAGGGATTGGTGTATCAAGACGTCAAAGAGCTCAGTGAAATTATATTAATAAATGTATACAATTTAAAATTACCAAATATTACTAAGGCCAAAACTACAAAAGAGTGAATCCTAAAAATGAAAACTGTTCAAAAAAATTGGTTTTTAATAATCAAGCAAAAAATATAGGACTTTATAAACAAACTCTAATTAAAGAATTAAATATTGACAAATAAAAAACCATAAAAACAAAAACGAGTTTTGTTTTTATGGTTTTCTGATTTTTGTTTTAGAATAAAATGATTTTTTTATTTTCAGCGTAGTAAATCAACAGTTTCAAAATAGCGATGATTAAAAAAAAGAAACAGTTAATCAATGATTCAACTGATCAATTTCAGTAACGACCAAACTCTTTCCCTGTACTTCAAACAGCTTAGAACCAATCAGGATACTATTTCCTGATATATCAAGTGTCGCTACCGGTTGGTTTGATCGATCAATTACAACAGTAGAAATACCGTCATCAAAAAATTTATATTCTTTCGATTTCAAATAGCACGTATAAATATGATCATTGGGGATGACTGCATTCGTTTTTAAAAAATAATTTAAAACAAATAATTGATCCCTGTTATTAAATACACTGATTGAGTTCGGGGAGGGACAAACCGGAGTGATTGTATCACTATCTTTTTGGATATAAAGCTCATCCCCTCCAAAATGAGTCAATTCTCCCAGAGAATCAGTTTTAAAATAACGTTCCCACAATTCAGTTCCGTCTTTCAGAGAATGTTTCAAAACCCGGTTTTTAGAGAGAAGAAACAAGGTATCCTGTTGAATATTAAATGACAGGATCTGGTCGTTTTTATAACCTGCTTTGCAAAAGAAAAGCTGTTTGCCGGTGTTTTTGTCAAAGGCAGCGATAAAAGGAACTCCATATTTTACTAATTCCGAATTCAATAGTGCAGATCCATCATTAACCATGACAATCATACTATCTTTAAAAAAAATGGAAGACCTGCTTACCTGTTTTTTAGGAAGTTTGTTATGCCAGATTTCATTCCCGGCGCGATCCAACTTTGTGATAAACCTGTTGTCAGCAATATAAATTCCGGTACTATCCACCAACGTATTCGAAACAACTCCCGAGATCAAATCATGACCGGTAGTAACCTCAAAATCATTACCAAAAAGCAGGCTAAAAGTCATGTTAATGACATTCGCAGCTACAGTACCCGAATAATCTTTCTTCCCTGTCAGGGCATTATAATCCCAGCCTTTGCCTGTTTTAAGTAGCGCCAAATGTAATCCGTTAGCCGAGAAAATTATCACCGAATCATTCAAGGGAATGAATTCATTCAGTGTAAAATCCTTATTAATTTTTCTTTTCCACAGGGATTTACCTGTCTTCAGGTCGATCCCTTCAATATTGTTTATTCCACCTCCTTCCGTTGAAGGTACATATCCGACACCTATGCGAAAATGCCGGTTGATGTAACAAAGTGTATATTTTGCAGACCATATAATTTCACCTGTTGCCACATTCAGGCAACTGCTTATATTGCCATCTGTTTTAATCATCAAACTATCGTATTGATCGAATGTTTGATCCCTGAAATCCATTTGCTGCTCCCAACGCATTTCCCCTGTCGAGAAATCAACGAATGCAACATTCCCGCTATCTTTCAGATCACTCCCATCCTCCATAGTCCCACGAAGCTGAAGAGTCAACAGTTTAGTTGAATCGTCAATATCCCATTTGAATATATTTTCAGGGAAATCATATCTTTTAGCCCGGATATCGGTATTGGTGATGAAATTTCTTCCTATATAAATGTCAGTAACGGGAATTTTCAACTTATCCTGGCCAATTACCTGAGAAATTAAAAGACAGAGCAAACAGGGCAGAATAATGTTTTTCATGATCGTTTTTTTTTATTTGTAATTAAATATGTTGAAATCCATTTTACAATAAATCATTGAATGGTTTGCAATCTTTCAGGATAATGTATATATACTCTAAGCGGAACAAAATGGATCCTATTTGCATGTAACGGGCATAAGTATTTATCGTTAAAATTTGAGTACTTCGTAGTTACTATTACCTATATTCATAGGTACTTCCGATGGTAATAATTTATACAAAAATCATTCCTTTATTTGTTTTTATCTGTAAAAGACATTAATATATGGTTATATATTCACCCATCAATTAGTCAGTTCTTCCGGTTTCTTCTGAAATCAAATTATATAGGAGGTATGAGATCCTGAAAAATTAAAAACCGGCTGGTTTTAAAGTGGTTAAACTGCCTCTATAAAATAGGTGGTGATTGAAAATGCCGATTTCAACGGTGAAACACCCACTGCATATTAAATTTTCGATTTTATTAATTCGTAAAAGATGTCAGTATCCACGAAAAAAACTGGGAATAAAAGAAATCAAAAGAAATATTATGCAAAAAAACAGAACATATCTGGTTATAAATTCGAGTTTATTTTTTTATAGACTATCCTATTTTATTGTGCCTATGACTTCAGGGAATGATCTGACAGGATTGATTAGGTGGGAAAGAAAGGGTTGATTTTTTATTGTAATGAAGATTTCGTTGAACTTACCAATTAATCAAAAAATAGAAAATCCAAATTAATTATTTATTGACTTTCGGTATAAAAAGTTTTTCACAGAATATACTCAATCACTTTTCGTGATTAAACGATACTTATTGGGGATTAAAAAAAAGACTAACACAATATAAAATTGAGTTAGCCTTTTTATTTAAAAGGTCATTTATAAGTTTCAGTCTTCTTACCTGTAAACTTTAATTTCCACTCTTCTGTTCTTTGCCCTGTTACTTTTTGAAGTATTTGGAACCAACGGTTGATCATATGATTTACTATCGACAGACAACTGCGATAGTAAATCATATGATCAACC
>Ga0302289_1000456_pt1 | contig 18289 bp, 14 predicted proteins | sample III_Fen_N1_2_FD_194552 | JGI IMG/M metagenome (GOLD analysis project Ga0302289, IMG submission 194552) | Peat permafrost microbial communities from Stordalen Mire near Abisko, Sweden - III_Fen_N1_2 | ecosystem: Environmental > Terrestrial > Soil > Wetlands > Permafrost | place: Sweden: Abisko... | reverse complement strand
GCCATTCCGGTGGTTATTACCGAGAGGCCACACCTGTTCCCATTCCGAACACAGTAGTTAAGCTCTCTGGTGTCCACAATACTTGGCTGGTAACGGCCCGGGAAGATAGATCGCTGCCGGATTATATTCCTCAATAGCTCAGTTGGTAGAGCATGCGGCTGTTAACCGCAGGGTCGTAAGTTCGAGTCTTACTTGAGGAGCCACAAAGAAAGCGCACCACTTTATGTGGCGGGCTTTTTTTGTGCGTTTCCATGACGAAATGGTTCTGAGATTCTCTGGACTATGGTCACGGCATAGGACAATTACCTTGACACTTCCCCTTTCTCACCGTAATGTTGTAGATAATTCTTACAATTACTATTTCTAAGATCTGCAAAACAAACAATAGTTTTCGAATGCGTAGAGGAGAAAAATGATAGATTCATGTGATCACCATGCGATTCCCAATATGGGCGTGCTTTTTTCCCGCATCCCGCACTATGTATGCAGGACCTGCGGCGCTAAAATTGAAATGACACCTCAGACCAGACGGATCGGTCTGGTTGTCAGGATTCTTTTCTACGCACTTCTTCTGTTTACGGCATTGTTCGGGAAAGACATTTTCCCTGGACCCAATGCGACGACGATCTCTCTTTCTGTTATGGGCGGGATTATTCTGTGTTTTGCGATTCTGCAGATGGTTCTGCTTCGTTATGGCAAATTTCAGGCAGCTGCACCGGATATAGCCGGGACAGCCGACACCCCTGAAACAGTCGCCAAACCGCAATATACGCCTGAGCAGCTTGAACTGATGGCGCTGTATAACTCTTATGTCGAAAAGAACGCTCCGGTTAGAGAAGAGGACCTGAATCCGCCGGCACCCGTCGAAGCGGCTCCGCTGCCCATGCATATTGACTGTGACCACGTACCTGCAAAGAGCTGGAAGAACTATGTGCCCAGCGTATATGATTTTACCTGCGAAAAGTGCGGGAAGAGAATCACCTTTTCAGCCGAACGGAAGAAAAGATTGAATTTGATCTTGCTGGCCTTTTCGGGGGTTATGATCTTAAGTAGTTTTACGATGAAGAATTTACTTATGGGGGAATTTATTGCCATATTTGCAGCCACCATTGTAATTTGCATCGGAGTGCAGTACTACTTTGTTAAAAAATCAACCTTCGAAGAAAAAGAACTCGAACAGAAGAAATAAAAATCTGTGTGTCTGCAATGACGAAAACCGTTACGAATACGGGATTTCCTTGCAATTGCATGCGCTTTTCATTATAGTCTATACGGGACAAACGGATTCCTTTTGACACGACTTCAATGTGGGCCGTACCCGTAATTCACATGCTCCGGTCGACGACGCTTCGACAACTCACAAATATGGAGGACAATTTATTGACAAACGAATCAGCCACAAGAAAAATCGGTACGCTCTATCTGGTTACATCCGCGATTATTGCGGCGCTGTATGTCGTTCTTACCCTGCCATTTGCTCAGTTCGCCTTTGGTCCGATGCAGTTCCGCCTCTCGGAAATGATGACGGTGCTGCCGATTCTGACACCGGCCGCGATTCCCGGACTGACACTCGGATGCTTTCTGGCGAATCTGCTTAATCCCAACAACCTGGGGCCGATTGATATCGTCTTCGGTTCGTTGGCCACACTGCTGGCGGCAATCTGCACGCGATATATATCACAGCATTTTGTTCGGATATCACAGATGCCCCGAGATATTATCGCTTTGATTCCCCCGGTATTTTTCAATGCAGTGATTGTCGGCACCTATTTAACTTTTCTTTTACCACACGACAGTTCTGTTACACTGGCTGTAATCGGAATATCGATACTTTCTGTCGGACTCAGCGAAGCCATCACAGTCTATGCATTGGGCCTGCCTTTTCTTCTGGTACTTCGCAGGACCCATATCGAAACGATCTGGAATAAGAAGTGAGGCATTATGGCACACTATTTTGAGGAAAATCCGACGACCCCGTCCGACCCGAAGTCCATTTCGCTGCGCGTGCACGGGATCGATTTCGTGTTCACATCGGACGCAGATGTCTTTTCCAAAAAAAAGGTCGACTTCGGGACCACATTGCTGCTGGAGACCGCAACAGCGGATCTGCATCAACGGTGTATCCGCAAGGGCCGCCTGCTCGACCTTGGCTGCGGGTACGGTGTCATCGGAATTACGATGAAACGCGTGTTCCCGGCGATGGATGTCGTCATGGCGGACATCAACCAGCGGGCTCTGGCACTTACTGCTGAAAATGCAAAAACCAATCACTGTCCGTACGTATCGATTGTGTCTTCGGACGGATGGAGTCAGTTAACGGATTCATTCGATGTCGTGATCACGAATCCTCCCGTGCGGGCAGGTAAAAAGACAGTGTTCGCCTTTTATGACGGATCCTTCGAGCATTTGAGCCCGGGCGGCCTGCTGTATGTGGTTCTGCAGAAAAAACAGGGGGCACCGTCCACACTGGCGCACCTCGAGACCCTTTTCGGAAACTGTGAGATTATGGTAAAAGAAGTCGGCTACTGGATCATGCGATCGCAGAAAGCAAAATAAAACAAAAGAACGTCTGCGTGTATTTTACCGCAGACGTTTTGCTTTTCATGATAAAATGGATGCAAAACATAATGTTTCGGCAGAGATATAACAGGAGGAATACGATGTCTTCATGTGACAGCTGTAAAAGTAAGGACCAGTGCGGGTCGGCTTCGTCAGGAAGCTGCCCGGGTGAAGGAGAACAGTCACCGGAATCCTTTCGCGAGAAACTCCATGCGGAATCCAGTATAGGCATTGTAATCGGTCTGTGCAGCGGTAAGGGCGGAGTGGGCAAGTCGCTTGTGACTTCAGTACTTGCGGCTAAACTGGCCAGAGAAGGCTACAGGGTCGGGATTCTCGATGCGGATGTTACCGGACCCTCCATTCCCAAGGCCTTCGGTCTTTCGGGGCAGCTGTCCGGCTCATCGGCAGGAATTATGCCGGTGATCACGCATTCAGGAATACAGGTGGTGTCCGTGAATCTTCTCCTTGAGAACGAAGAGCAACCGGTTATATGGCGCGGACCTGTGATTGCGGGCGTCGTGAAGCAGTTCTGGACGGACGTGATCTGGAAAGAACTTGATGTTCTTCTGATTGATATGCCGCCGGGTACCGGTGACGTGCCTCTTACGGTATTTCAGGCAATCCCGCTCGATGGTGTGATTCTGGTTTCCACGCCGCAGGATCTTGTCTCGATGGTTGTCAACAAAGCAAGAAACATGGCGTTGATGATGAAGGTCCGAATTTTAGGCTTTGTCGAAAATATGAGCTATATCACATGCACGCACTGCGGAGAGCAGCTTCCGATTTTCGGGACGGGCGGCGTTGATAAAGCAGCGGCCGAACTGAACGTGCCGGTCTTTGACAAGGTAGCCGTGGATCCCTTCGTCACGGCGCTTGTGGATGCAGGTGAGATCGAGAAAATTCATACGGATATGCTGGACGGTACGGTCCGGTTTGTTGCCGGTTTGATTGACAAAAAACGTGCAAATTTATGAATCGGCTGCACAGGAGTACGGGAATGCGAAACGCGAATATATCCGGCCGCGAAGGCCTCCGCAAACTTCTTGCCGGCATTCTGCTGATGAGTCTTATATCGGGCATTCTGCTGAGCAGCGGATGTGCAAATACAAAAAAGAGCGGTGACCTCGGTGACTACTCATCGTATTTGGGGGACTACTCGTATGATTCTCCCATGTCGGCCATGGTATATGAAGATATGGACGGCGAGGGGTTCGGCATCCAGTATCGAACCGTGACGGACTACGACAAGCTGATCGCTTATTCGCCTTTGCCGGTGTGTCTGTATTTCTATTCCGGCCTGTTTTCGGACAATAGCGGCGTAACGGCGGCCATTGAACAATTGGCTGAAGAATATCACGACAAAATTCTTTTTGTTTCAATCGACGGAATGCAGGAAAAAGACTTGATGGGGAATTTCTCGATCAATGCGCTGCCGGATTTCGTTATTCTGAAAAATGCGTCCTGGGTCGCTTCATTTTCAAGCAGTACGAGGGGAACATGGTCCAACAGTGATCTTTCCGAATGGATATTGGCAAACAGCGGCATTTCATAAAGCCGGCAGGCAAAGGAGGAGTACGATGATTCAGTATGAGTATTTACATGCGATCGGACAGGACAGCCATCGGTTCGCTGAAGTCGGACCCAATGGAAAACCTATTGATCCGGACGGGAACCGGCAGCTGATTCTTGGCGGATTTGTCATTCCCGAAGGCCGTCCGCTGAAAGCGAACAGTGACGGGGATGTGGTTCTGCACGCACTGACAAATGCCGTCTCCGGCATTACCTGCGTGAATATTCTGGGTGAAAAGGCGGATCATCTCTGCTTGAAAGAAGGAATTAAGGACAGCAGCGAATATCTTGCGCTGGCACTCTCGTATCTAGGCCGTCGGGAAATCACGCACGTTTCCTTTTCGATCGAATGCAAGACACCCAGACTGTCACCGTGCATTGAAGAGATTCGAACGAGTATAGCCAAACGGATCGGAACAAAAAATGATTCGATCGGGATTACGGTGACATCGGGTGAAGGTCTGAGTGCCTTCGGAAAAGGCGAGGGGATCATGGTGTTCTGCAGTGTTACTGTACGCCGTCCGTTCGGCGGGCTCTCAGAAGTTCAGCCCACAGGAGATCGTCTTGTGTTGTAATTTTGATATTTACATATGTGCCTTCCACAAGAAAAACGGGAAGACCGATGGCCTCGGCAAGAGAGGTGTCATCGGTTGCGGTCCGTTTTTCTTCTTGTCCGGCGGTATAGGATTTTGCGAGAAGATCATAGGTAAATGACTGTGGTGTCTGGACGGCATATAAAGTGGAGCGGTCCGGGGTCGACATGACACAGGCGTTTTCGGCGGAGTCGACCTGCTTAATCGTGTCCTTAACCGGCACGGCAGCCGTGCATACGCCATTCTCGAGGGCTCCGTGATAGCATCGCAGGATCGTATCAAAATCCACGAAGCACCGGGCGCCGTCATGTATCTGTACAACATCGTCTGCATCCGGACCGCGTGAAAGGCCGGAAAGAGCGCAAACGCCGTTCCAAACGGATTCCTGCCGCGTCTTTCCGCCGACAACGACTTGTTCAACAAATGTAATGTGATAGTCTTCACAAATTCTCCGAATATCGGCGATCGCTTCCGGAGCCGTGACAACAATACCGTGCAAATAAAACAAATCGACCTCATTCATTCCTTTTTGAAAGTTCTCGAAGGCCAGCAGCGTCATGGCCAGTACCGGAATGCCTCCGATGGGAATCAGCTGCTTGTTGGGCGTGCCGCCCATGCGTCGGCTCTGGCCGGCGGCAGGAATAATTACATACATATGAACAGGGGATTTGCCGTGCGGCTTGCTCATGATCTGCCTCCTTTCTTTATGGATCCCTGTGTCGGAGCATCCATAAAAAGCACATCCATCGCTTCAGAGAGTGTATCCGCAAAAATGAGTTCGGGCAGGACCGGCGCGTTGTCCGGCAAATCGGTAAGAGATGGATTTCCCGTTTTCCTTTTCTGAATTCGAGCCAGACCGGATTTGTTGCTGCCGGGGAGAATACACGAGGTGAACCCCAGGCGCCCGGCTTCGATGAGGCGGCGTTCGATATCGGCAATCGGACGGATTTCGCCCGTTAGGCCGACTTCTCCGAGCACCAGTGTGTTCGGACGGATGGGACGGTCTTTGAGTGCGGAAAAAACCGCAGCAAGTATTGCCAGATCACAGGCAGTTTCCGTGATTTTGAGACCGCCGACAACATTGATATAGGCGTCCATATTGTTCACGCCGACAGCGAATTTCTTCTCGAGAACAGCCAGAAGCATGCCGATCCGGCTGCGATCCAGCCCCTGCGCCATGCGCTGCGGTACGGAATAAGATGACGGGTTCAGAAGCGCCTGAATTTCCACGAGAATCGGACGGGTTCCCTCCATGCAGGAAGTAACTACGGATCCGGGCACCTGGATCGGACGGCCGGAGAGAAGGAGCGTCGATGCATTCTCCACTTCAAGAAGACCGACATCGGTCATTTCGAAAAAGGCCAGTTCGCCGGTCGCTCCGAAACGGTTCTTGACCGCTCGGATCATCCGGAACGGACTGCTGTTTTCGCCCTCAAAATAAAGAACAGTATCCACCATATGTTCAAGAACCCGCGGACCTGCCAGTGCGCCGTCCTTCGTTACGTGTCCGACAAGAACGATCGTAATCAGAAGATTCTTTGCGAGACGCAGGAGACCTGCCGTAACTTCACGGACCTGACTGACACTTCCGGGTGCAGAGGACAATTCTTCGGAATACAGGGTCTGAATCGAGTCAATAATGCAAAGAGAAGGCCGAAGGGAAGTAATGGTCTGTGAGACTTCTTCAAAAGATGTCTGCGTGCAGAGTGTGATGTGATTCGTCTCGATGGAAAGTCTTGTGGCTCGCATGCGGATCTGTGTTCTTGACTCTTCGCCGGATACATAAAGAACCAGTCCTTTGGTCTTGGCCAGGTGGCTGACCTGCAGGAGAAGTGTGGACTTGCCGATGCCCGGATCACCGCCGACAAGAACGAGAGATCCGGTGACAAATCCTCCGCCGAGAACGCGGTCGAGCTCTCTGAGTCCGGAGGTGTACCTTGGATCTTCTTCGACAGACACGTCGGACAAGGGAACGGTCTCATTCTGGCTGACCCAACTCTGCCGTTTGGACGGCATGGACGAAGCGGGCGCAGAAGACTTCATATTCTCTTCGATTAACGTATTCCATGCCTGACAGGAAGGGCAGCGCCCCATCCAGCCGGATGTTTCGTATCCGCAGGCATTGCAGACAAAGATCGTCTTGGTTTTTGCCACGATATATTCTCCGATCCAACGGGTCCTCCGCTGATTTTTGCAGGTAGAAACCACCGTAATTGTTTCTAGTATATCATCTGCTTCCGGCAAAGTATTCGAATAAATCCCGCAAATTTATGTAATTCATATGTTCACATGTGTATGATAAACGTTTAGAATGAAAAAGATTATATGCATTTTTCAATCAGGCGCATAGGAGTGTGAAAATGGAAAAGCCTTGGGTTACACATTACGATCCGGACACGAAGGAGAATCTTCTCTACCCGGACATGACGATGTACGAGATGATGGTAAGAACCGCAGAATATTTTCCGCATACGATTGCTTTGACATTCGAAGGGACAAAGATAACCTTCCGGTCACTTCGCCTTCAAGTGGACGAGGTCGCTCTCGCACTGACGGACATGGGAATGAAGAGCGGGGACGTTGCTACGGTTTGTCTTCCGAATATTCCGCAGGCTGTAATTTATTTTTATGCGGTCAATAAGATCGGCGTCATCGCCAACATGGTGCACCCCAAGACACCGCCGTTCGAGCTCAAGGAATTCATGACTTCAACCGGCAGCGAATATCTGATTATTCTGGATGCGTTTATGGCAAAACATATCCCTATGCTTACGGAAATACCCTTGCAGTCGGTCATAGCGGCAGCCATCGGAGATTTTTTGCCGCCTGTGAAGCGGTTTGGCTTTTATGTTACCAAAGGCCGTAAAATACAAAAGAATCCGGCTGATCCGAGATTCACAACGTGGCGGGAACTTCAAAGTAAATGTGAGTCCCTACACAAAGCCTCGATGGGCGATTCGGATGCTTCCGCATATGTGCGTCCGATACAGCCCAAAGATCCGGCCATTTATCTTCACAGCGGCGGCACAACCGGAAGTCCGAAAACGATCGTACTATCCTCGCACAATATGAACATACTGGCCGTGCAGGGGCATCAGATTATTAATATACCGGATCCGATTGCTTCCGGAATCGATCCGAAAATGTCGATGGTCGGCATTTTGCCTCTTTTCCACGGCTTTGGACTTTGCATGGGCCTGCACACGATGATCTGCAGCGGCATCACTCTGATTCTGGTTCCGCAGTTCAATCCTGAATCCATGGCGAAAGTTATTATGAAGCAGAAACCGACTTTTATGGCGGCGGTTCCGACTCTTTTCGAGGGACTTCTGCAAAGCAGACACCTGAAAAAAGCAGATTTGTCCTGTGTTCGGGGCTGTTTCTGCGGAGGAGACTCTCTCTCTCCTGAATTAAAGGATCGTTTTGAAGCGTTCCTGCTGGAACGTGGTGCACACACCTCACTTCGAGAGGGTTACGGGCTTACGGAAACCGTAACCGTTTGCTGTGTGAATCCGGAAATCGAGAGTAAGAAAGCATCCGTTGGGCTTCCGCTCCCCGATTTACTGATGAAGATTGTGGCAACAGGAACACATGATTCTGTGGCGAACGGGACGCAGGGCGAAATCTGTGTATCAGGCGAGACAACCATGATCGAATATCTCGGAGACCCGCAGGGAACCGCGGAGGCTCTTCATGTACATGAAGACGGACGTATCTGGGTGCATACCGGAGATTTCGGGTACATGGATGACGAGGGGTATTTTTATTTCACGCAGCGTCTGAAGCGTATTATCAAAGTATCCGGAATACTGGTATTCCCGTCGCAGATTGAGGCGACGATTTCCAGAGTCCCGGGTATTGGTGCCATCTGCGCAATTGCAATCCCGGACCCATACCGGATGCATGTAGTCAAAGCAATTGTCGTACCGGCCGGTTCGTTTTCGACAGAAGAAGAGAACCGGATCAAGGAAGCCATCCGCCAAATATGCGAAGAACAGCTGATCCCGTATGCACGGCCCGTGGAAATTGAATTCAGAAAAACCCTGCCTTTGACTTTGGTCGGCAAAGTGGATTATGTGACGCTGGAGAAGGAAGAAAGCGATAAGAGAGCGCAGGCATTGCTGTAAAGAATCTTCCTGCGGTCTTCTGCTGAAAGCGGCAGGCGACGCATGCGGGAGAGTTCTTCCTCTGCGCTCCACATCGGGTAGTCTGTTCCAAAAAGTACATGATCGGCTCCATACCGGCCAATCAGCTCCGAAGCTTTCTCGGGTGAGATGAACCCGAGCGTGCTTGACGTGTCTACGTAGACATTCGGAAGTCCTGCCAGCGCGTCAGGTGCTTTGTGCCATTCGCTCCATCCGCCGAAATGGGCGGCGATCAATGTCAGATCAGGGAACGCCAGTGCAAGCTTGCGTATTTGTTCGGGATGCGAAAAGGAATGGCGGTAGTCGCCGGCGTGGATCAGAATCGGCAGTTTGCCGGATGCTGCGTGGGCCATGCGGAAAACGGCATCCGAATCCGCCGGTATGTGCTGGAAATCCGGATGCAGCTTGATGCCGTGAAGGCCGAGCGCCTGAATATTTGCCACTTCCGCCTCGATTTCTTTCGAGGACATATCCGGATGCAGTGTGCCGAACCCGATCAGACGGCCGTTGGATTCCTGTTGAATTTTCGCAATAAATGTGTGAATGGAAGGTACTTGCAGCATGGCAGTAGCCGTGGAAAAAACAACTGTGCAGGCAATGCCTGCTTTTTCATTTTCGGCTGTCAGCGTTTCGAGGGATCCGTCCGAGTGCATACTCAGATCATAGAATTTGCCGATGGACTCCACGGCGCGCTCCAGAATTTTCGGTGGGAATACGTGTGCATGGATATTGATAACCGGATAGGAATCCAAAGTTCCGGAATCCTGATATTGCATAATGTAATGACCTCCTGATTTAAGTCGAAACAGCCTTACCCAGTTTAGGCCGTACAAACAGCAAAATCAAGAGAGAAATAACCACAACGGCCGTAACCGCTAAACCGCCTTCCGGGCCGAAAGCACCGCCGGTCAGAAGATGCAGGCTGTTCCCGGTGAAACGGGTATGAACCAAACGGGCGGCGCTGACTGAGCCGCTGACCTGAAGGCCCAGCAGATTGCCCTGTGCAAAATTCCAAATCGTATGGGCGGCGCAGACGGTCCAGATTTGTTGTGTTGACAGAGCCATTAGGGAAAAGAAAACTGCAATGAGGATCAAATTCATGCATGCGATTCCCGAGAATCCTGCATTTCCGATATGGAGAAAGCTGAAAACAAGCGATGTGACAGCCACTGCGGCCACGCGCCCGAATTTAGCGCTCAGTCGGGGCAGCATATATCCGCGCAGCATAAGTTCCTCCGTTGCGCCCTGCGGAATCCACATCAGGACATAAGCTCCGAAAAGAGGGAGACCTGCGGCGTTAAGACCGAAGCCGTCAACCCGGATCTGACCGGTCAAATACAGCAGGCTATATACGCCGAGCATCATGCCAAATCCGATCAGAAGACCCCGAGCATAATTGCGCAACGCTTTTTGCCCTGCACGTGGACCTTGTACAGGCAGTCCGGCCGTTGCAAGCGGGAGCTTTTCGATCCGGCGGACAATGAAAATATAGACGAGGATAATACATACGTATGAACCGCTCATGGACAGGATAAAAAACCTGGACTGCATAAGGTCGCTGAGAAGCTGAAAAACGGATTGTGCAGCGGATGTGATCGATACTCCGGAGGAGGCATTTGCAAACCTGTTCAGAAAGACCGTCGATTCCGACGTGCGCAGATACAGCAGGAATGGAAAGATCAGAGCCAGAGGCTGAAATACGGCAAGAAGCAAAGACGGGAGTCCAAGCTGCAAGGTTAACAGCCGGTAAGAGGAACGATGTTTCAGCGGATGATAACCATAGACGATATTTTGCGGGTGCGCGGCAGCTTTTGCACGAAGGGCATCGGCCTTGATTCTGCGCCGGAGATCTTTTTTTACATTGAATTCTGCCTCTGCATACGTTGTGAATCTCTCGACATGCAGAAGCTTTTCAACGATTAGCAGCATCAAAACACTCAGTGTCATGCTGCCAGCCGTCAGTTCAAAGAGACGAACCAGTGAATAGCGACCCTCCAGAACTGCGGTTATGCCGTAATAATGCCCGTAAAACGGAAGGAAATAGTATATGTATCCGGGAATATCTTTTTGCTGCATGGCTGTGATGCACACAATCAGCATCAGGAAAAATACGGGAAGAAAACTCGATTGTGCCGACAGAATCGTCCGGTTCAGTGCGGATAATATCAGAATAAGAGATGTCAGAAGAAGTGCAAGTGACAAACAGATCACAATCAGATACAGGACAGCGGATAAAGTGAAGAGTCCAAGCGGAGGCAGCAGGAGAAAAATGAGAATGACGGCAGGTATCATGGAATATAAGAGAATGCCAAGTGCGCTGCCGAGCACAATTTCACTTCGTCTGACTGGTGTGAGAAGAATGGCCGCGAAAGTGCCGCGTTCTTTTTCTCCGGCAATTGATGATACGCCGGATTCCATAGCCGCATACATTATCGCGACAAAAAGCAGAAACGGAAGAATCATATGGGCTGCAATACTCTGCATTTCCCTGCTGTCGCTGACAGCCCGGGAGGATGTTAGTTCGGAGGATATAACATGATAGTAATCGGATTGGGAAGCAATTCTTCCGTTTTGTTCCTGCAGAAAGAATCCGTAATCCGGAAGAAAACTCTTGATCATAAAATAATGTGCATCAACGGAGTTTTCATCTGCCGGATTGTAATACGAAATAATCTGCGGCCGGGAAACATCGGTTAGAGAAGCCATTTGCGCGTCAAAATCTTCAGGGAAAACTACCGCCGCTGAAATGGACCCGATGTCGAGTTTTGTCTGGTATTTTGTGAAATCATAATAGGCTGGATCGTAGCCCAAAATAAACATGGATGAGAGATTCACACTGATTTTGCTGTCTTCCGAATTTACAAAAGAGGAAAAGGATGCCGGAGGATTGACAATCAGGACCGGTGCGCTGTTTTGACTGGAGGAATGCATGGAATCCGAAGGAAAAAAAGCACTGAACAGATAGAAAACGAAACATGCAATAAAGAGCAGACTAAAAACCAGCGTCGCCTTTGACATCTGTGTCTTTAGTCGGGCTCCTCGTGAAAAGCTTTTCCGGGCAATCGCCCATAGAATTCTCCGCATGATCCGTTTACTCCTTATGATGACGGGTATACAGGTCGAAAAAAGCATTCTCGAATGTTGTCGCTCCGGTCAGTTCCAGCAAGGAAGAGACGGTTCCCTGCGCGACGATCCGGCCGTCGACGAGAATGGAAAGTTCATCGCACAGATCCTGGGCGACCGAGAATATATGCGTGGAGAGCAGGACAATATGCCCGTCTGCACGCAATTCACGCAAGTAATTCGTAACCTGGTGTGCCGTCAGAATATCCAGACCGTTCGTGGGTTCGTCAAAAATGATAACAGGCGGATTATGGATCAGACTGATGGCGATGGAAATTTTCTGCTTCATTCCTGTTGAAAGTTCGATGATTTTCTTCTTTGCAAATGGTTCGATTCCAAAGCGATCGAAGCTCTCTTCCTTCCTTTGTTCTGCAACAGACCGGTCGATCTGGTACAGGTCGCCGAAAAAGCGGAACAACTTATCCGGTGTGGAAAAAGGATCCAACTTTACTTCGGAAGTCAGGAATCCGATCATTTTCCGGATTTCCCGTGCGTCGGTCTTCGTATTCAGACCGTAAATGGTAATGTCGCCGGAAGATGGGGTCAGCAAAGTAGAGATCATTTGCATGATCGTTGTTTTTCCGGCTCCGTTGGGTCCGAGAAGCCCGAAAATCTGACCCTCCCGGACGGAAAAACTGACGTCATCTACAACGTTGACTGAATGCTGATACCGTTTTGTGACATGAGATACCTGAATCATGCAAACCTCCTCAGACGATTTTTTGAAGCTTTCTCGGGTTCAAAACTCCGTCTTGCACTTCTGAACAGCAGGGATACGATGATAAGATCATATATGCATACAAAAACAAACCGGCCGGGACTTAAAATACCCGCCATGGTATCGTGAATCAATAGAAGGTTGTTGTGCAGAGGAATCGCGTATTCCGCAAGCACGGAAGAAGAGGGACGGAACAGCTGTAAAAAGAAGTCGAACAGAAACAGAAGAAGCGGCAGCTGAAGATTCAGCAGGACATCCTGCATTTTCGCAAGATCAAGTATCACTTTGAAGCAATACATGGTCATCAGAAGCGCAGCACATAAAACAGAGAGAAGAATCAGTCCGAGTTGAGCAGGCGTCATCATAAGACCGAACGGAATCAGCGACAGCGGGTTGTTCGATCGGTTGAACCACGACGAGAGCAGAAGAACGGCAAGTGTGACTGCGGACGTGCCGGCAGATATTGCAGTAATTGCAAGTGCTTTGCCCCATAGAAGAGCACGTGTGCTCAGCGGGGTCAGCGTCAATTTTGAAAGAAACCCTCTCTCCCGTTCGGCGGCAAGAATGTCGCCGGAAAGAGAATACACGCAATAATACAGCAGCAGAATCAACACACCCGGGATGACCCGCGCACCTGCCAGATTGGCAGTGCTTCGATATTCCATAAGTTTTGTATACGGATTAAAGTGATCCATCAGAAACGGGTCGCCGCCGCCCGCCTGATAGATCGAGTTCCCGACTGTCCGCATGAGAAAATCCTTATATCCCGGAAGGACGGATTGCTGAAACTGAACAGCGGTTGTCGCGGACATGATGGTGTTCGGATCCGAATAGACAGCAAGTACGGCTTCGCTTTTTGCCTGCGTATCACCGGCAGCGGTCTGATCAAAAAAAAGACGCAGAGCATCTCCGAAATTGGCTGCCGCAGACGGCACGTCCGGCTGGAATGAAGTTTGAAAGACCAGGATGATGCTTCCGTTTCCGGTCTCTTCGGCAGCCTGGCCGTTTGCAGAAGCAGCGCGGTAATCATCCATCGACCAGGTCTTGTAGGTGAAGGAGGAAGCCAGAGTATCGGACCGGATAAATTCCTGAAAAGATGCATCAGGTGCTACGAGAATTACAGGCGCTCGGCCGACGTTTCCAGTAGAAAGATAATCCACCAGGAACGGAAAAACATAAAGCGCAGCCAACAGGGCAACAGACGGTATTAGAAATACCGCCATTGTCTGACGCCAGTTGGACAATACACGCTGCAGTTCCCAGCGGATGAGAACAAACATTGAGCGCATCCCGCACCTCCTCATTTCTATTTTCAGTATATCATCAACACAGAGGAGGAACCTATGCGGATTCCATTCGGTCCGTGCGGTCGACAGATCGGCAAAGTCATCCGGATGCTGTGATTTTGCAGCGAATTTCCACCAAAACAATGAATATGCATTACATCTGTAGCATGATAATAATCTTCCTATAACAAAAACGTAGTATTATGAAGAGGCGTCCTATGCCGTATGATTCAAGGAGGATATACCTATGAAAAACCTGTTCGCTACATTTTCACAAAAAGTGCTGCTTGCTATTATGGTTCTGGCTATGCTTTCAACAGCCGGTGCCACATCCTCCTGTTCCATTGTTCAGCAGATCAAAGACGAAATAAATACGCACAACGGCTCAGCGGATCAGAAATCCGGATCAGCCGATGATAAGAAACTGACGGCACTTGATTTTGCGATGTTTTCGGACAGCGTGACATCGGATACAATCAGTCTTCATTTCGCGGTAGCTGACCCGAAAGCGCTCGACATACAGGCACCGGCCATTTCGCTGGGAGACGTTTCAAAGGAATATTCTGATAATCAGCTTGAAAAAATGCAGGGCTATCTGGATCAGCTGCAGGCAATTAACTATGACAAGCTTTCCGGAAAATCGCAGATTACCTATGATGTGCTGAAATATGATCTGCAAGAGGCACTCCAATTCAAAGATTATTTTTACTATTCATCTTCCTTTAATTCGATAACGGGGATTCAGTCCGACCTTCCGCTCGTCCTTTCCGAATATACCTTTGACAGTAAGAAGGATGTCGACGACTATCTGCTTCTGCTGCAGGACGTGCACAGATATTATGAAGATTTGATGAAATTTGAGGCCGAACGCGCAGCGCAGGGGCTAGGATCATCCGATGAGAATATTCAGAAGGTGATTGACGCCTGCACGGCGTTTCTCGCGGATAAAGATAACCACTTTCTCGTCTCAAGCTTTGCGGAGCGTCTTGATTCCGTCAAAGGACTTTCCGATGCCGACAAACAGACCTATATCGACAAGAATCAGGCTGCGCTGGACGATTATGTTTTCCCGGCATATCAGCTGCTGATTGACGGGTTTACAGATTTACTGGGTACCGGTGTACATGACGGCGGTTTATGCAATCTGAAGAACGGGAAAGAATACTATACGCTCCTCCTGAAGGCGGAGACCAGTTCGGATACGACTGTCGATGGTGCGATACAACAGATTAACGATCAGATTTCCAAAGACATTGATGTTTTCACTGCAACGACGTATGATGATGCGTTTACAAAAGCATATGCATCCTATAATTTTTCCAAAGGCAGTGTACAGGAGAATCTTGACTACTGCAAAGAGGCCATCCAAACCGATTTCCCTCCCATTATGAAACACACGGTAACACTGAAGCAGGTCCCCAGTCAGTTAGAGGACTTCTTTAGTCCGGCAGCCTACCTGTCCTGCAGAATTGATGATCCGACGGATAATCTGATTCTGACCAATACAGCGGCCCTTGACGGGTATCAGAATCTCCTTGGCACCATAGCACATGAAGGATATCCGGGCCATTTGTACGAATCGGTATATCACGCACAGAATATTGCAAGCTATTATCAGCGCTACGCAAGTTTTACCGGATATTCGGAAGGCTGGGCAGAGTATGCAGGCGCATATGTCGTAGATCATGCGGGTTATGACGCGAATTTGGTCGCCTATGTCAATGCGGAGAATGAGGTATTCAATTTGCTTTTCCCGTCCCGCATCGATATCGGAGTCAATTATGAAGGCTGGGACCGGCAGGCCGTATACGACTATTTGGCCCAATACAACATTGATATGCAGGATTATGCGGACTCCTGTTATGACACGTCTGTCGAGATTCCCTGTTACTATATGCCCTACAGTATTGGTCATCTAAATACTGCCGCCATCATCTCCGGCGCGCAGGACAAACTGGGAGATTCCGTGTCGTTGAAGGATATTCACAAAGCGTATCTGGACATCGGCCCTGCACCATTTCCGATAATTGAGAAATATATGCAGGTTTATATAGATAAATCGGAAGAATAATGTGAATTCTGCTTGGAAATGCTTGCCAGAATTTTCATTATGGTATAATAAATTAAAATCTTTTTGTGATTTATGGTGTTATTTCTGTTGGTTGCACTGAGGATAAGTTGAAGATATGGACTGGAGGCTCTTGTTATGGCTAAATTAACTCGTCTCGCAACGACCGTGACTGCCAGGTATTATTCCGCTTCGGATGTAACAGACGCATTCTATTTGGATGGGCGTCTGTCCGGAAAGCGAGAAGCCAGATCTGCTGATATTACAGTTGATAAAGAAGACAGGGGTTTTTTCTTCTCCGTCTTTTCCCATGCAACGGTGCCGGGAAGAGATCCGGCAGCGGAACCTGCCTATGCAATGCCGCTAAAGAAGCTCTTCAATGAGATCAAGACGGGCCGAAAGGCCCTGGATGATGAAATTGGAGAGCTTGTTAATACGGCTGTGGCAGTTACCGGGCGAATGAAGCTGCAGGCGGATAACACCCGCTCACCTTTTTTTGCAGGGGTCATGGTTAAGGACACGGAAGCCTTTGCAATTACAATGGGCAAAGGGCTTGCGTTCCTCTATAGGGACGACACGCTTTTCCCGCTGACGGCAACCGATCTTCCGATCGAAGCCGTAAACACTCAGAAACAGAAAGTGGATAATTTCTACAACTATTGTGCGACGAAGACGGCTACAGCACTGTGTTCCAACATTGCACAGCTGAAGATGGACGACTGCATTATTCTCTGCAACCGCGAAATATATGACGCACTCGGTCAGCATGAATTGCTTCGAATTCTTTTTGAAGCGGAAGACCAATGTGATGCTGCCGGTATCATTATTACCGAGGCAGCTGCAAAAGTACCCGGCGTCCCGCTCCAGATGATGATCTCTTTTGTCGAGGGAGTGTCCGCTCAGGAAAAATCCGGACTATTTGGTTTTGGAAAGAAGAAGCGTCAGCAATCTTATAACGAAGCAGAAGATGATGCGATTGAAGTTCCGATTGTTTCCGCAGCGCCTGTAATGACTGCAGCCGCAGCCGCAGTGCCCGTTTCCGTGCCAGCCGTTCCTGAACCGCTGTTTTTCGGGAATGAAGCGACGGATCCATTCGTTCAGCCTCTTGCCGAAAAACCCGTTGCGCCTTCCGGACCGGAAGATCCGATTCATTTTAAAGATGATGAGATGGCTCCTTTCGGAGAACCGGTTGAGGACAATTCTCCGCATACGGATGAAGGCGGCTTTGTTAAGACGGAATTTGATGAAAATGCTGCGATTCCTTCTCCTGATGCAAAACCGGCAGATGAAGTGTACCCGCTTGATGCCTACAGTAATGAAGGGAAGAGCGCGCCTCAATATGTTCCGGATGAGCCGGAGGAAGAAGAGAATGAACCTCTGGTGTTCGGAGACGACACGTCCCCTGAAAAGCTCAAGCGTCAGGTAGCGCAGTCTGCAGCTTATGCTGCTTCTTCTGCATCGCAGACACCTGTGCAGGTACCGGGATATCGTCCCGGAACACCCTACGGGCAACCTCCTGCAGAATCTTCCGGACAAGGAGAGTCTTCCTTCTTTATTCCGTTTGAATCACGGGAAACGGCTGCTCCGAAGAAGACCCATGTGAATGATATTCCGGATATGCCGATCTATGACGCACCTACCTATTCTCCTCCGACATACCCGACGAACAGTTATACTCCGACAGGATATGACAATGCGGGTGTATATGCTCGAGGATCTTACTCCGTAGATGACGAAGAGGACGTACGGAGGGATATTCCTCCGCAGCCGAAACAAAGCGCAGGAAGTTATTCCTATACACCGCCGCAGAAAACCGTGCCGTCTTACGGCGGTTCCGTGGATCCGCACTTGGCGCAGGGTCAGCAGCAGCGTGCGTATCAAAATGTTCAGCAGCCATCCAAACCTGCATCGAATCATCCCCAGCGGTCTTCGCAGGATATGTTTGATCAGGATCAGGGATTTGATTATGGACAGACGGATGCGGCATACAAACGCAATCGTTTCTGGATGCTTGCACTAGCGGCCATCTGCCTGATCTGCTTCATTGTGCTGCTTAGTGTCTGGCTGGGTTCATGCAACAAAAAAAGCAAACCGGCAGAGAGTACTCCGGTTGCGACTTCAGAAACAGCAGCACCGACCACCGCTGCACCAACCGGTTCGGACACTACCCCTACAGATACGACGATACCGGTTACCCCTGCTGTACAGCCGAATGGATTGTTCCGTTT
>Ga0302289_1000454_pt1 | contig 18314 bp, 22 predicted proteins | sample III_Fen_N1_2_FD_194552 | JGI IMG/M metagenome (GOLD analysis project Ga0302289, IMG submission 194552) | Peat permafrost microbial communities from Stordalen Mire near Abisko, Sweden - III_Fen_N1_2 | ecosystem: Environmental > Terrestrial > Soil > Wetlands > Permafrost | place: Sweden: Abisko... | reverse complement strand
GATTCAAAGAGAATCCTTGTTTCACTTTGTACATGTTCAATTTTTATGTTTGTGTCTTATAACTATACTAATATTTTACATTAAGGCTTCAGCGAAAATCTAACTTGAGACAAATCACGATAGTCTGCAATATAGTCTGCCACATTCTTTCCTTTTAAACGATTATCAGCAAAAACTAGGCTAGACTTGATGATCTTTTTGTTGCCAAATAGATTTGTCAGATAATCTTTTGCTCTTACAATTGTCCTTCCTTTTCGGGAAAAACTATCAACCACTAATATATTACTATACATGTTACCAGATAGTATATCTAATAGATACATGTTGTTAATGGGAGCATCAACAGAATTGAAGATTCCACCTTGTCGCAAACGTCTATCTGCAAAGAGCGACAATATCGGCATGTTATGTCCATATTCTCTAGATATGAGATCTCCAGTCATGAGTCCCCCACGATTTACTCCAATGATACAGTCAAGATTAAATCCACCTAATGCCAGTGGCTGTTTAAGAAAATCAATCAATCTGCCAGTTTGATAACAATAATCATTCCAGTCAATAATTTGTTTATCAGTTTCTACGGGGGTTTGCCTGATATAGCTAACTAGATTTGCACAAACTGATCCTGCTACAACCTCAAAATTGTTCATCATGACATAATTACACGATGCGATTCCGTCCAGATCAGAGGGTAAATGCAGGTCATCCGGCTTAACAATAAAAACCCTATCCAATCCGAATTGACCAATACAAAGACCCAATTCAAAAATTATATTATCTCTTGGTATAAAGAACTTTTTGCCCCGCGACATAATCAAATCATCTTTTGTAAGTAATATAATAGCATAGTCAAAGCTGTTTTCCATACTACTAAAATTACTAATGAAAGATTTAGAAAACCTAAAAAACCCATTCGTCCATAATTGAACGGCATATTCTTTTGGATATAAATTCTTTTGAATATACTGAGCTAACGTTAAACCTTCGGATGAAGAGAATATTATCAATCTATGCACCTTTTTTTGCTCCTAACTAAAACATTTTCTAGTTTTGCAATCTATAGTCTAACGTCAAAATGAGTGCAATTGAGCTTTGTGTTATAGATATTAGCATCAGAATATATTCATATTTTAAACCTCTGTAATGATTTGTCAATGCCTCTTATCCAAGATCATTACTATACAAAAAAATAATGAAACAGTTGCCCCGACGTTTGAACATCAGGGCAACTTTCAATATCATAACTGATTACTTTCTCACCCATGTGTTACAATTCTCGTTTATTTCTTCATCACATCTTTTATTCCAGCCATAATCTGCTGCAAGTCCAGCTCCAGCCACTTAGCCTTCAGCGCCTGCAGTACCTCGTCGCTCTTGATCCAGCCTCTGCTTTCCATAATCGTCAAGGCCAGCTGCAGCTTCTCCTCGCCGTCAAACCGTCCCACCACCGCCTCGGCGTATTCCACGGCTACCTTTGCAGCCTCCAGCAGGTTGTTCTGTTTGAGCCAGGGCACCGCTACATCTTTCAGCCAAGGCACCACATAACTTTTCGCGACCCACGTGGCCAGCGCGCCCAGTGCGGACAGGATGCCGCACAGTACCCAGATCACCACCTGCGTGCCAGCCTCGGCTTTATCAATGGCCGTTTCAGCCAAAGCAGTAGCGCAGATCAGCACCATCACCAAACAAAGCGCCCCGGCAATAACCTTCTTCATAATTACCCTTCTTTCTTTTCGTTGTTCTGGTCATCCTCTTCGGTGGAACCCGTTTTGCTGCTCTTGTCCCGCAGCCGTTTCAGCATATCCAGCAGTCCCGGCGGGAACGGAACCCCCATGGCGCTGGCATTCTCGATAATCGACATGCCTTCATTCGCCACATAAAACCCGATGGCAGCGATCCGGCACACCCCATCCGTGCCCACCAGCCGATCCAGCATGGTGGCCACCATGACGATCACCAGCATCATCATTTTCTTGGTTAGCCCTGCAAAAGCCACCGAGGATCTGAACGTGCCCGTTTCCGTCTTGGTGCTTTTCCCCATCAGCGCCACCAGAATGCCTGTCAGGTAGTCAAGCGCCATGGCCAGAAACATTATGCCCAGCGCTGCATCCCACCCACCCAGAAGGTACGCCAGCCATACCCCCAGCGTACCGACCGCAGCGCAAACCCATCTCCATACAGAATCCATCTATGTCACCCATCCTTTTCAAATCTTTCGTTTGGTGTTACTCGCCAGCGTTTGCGGATGCCGCAACCTCCCGCGCCTCCGCCAGTGCAGCCCACGTCTTCTGACCGACAATACCGTCCACGGACAGACCCTTTGCCTGTTGGAACGCCTTCACCGCTGTATCGGTCGCCGCGCCGAAGTCACCATCTGAGCCGTAGGTACCCAGATCATAGCCAAGATCGAGGAGCCACGTTTGCAGCCTGCGCACCGCGCCACCCTTGCAGCCACGCTTCACAGTGTAAAACGCCGTCACGTCCACGGCAGCCGATGTAACATCAGCATCGGTTTCGCTATCAGTGCTTTCAGTAAGCGCTTCCTGTTGTTCGCTGGAAAGGCAATAGTCTACCCACGGAAACAGCCCAATGCTGTTCCAACCGCCATTGGGTACGCTTTTCTTGCCATTGAATTTGGTGGATTCGCATACACCGCCGTTTTTCTCCGAGGAGTTGATTGTGCTGGATCCACCGAGGTATACGCCCATATGGGTAGCATCCTTCATGCCATCCCCACGGTATTTTGCAGGCGTACTGTCGCTTTGCTCCTCCACGATGAACACCCCGGCTCCACCGGGCACGCAGCCAAACTGCTTTACGCATTCCTCCGGAGAGCCGCGCCACACGCATTTACGCCAGTGGGCATTTCTGCCGGACAGGTTGCACTCCTTTTCTGGTACCCCGCATTCGATCAGCAGCGCCTCCACCAGCGCCTGACAATCCATCTGAGCGTAGGAGATAGGTGCGGTTTTCACAGATTCGAGCTTTCGTTTCCCAGCAGCAACCAGCGCCGCGTTGGTAATCATAGTAGCCATAGGTTTTCCCCTTTCTGTACTCAAAAAGGCGAGCCATCCTGCCCGCCTTTTTGGTATTCCTTACATCGGTAACTGTTCACATAGCGCCTGATACTGTTCCTCAGTGATCCGCCCGAGGACATATAGCGTATCGACCTTTTCCCGTAGTCCCTCTGTCCGGCCACGGGAGATCAACAGTTGCAAGGTATTATAGAGCATTGATATCACCTCCCAACTCAAGCGTAGCGATCTGAATATCCTGATCTACTAGCTTTTCGGCCATGTCGCACATTTGTGCGATCAGTGTCTCCGTCTCGGAAAGCACAGGCTGCCCGTCCCGGTAGAATCGATTTCCATCGTAAGTGTCACCGATACCAGCCGGGACTTCACCTATTGGCACTGCTTCCGGGAAATCACTTGCATTGCCTGGCAGCAGTTCAATGACATTTGTTACAATGCCATCTTGCACGATTGCATATGTCATAATGCCCTCTCCTTAATGCCTATCGATGGTCGCGGATAACAACAATACCCGAGCCACCATTTCCACCTGCACCAGAATATGTACCGCCTCCTCCGCCACCACCGCCAGTATTTGCAGAAGCGCTAGAACCAGATACGGAATCAGCACCGCCATTCGCGCCACCGCCTGCGCCGCCTACAGCACCAGCTCCGCTTCCTGCGGTGCCACCACCGCCACCACCACAATAAAGAGCACCAGTAGTCTCTCCAAACTCTTTCGTCGTTGTTCCTTGCCCGGTGCCTCCATAATGTGTACCAGCTCCAGAAATTTGATTCGCAGCCATACCACCATTACTGGCACCACTTCCGCCAACGCCCTGGAACATTTGGCACCCGCCTCCAGAACCACCGTTGATACTTGCGCCTCCAGAAGCACTGAACCCAAATGCGCTAGAAGCTCCGCCCGGATTATTAGGCGCAAAAGTGCTAGCTTGCGGCGCGCTTCCAGCTCCTCCTGCACCAATAACAATTGAATACGGTGTGCTAGCCTGAATCCCACTGATCGCCAGTTGCGTACGCGTGTACCCACCACCACCACCACCGCCACTGAAGTTATGATTGGTACCAACCCCACCTGCACCACCAGCTCCGCCGCCAGCGATAAACAAATCAACCGTCGTTGCTGGTGCTTGAAGGAATGTTAGTACACCACTTGTAAGAAGCTTCATGCGCCAATGACCACTTCCGTCGTCAATCAAAGTGGAAGCCCCTGTATAGGTGATATCCGTGGCTGGATTGAAAGTGTTTGAAATTTGGTACCAAATATCAGTGAAATAATACGCTGCCCGGGATACCCACGCAGTCCCATTGTATTGCTTCACCCGCAACACATTGATATTCGCAACAGCGCCAGTTTTCTTTAGCAGCCTTATAATATTGGAACTTGCTCCATCCGTCTGCATCCATACGTCACCTGTCGCGGGGCTTGACGGCTCAGCAACTGAGGCCGTCCACTTGTTTATCGTGACTGCAGTGTTAATCCATATCAGCCCCGAAACCCCTGTCGGCTGCACAGTGCCGCCGACCACACTGATAGCCAGCTCACCCACACCGCCACCGCCGTGATTAAAGATCGTTACACTCATGCGCTCACCTCCGATACAGACAAACTGACCGTCAGATCAACCGTTGGCAAACTGGCGGCAGTGAACGTGACGGATCCAGCCGATGCAGCGGAGATGTGGACATCCGCCTCGGTGTAGACCTTTCGACTCGCTTCGAGCGCCCCGCCATGCAGCACACAGTTAGCAGGGACAATAGCGACTGACAGCGTCTGTGTGTACACCGTCCCGCTAAACGTCCATCCGGAAGCGAGCAGCGTCGCTGTCGCTGCCCTGGCACGGTACTGGGTGATCAGGTTGAGCAGGTTCCCCGCCACATCCGCACCAAGCGTATTCTGAATGGTTGCAAACCAAGTAGTGAAATCAGCCTGCCGCGCGGTTCGCCAACCGGAAAAGCTGCTCTGCTGCTGATCCTTGTAATCATTCAGCGCACCAACCACCTGTGCGATCCAAGCCTCAATGTTGCTGGGTACCACCATGCCGCTGACCGGACGTTCATCGATAATGACCGCCTGAGAGAGGGACGCGGCTGTCCGGCTGACTGCTATCCGTGCGAGCGAGATGTCGAAGCCGTCCGAATCGTTCTTGAGCGCAGGTGCGACCGGTGTGCTGCCGGGGCTGCCCTGTATATAAAGCAGGATGGTCTTTCGATTGCTGTAACCCGCTCTGACCACAATCCGGTCGATGCGGTCGGCTCCTGCATAGGGAGCGGCTATAGTCATGCTCTTGTCCGAACCATTGACCCCGATCCGGCCTTCAATCACGCAGGTGCCCGCCTTCACGGTCACGTTGAAATCACCGACCGCCAGCACCTGCAGAGCGGTCGCACTCTTCATGGCCACGCCGGTGGTGATCAGCGCCTTCAGGATTCTGGCCAGATCATCCGCATCGTGCAGCCGGTCGCCTCCCACGCTGTTATAGGGATAGTATTTATCCATATCCATGGTTTCACCTCATTTTGATGCGTTCTGCAATGGTGGGGAGCGGGCTGCCAATGGTCAGTTTCCGGGGGAGTAATCCATTTTTCTGCTGCCGGACTTCCTCGGTGATCCGCACACTCACATCCATCGCCCAGCTTGCCTTGCGAACGGTCACCACATCCCCGAGGGTATAATCCACACCGTAAGCCAGCAGCTGCTCGCTCCCCGGCAGATCGCCCGTGGCGCTCTTCACCGGGCGCGCTTTGTCCAGTTCCTTCTGTGCCGCCTCGATTTTCTTCTGCCGGTACTGGTCATCGGTGAGCGTGGTCGTGCTGCCGTCCGCGTTGGTAACCTCTTTCCCGCCGCTGTCGCTCGTGCAATCCTCAAAACGCTGAAAACCGGTGCTGGCGGTTTCACCAACCTCCAGCACCGTATCGTCGGAATCCGAAATGTACATGACGTTTTTGCTGTCCGCGATGCTCTCGGTGTACTCAATGTTCTGGATGGTTTCCAGTGTTTCATCAAACAGGATGGGCACATTGCCGGCTGCGTTGCCGACACTGCGGTCATGCCCGGCGCTGACGGTGAGCACCATCGTGCGCTCTGTACTTTGAAATAGTACCTGCATGTTCAGGCTGCTAGCCTCACAGATCGCCTGAAATGTGGTCAGATAGGCATCCGCTGTCGCCTCCATGGTGATGTCATCGCCCATTGCAGAAGATATCTGCCACGTGAAACGCGGGAAAGCCCGTCTGCTGTCCGAAAAAAGTCCGGTAAGCATTTGGTTCATCACCGCGCCGGACTTGCCCTGATATACCTTGGCAAGCGCCAGCACACGCTGGTTGAGCAGCCATTTCAGGCATGCACCCTTGACCGTAATCACCTCTTCGCCGCTAGGCTCCGTATGCTTTTCACAAGTGGTTACCAGATAAGCCGTTTCATCACCCTGTGGCCACAGCAGCGCGTCCGTCCGGATGAGCTTTGTGGTATCGTTCAGCGGACACTCAAACTCAATCGCGCCGGGCTTGACCGCCTTGTGGGTAATCCCCAGCCCGCTGTAACTGTCGATCACCCCACAGGGGATATGGTCGTAGGGAGTATAGAGCCATAGCTGCATTTTCACACCTCCAGATAGCAGGAATAATAGAAAACAGCAACGGTCAAAGCGCTTTCGCCGCTCTCCGCGCTGTAAGCCAGATAGTTGTCCCCGGGCGAAAGCTGCAGGAAGGTAATGTTTGCGATATCCAAAAGGCTAAACGCATTGCTCTCCACGCCGCCCACCGCCCGGTAGACCGTTGCCTTCTTTTCACCCACACCCGTCTGAAGCGTCAGGATATCGCCGTCATGAAGCGTGGTCTTCACCAGCATAGACTGCGCCCGGTTCATGGCGTTGGCAATCTTGGGGTTGATCACCTCGCTTCGGGCTGTGAACACCACCCGCATCCCTGCAGGCGCGGTACCGAGGTTTTGCACGTTAATCACACGCTCCTCGGTACGCTGACCAAACAGAAATCCCACGCCCTGCTCAACTGTAAGCGGATAGCCAAACATCGGCTTCCACGTGGCGATGTTCACCCTGCTTTCGCTTTCTTCCCGCCAATAGGGGTTGGGGCAGAGAAAGAACAGATTCACAATGGAGCCGTCCGAGGTGTTGACGCTCACCTTTTCCACAACACAGCGAATGTCCCGCGTGAGCGACCCGCGTATGAGTCGCAGCGTGCCTAACGATTTCGGGTTCATCGTGCGTATGATCTGATTGCGCACATTCACCACGTCGGAAAGAAGCTTGAGTGTCAAGCCGATGCGCCTCGCAGATAGCTTGGAACCGACATAGGTGCTGCCGTCCTGTCCGCTTTGGTCACTGACATACACGCTGTTTTCATAGCCGAACAGCCCGTCCTGCTCCGTCAGCAGGATCTCCGGCAGGGGAGGCGAGGTATTGGTACACACAAACTGTGCACCGTTGTCGCCCAGATAAAGGATTTTCATATATCGCCTCCATTACAGCCCGATCTGCTGGCTCAGTTTTTTGGTGGAAGCATCGGTATAGGTTAGCCGCACCGGAATCTTGATGCCGTTGTTGGCAATCAGCTGCGCAGCGTCCATCGCCCTGCGGATGCTGTTACGGATCGCCGTTTTGAGGGTTTCAGAGCGCGACTGTATCCCGCTGATCAGGCCATCCATCATGGACTGACCAATCTGCGGGAATTCTGTTGTAAGCGTCTGGAAGGGTGTTGTGAGCAGGCCAATGTTTTCATTGACCCCCTGCGCGCCGCCGAGGATGACGTTTTTATAGATTTCTTTCATGACCGTGGAGGGCGACTGAATACCCCATGTGGCTTTCACCTGAGCTATCAGGTCTTTGGAGGCGGTATCCATCGCGCCGCCTGCAATCCCGTAGTTTTCCGTTAGTCCGTCCGCCAAGCCCTGCCAGATGTCCGTGGAAACCTCACCACCGCTGGGTTTGAAGTCAATCATCGCAAACAGGCCTTTCACATTGTCACCCAGCTTGCTGGTGTCCACCTGACTCAAATCCACGCCATCCATGGAGCTTTTGAGCATTTCCATGACAGGGTTAAAATCGCCGGTCTCCATTTCGCCGGTGATCTGTTTTCCCAGCTCGGTTTTATACTTGTCCAGCAGGATGTCAAGTGTTCCGTCCTCCACCATGCTGGCCACATCCACCTTCGAAGGATCCACCTTCATGAGGCCAGCAAGCATCGTCTGCAGCTTTGTCCGAAACTCCGGATTGGAGGTGCTCATATCGGCACTCTTGTCCACACCATTCAGGAAGCCCAGCTTCACATAGTTGTCCAGCAGCGTGCCCAGACGGTTTTCGCCGCCCTCCACGCTCTGAGCAGCAGCGGTTACGCCATCGTTGAGGATGGCAACGATCTTAGCCTGATAATCCTTTTTCGCCTGCTCCTCGTCCTTGAACTCGGTTGTGATGCCTTCCTTGATAATGACAACCGCACTGTCATCGCCGGTTTCATCCGCCGCTGCCTGCGCAGCCTCCAGCGCTTTCTGTTTTTGGGCAATGGTGGTTTTGCGCGCCTGCTCTTTGGTGGCATAATCATTGCCTGCGATTTTCAAGCCTAGCGTGGTATAAGCCTGCGCCTGCTCCGGAGAAGCCTCTCCGCTTTGGATGTACACCTGCTGCGCTTTGTAGTATTCGGCCAGCCCTTCATTGGCAGCGGCGATCTCGCCCTTCATGGTGGCAATCAGGGTGAGCAGCTCGTTATACCGCGCGATTTTATCGGCGGTAATGCTCTCGGTACCCCCTTTCATGGCATCCAGCAGCGTGTTCAGCTCGGTCTGGTAGCCCTGAAGCTCGGCAATCTGCTTGTCGCCGCTGGTTTCAGCAGCTGCAACGATCTTCGTTTTACTCTCATCGGATAGCCCGGCAATCCCGTCCAGTGCGGCAGCGATCTCCGCCGCCTTAGTCGCGGTATCCGTTTTCACACCGGCAATGGCATCGTCCACCCAGGCATCAATGGTTTTACGGAGCTTGTTTCCTTCGCCCTTGGTAAGCTTGCCGTCCGCGATGGCGCTTTCCAGATCGCTGGCCAGATCGGTTTTTTCCACATCCACTTTAGCCTGAATTTCCATGACCTTTTTGGTATTGGTCAAAACGTCGTTCACCTTCGCGTCGAAGTCAGCCTTGCTGTTATCGTCCAGCTCAATGCCAACGCTGATAATGCGGTTTTTGAGTTTCGCCTGATCGCTGTTCGCTTCCGCGATCTTGCTGATCAAGCTGAAAATCACAAGCCCGGCAGCGCCCGCCGCCAGCGGCAGACCCACCAGACCCAGCGCGCCGGACAGCCCTCCGGCCTTCCCGATGACCGTCACCAGCTTCGCAATACCGGATACGGTGCTGACAATGCCGCCCAGCGCCTTGGTGGTCGGACCCACCAGCGCCAGTGCTCCGGCTCCAAACAGAAGGTTGGTACGCGCGGTATCATCCAGCGTGCTCAACCCTGTAACCAACCCGTCCACTTTATCCAGAATGTTGCCGATGGCCGGAAGCATCGTGTCGCCAAACTGCAACGCGCTGTTCTTCAGCCGGTTCAACATCGCAGCCAGTTTATTGCCCCGTGTGTTGCTAATCGTTTCAAACGCCTGATCGACCGCACCGGCGCTGTTACTCATAGCATCCAGCGTCTTGGTAAACGTTTCGCTCTGCGCACCGGCCAGCGAAGCGACCGCCTTATAGGCTTCGACGCTGCCAAACAACCGGGCAAGCGCCTCCTCGTTGCCATTCGCCTTTACCCCAATATCCGCAATGAATCTCGCCAGCCCTTTGCTCTTGATGGCTGTCGCATCGAACTCAATCCCCAGCTCCTTAGCGGTTTTCTTGGCTTCAGCAGAAGGCTTGAGCACACTGGCCAGCACCTGATTGAGCATGGTCATGCTCTGGCTGGTGGAGATACCGCCCATGGTCATCGCAGCGGACGCTGCCAGCACCTCGCCGTAACTGACCTTCAGGCCGCTTGCGGTTGCCGCCACCAGACCGATGCTGCCTGCGATCTCGCCCAGCGTGGTTTTACCAAGATTCTGGGCTACGATCATTTTGTTGTATATATCGGTCGCCGCGCTCGCATCGAGATTCCACGCGTTGAGCACGGACGTACTGCCATTAACCGCCGTGGTCAGATCGGAAAAACCGCCCTTGGCCGCCTTGGCACTGACCCCCATATACTGCGTGGATTGCGAAGTGGCAACGCCAGCGGAGATCGCCTGGTACTCTGCTTCGGAAAGGTCGCCGATGGCCGTATTGGTATCGTCGCTGATCTGTAAAAGCTCGGTGCCGATGCTGGCAAGGTTTTTCTTACTGGTATCCGCAACGGTTGCGATCTTTGCCAGCCGATCCTCAAAGTCCAGCGCCGCATCAGAAGCCAGATAAAGCCCCGCCGTGATCGGCGCGGTCAGCCCGATCGTCGCCTTATTACCGAAGGAATTGAGCGATTTTCCGGCTGTACCGAAACGCTTTTCTGTTTTCTCTGCCGCCGCTTCCAGCTTGCCCCATGCACTGGACTGTTTCTTGATCTCGGTCTCAGTGCGATTCAGCTCCTGCCGGGTCTGGGCGGTCTGGGTACGCATGCCGTTGTAAGCGGCTTCTGTGCTGGAGATTTTCCCCTGCAGGGTCGCCATGTTGCTGGAAACCTGCTTTTGCTGATCTGTCAGGGATTTATACTCGGTTTTCAGCTGCTCAACACGATCCGCCAGCTGCTTCATTTCATCCCCAGCGAGATCACCGGCTTTTTGATGCGCCTTGAGTTCCTGCCTTGCCTGCTCATACGCCACCTTCGCGTCGGACACCTTGTCCTTCAGCTCAGTTTGAGCAGAACCAAGGCTGGTCATTTTCCCGCGCAACTGCTCCAGCTGACTGCGATAGGCAACCGTTGCAGATTGTTGTACAGTAAGCTTTTGAGCAAGAGCAATCTGCTTTTGACCCAGCGTATCGTACTTCTGCCCGGCAGCGGCAGCCTCGGCGGCACTGGCCTTAAAGCTGCTGTCGATGGCCTTCAGCTCCGTGCCCACGCGTTTCATACCCGTGTCAAAACTGCCGGACGATAGCGCCAGCTTGACCGCAAGCGAGCCTACAACCTCCTCCGCCGCCATGGTTCCTCACCTCCTAAAAAATGCCGAACTGATCGATATACAAGCCTTTGTTGCCATGCTCGTCGGTTACCAGCGGAGTGGCCGTTTGTTCATGGTTGCTCTTGGACTTGGGCGAATACCCCAGCAGCCGGATGTAGTAGCACACATCCATTCCGTCAATCTCCGGCATCGTCCAACCCTTCTCCATAAGCGAAAGATAGGTTTCCGCAAAGAAATCGCCCCAGTCGGCTATTTCGCCGTCTGGGGCTGCGGGTTTTTATCAGGAAGCCCTCCGCAAGATCATCGGCTACGTCGTTCATGACGGCGTCGATGATCTTTTGTGCATCGAAGAACCACCCCTGATAGCCGTCCAGATACTCCTGCGCGGTAAACTGGTTGTCAAATGCCTTCACCACAAAACCAGTCATTTCGTCCATCAGGTCATCAGGATAATCGCCGCCGCTTTCCGTGAGCACCGTTACGATTTTCTTTTTGAGGGTATAGGCCTCGCGGCCTTTGCGGGCGGTCGTACTGGCGAAGTAATCGCAGGATTTACCTTTGATTTGAAGTGTGATTTTCACAGGAGAGCCTCCTCATCGTCAGGAAAGGCGTACCGGTATCGGCACGTATCTCCTGTATTCATTTCAAGGAACATTTACGCAGGGGTTTTCACGGTAGCCGGTTCGTAAACAGCCTTTGTCCAGTTGGCGACCACCGTAGGCGAGAGGCCAACGGTGTTGCTGTCGATGGCGATCTTCATGTTTTTATCGGAAGAACGCTGGGTCGCCTTGAACTTGATCTTGCGGTTCTGAATGGTAACATTGCTGCCTTCCTGCCCTTTGAAGGAACTCTCCGGAGAGGAAGGGGTGAATTTGTACAACCACACCAGCTTGTCGGCCCCGTCGCTTTTACGGGCGCGGAAGCCCAACGCAATATCGCTGGCGTGATCATTGCTGCCCATCACCACCGCGCCGTTGGCGTCCAGCTTCCGGCCAAACCAGTCCACTTCCATCTCGGGCGGAATAATGTTCACTTCTACCTCGCCGTCCGCGTCGCCGTTGGCGTTGACGATACAGAAGGTGCCATCGTCACCAAAGCTCTGCGCCTGATTGCTGCTGGGTGTAAAACCAAGGCTCTGTACGCCGATCAGCTGCTTCACCTCGTCATAGACGGTACCGTCTACGCTGTCCGACAGAATCTTCGCATACACCAGATCGCGCATGCCTACGACTGGTAGCACCTTACCAAGGATAATGGGTTCATTCATGGATGATTTTCCTCCAGTTTCAAAAGTCTGATTTCTACATGTTGACGGTCATTGAGGTAATCGTCGCTCCGGCCACGGTACAGATAGCCATCAGCCATGGCTGCGTTCATAACGATGCGTGCCTTGGTGTCCGCATCGGCAGTCGTGAACAGATCCACCTGCATGTATGCGCCAAAGAGGATGGGCTGATCGTCACCGCTCATTTCTGGCTGGTGGGTGAGCATACGCACAATCGCGTAAGTTGCCGTAGCCTGTGGCAGCGCCAGCGCGCTGCAGCTGATGCCAAGACTTTCGACAATGCCCTTGAGTTCGCTATAGGTGCTCACCGATGCTTCACCACCTGTGCCACCGCGCTCTTGATCTTTTCATACGCAGCCTTCTTCTGTTCCTCGAAGGCCGGGTAAAGGTAGGGTCGGGGCATAACGTACTTGTCGCCCTTGTTCCAGCCGCCCGGCGCATGGCCGTACTCCACCAGATGGTCATGAGCGCCGCCAGCACCGTGGTGGACGGTTGTGACGGTTTTGTACTTGCCGACCGTGGTGCTGGTTTGGAGGCTGTCAGCCAGATCGCCAGTCTGCGAGTGAATCCGTCGCCTGGCAGCGTCGATCACCAGCCCGCCGCCCTGCTCCAGCGCGGACGCGATTTCCCGGCGCTCTGCCACGGTGGACGGTTGATCAAAGAACTGCTGCACCTCTTCCATGCCGGTTAAACTCAGGTCGACAATGCCGTATCCCATGCCTCCACCTCCTTGCAGACAAGCTCGTATTTAAGACCATTCTTGGTACGATTCTGAATGCTGTAGAGCAAGCCATCCAGCATAACAAAGGGTTCATCGCCGTAGTCATCCGCGTAGATGAACGCCTTCATTTCGGGTTTCTGGATATAAGCCATACCCTGATACTGCTCCGAAACGCCAAGGGAGCGCACCTCCGCCGCCACGGTGCGCCGGTTGGCAGCGCCGGGTCGGTTGGTTTTCGCACCCATGCTGTCGGTACCCATAACGCCCGGCACCAGTTTGAGCGGCTCGGTCATGAGCGATGCGGTCAGGGTCAGGTCGGAAATCGGCTGGCCATTGTCATCGTCCTGTCCGTGAAACGCGCGGATGATCTCATAAGAGGGTTCGAAATCCGAAAGCGTATTCGTATTTCGCAGGACCACCGCGTCGCCCTTTTCAAGGGAGCGCGACTGACAGACCCTTACACGGGCATTGGTTTGCACTCCCTCGCTCTCATTTTCCTTGGAGGGCTGGGTCTCAAACGAAAGCTCCTTATACCATGACTGATACACTGGTACAAAGACACGGTCGTTTCTTCGCAGAACGGTACATATCCCGCTGTCAAGGATCATGCTGTTGCAACCACCTTTCCCGCCTGCGCAAGCGGAGCCAGTCGGGCATGGCTCCGCTTGCGTCGCGGTTTTGGTATTGCCAAACGACGTAGTCAGCACAGAACATGAGGTCATCCGGTTTTGTGGAATCCAGCACAATGCCGGATCTCGCCAGCTCGGCGACCGCCGCCTCAATGCGTTTTGTCAGGTAGTCATCCAGCGTCGTGTCGGACGCAAGCCGGTTGAGTCTGGCTTTCACCAGCGCCAGTGTGGTTGTCTGATCGTATGCCATCCGCACGCGCCCTCCTCATGGTGGATTACTCGTTGCCCAGCAACGTTGGATAATCGTGTTTACCGACAATCCCTGTTTCGGGTAGACGCTTCTGACGCTGCAACTGCTGCACCGCGCGCACGGTGCGCAGGTCGTATACCCCGCTGACCGCCACGTCAAGGCCAGAGGAGGAAAGCGCCTATTGCAATGCCTTCACATCCTCGCCGTCCGCACCGAATTTCAGCGTGCGATTATACGGGTATGCTGCTGCCTTCCGATTTCCCTTCGCAAGTTTGGTCTCTGTAACCTGCGCGGCATCTTCCACGGGTTCAACCGCCGCTGTCTGTTCAGTGACTTCCACAGGTTCAACCACCGCCGCTTGTTCGGCGGTTTCTATGGGTTCAATCGCTGCCGCCTGTTCGGTGGTTTCGGTGGGTTCAACCACCGTATTTTTCTTTCTGGTTGCCATCTTTCACACCGCACTTACGCGTTGGCCGTGTCGGCCACGAAAGTCACGCTGATGGTGGGCGTACCGCCGCCGATGGCGATGGCCGCAAATCCCTCGGCAATCACCAGCAGACCGTCATAGCGCGCGGTGCCTTTATACAGCGTGATATCCTCAAGAAACAGCACATGTTCGGACATGGCCAGCTGAACGCCCTTGCGCTCCGCCAGCAGGTATTCGTCGGCGTAGCCGTAGACGATATCGCCGTCCGGGATGAAGTCCAGCTCGATAATCTTACCGCCGATGACCGGCATGGTATTCTGAATACCCGACACGATCGCGCCGCTGGCGTTGATGCTCATGGCTTCGATGTTAATCGTCTGGTGGGTGGATTCGTTCATGAGCCACACCTTCACGCCACGGCTGTACTTGCCCTTGGCGACCTTCGTAGCTTTAGCAATGCCCTTGAACAGCTCAATGCCCGTAAGCTGGGTATAGTTGCCTGCCGTACCGCCGCGCACGGCTAGAATGTTTTTCGTGTGCAGATCCACCCACTGACGGGCGTTCTCACCGTAGCCGTCAGGCTCGGCGGTCTGCGCCAGCCGGGCTACAATGCCCAGCGGCATTTTGATGCCGGTGCCGTAGACAATGGCCTTGTCCAATGCGTAGCCGATAGCCTGACCGATAGCGTTTAGAATCTCGGTAGCCAGCGAAAGGTCGCTGTCCTCCAGCAGGCTGTTGTTGATCGGGATGTAACCCGCCACCTTGTAGCCATCCACCTCGACCTGCGAAAAGGAAAGGCCGATCTCGTTGATCTTGCCCTTCATTTCCGTCCATACGGCTTCAGGAATGCTGCCCGCAACGTTCTGACGGGCGGTACCCTTCACCGCCTTGAAGTAAACCTTGGAAATGAGCTTGGAAAACTTGTCGATGTTCTCGCGGATCAGGGGAAGCACATTATCGGGAATGTTCAGCTCCGCGCCGGTGACCGCGCGCTGCTGGCGACCGAGGTCACGTACACGCTGCAGGAAGTCCTTCACATCCTGCCGGGCGAGGAACGAATCGCGCTCCTGAAGGTTCATGCCGAAGAACCGGTTACGGTTTGCCATAGGGTGTTCATCCTCTCTTTCATGGGTCGGGTTGGAAGCGGGTGCGGCAGGCGGCGCGGGGTTCGCCGCTCGGGCGTTGAGATCGTCCAGCTCCTGCTGGAGCGTGCGAATCTGTTCCTCAATACCCGCCACCTGCTGGTTGTGGGTATCCTGTTCCTGAGTGAGCGCCGCGCGGTCGGTTTCCAGCAAAGTCACGTCGCCTTCGACTGTCTGCCGGTCCTTCTCCGCCGTTTCCGCCGTCATTTCATTAAGCGCAGCGGTCAACTCCGCCTCGCGGGTATCCAGCGCAGCGGCGCGGGTAGCAAAATCTGCGTCGCCGGTGCGTAAGGCATCCCGCTGCGCGGTCAGGGCTTGAATCTTCTTACCGAGAATCAGTTGTCTGAGTGCCATGGTGTTCGATCCTTCCTTTCATGCGCGCTTTCCATTCGTCCAGCGCACGCTTCTTGATCTGTGCCAAATCGCCTTTTCGGGCGGAAATGGAGGTGTCTGCATAGGCAGGGAACGTCACACAGGACACCTCATAGAGTTTGACCTTGAGCAATATCCAGTGGATGGAGCCATCCTCGCGGTATTCGGTTTTTTCATCGAGGATTTCAAAGCCGAAGGAACACTGATCTACATCGCCGCGCTGAACGCGGGAGTAGAGGTTCATCGCGTCGGAATCCTCTGCGTTGACGTGGATACGCCCCCACAGGCCGTGTTCATCCACGCGCAGTTCCAACGTGCCTGCCTTCGTGCGCCCCAGCACCAGCCGGGTCTCGTGGTCGATCAGGGCACGGATATCGTCGGCAAGCGTACCGTCAAACGCATGAGGGTCAACGCTTTCCGTAGCCCCCGGCCACAGCTCGTAGGTACCTGTGAAGGTGGCAAAGTATCCCTCGATGTACTTTTCCGCGCCCTGCTCCACAGCGCGAAAGCTGGTCGGATAGCAGTGCGACCTGCGGAATCCGGGTTCATTGGGCATTATCATCACCTCCATCCTTAGGTTTCTTTGCAGGCTTGTTTTCTGCACCGGCGCTTACGAGCTTTTTCTGATTGCCCAGCTCATCTGCGGGCAGGTAGTTCTCCAATGCCAGCAGCTCATCCATTTCATCATCCGGCGACATGCCGATCCAGTCGCGCCATTCGTTGCGACGCATGGCCATGCGGTCGACCATTTCAGATCCGGCCTGCACAATCTCGGATAAATCGTAGGCATACAGACTGCGCGGGTTAAACCGCCAGTACAGATCCGGCGAGATCAGGATTTTGCGCGTCAGTTCCTGCTCAATGAGCTTTGCCCTGGGCATTACGCGCGTTTTGACAAAGGCGTTGAATTCATCCTTCTTGAAGTCGCCTACGCCGACCAGAAATGGAGGAACGCCGAAGATAGCCGCAACCGAACGTTTATCCAGTTCCAGGTTGGACTTGATCGCCAGATCGTTGAGCGTCAGCGGCTTCACCTGTTCCACCGTGAACGCCTCGGAGGGGATGAACCACGGTCGGCCGTGATCTGTTTCATCCAGATACTGATTCGCAATCTTTCGGCGACCCTCCGCATTTTGGTACTCTTCCTTCAGACCATCCACCTTGACGATCAGGGAAGGGGTAGGCGATTCGAGCAGCGCGCGCTTGGTCTGGTTCGCCTGCCGGATGCATTTCACCACGTCGTTCAGGGCCACGTTGTACCCGGTGCCGTGCCACGGCTCCTCCGGATCCGGACGTAGCACAAAGTGCAGCACCTCATCCGGCTGCAGCGTTTCTGCGCCATAACGGATCAGGTAGCTGTTACCGTTCGCCATAAAGGACAAGCGGCTCGGTTTGAGCGGTACCAGTTCGTCCAAAAAGCCGTCCGGTGTGAATTTCGGATATGTCACCTGGTTACCCGCGCCATCCAGCAGCAGCGTCCATACGATGAGCGACACCAGCGCCTGCCGGGTCATGTACCGGTTGGGTTCAACGTCGAGCTTGCGTGCCAACCCGTCCTTCACACGCACGTCGCCCTGCGCCGTGTTTCGCATCAGGTGCAGCGTCATCGCACCGATGAGGTCGGCATAGACCGAGGCACACATTTGCACCTCCGGACATTGGGTGAGCGGCCTGTAGCCCTCCTCGGAGCAGAAAAAATCCCATGCAGCGTTGCTGCACAGGAGAGAACCCGTATTCACTTGCATTTCCCGCTTTTGCGCGATGGGAGCGTCACGGCTCTTTGGACTGGCATATCTGCGCTTTTTACTCAAGATAATCCCATCCCTTCGTATTACCTGCTTTTTCCATATCCTCTTTCATTCGCACGACGGCGAACACATCCGCGTCGAAGATATCGATGCGGTGAGTATCTTCCACCTTTTCATACTGGATCATGTCATCCGTCTTTTCAATGGCGGCGACATTCTGTACACAGTACTCGTAGGCTTCGGAACCGAGGTAATTAAGCTGGTTGTTCTTGGCTTTGTTTTCAATGTGCCGGAAGCCCTCCGACTTGCGATAGAAGTACTGGGTCTGGTCAATGATCTTGAAACCTGCTTTTTTCATACCGAGGAAATACTCGCGGCAGAACTTGCGGTCATGACCGACCTGTACGATTTTGAAACCGAGCTTTTTCATGGCAATAAACCAGTTTACAATCTCTGCGTGGTTGGTGGTAGGTGCGTTGCTCATATCCAGCCAACCGTCATCTTTCCAGCCAAACAGCGGAATGTTATCCTCCTCCGCCTTGACAGAAGCAGCCACAATGGGAAACCACGCATGGGAAATGGCAATGTCGATATCCCCGTACTGGCCATGCAGAACACCAGC
>Ga0302289_1000447_pt1 | contig 18448 bp, 9 predicted proteins | sample III_Fen_N1_2_FD_194552 | JGI IMG/M metagenome (GOLD analysis project Ga0302289, IMG submission 194552) | Peat permafrost microbial communities from Stordalen Mire near Abisko, Sweden - III_Fen_N1_2 | ecosystem: Environmental > Terrestrial > Soil > Wetlands > Permafrost | place: Sweden: Abisko... | reverse complement strand
AACCGTGATCGTTCGCGATCACGGTTTTTTTTACGTCCGTTAGCTTTACACCGTGAACTTTTCCATTTCTATCGAAAGAGCGTCGATGCTGTCCTTGTTGCGCTTGCTCAATTCATTCACCTGATTGACCGAAAGAATAATCCTTTCGACTCCTGCCGTCATTTCAATCATGTTAACCGTTACTTGATGCGTTATGGCATCGAGATTCCCGCTTTCATGAATGATATTTTGCGTTCCGGAGAGCATTTCCCCCGAACTGTCCTTTACTTTTGAGGTAATTCCGTTGAGCTGGCTGACCGCCTCGAGGATTTCCTTACTTCCGGTTCCCTGTTCGTCCATCGCGTTGCGAATTTCCTGATCCCGTTCCGAGACAGTTTTTATCATGGTATTGATCGATTCGAACTGCTTGAGTACGATTTCAGTGGATTTTGTAATTCCTGTCATCGATTCCTTGATCTTTTGCAGCGCTACTGAAATGGTTTTAGATTGGGAACCCGAAGATTCCGCGAGTTTGCGGATCTCGTCGGCGACCACGGCAAAGCCTTTTCCAGAATCACCCGCATGGGCGGCCTCAATGGCCGCGTTCATCGAAAGGAGGTTGGTCTGGCTGGCAATTTCCTGGATTACCGTGCTTATTTCGAGAAGTTCTTCCGATTCATGGGCGACCATACGGATGCTGTTTGAAACCTCCTCGAGGTTAGCTTTGCCTTCTTCCGACGCCCGGGTAAGCGTTCCCACGTTATCGGCATTTTTCGCAAGATTGTTCGTTACCGACGCTATGTTGGCGAGCATCTCCTCGATTGCCGACGACGATTGAGTTACGCTTGCCGCCTGTTCGTCGATATGCGTATCAAGGCTCCGGATGCTTTCCGTCATTTTGTTCATGGAAGAACCCGTTTGGGCGACGCTGACGGACTGGTTTTCCGTCTGTTTTCTGACGTCCTGTATGTTCGTGCTGATCTGGTTAATGGATGTCGCCGTTTCCCTCATACTCGACGAGAGTTCATCGCCGATACCCGAAAGGACCGCAGATTCCTGCTTGAGCGTCGTTACGAGCGTTTTGATTTTTTCGAGCGTGTGGTTGAGGTATGTCGCCACTTCGCCCATTTCGTCGCCGCTTTGAACGTCAAGCCGTTGAGTGATATTTCCCTCGCCTTTGGACAGGTCCTTGAGTACGGCGACTGTTTTCGAGACGGGATCGGTTACCTGCCTGATGAGCAGAATAAAGTTGAGTATGGCGATAGCGAATGATATCAGGCCGATTATGGAATTTTTTTGGTTCAAGACCGCGATGTCAATCTTCCCTCCGGCGCTTCCAATGACTATCAGGTTGAAAATGATAAAAAGAATAAAGGCCCCGAAGAACGTGTAGATCGTACCGATTCCGAGTTTCCATTTGAGCGAGATGAATTTTTCGTCAGTCTTCCATCCCCGATCGTGAATATGCCGTTCGAGACCGTTCGTCGTAATGATGATATGCGGGACGGTGAAAAGGAAAATAAGCGGAATCGAGAGGAGATTCGCGAAAAGGATTTGCTGCGAGGAAAGTCCTGCGACGCCGAAGAGTCCTGTATTGGGGCCGATCATGCAAAAAATGAATATCGACAGAAGGTAGAAATTCGGAAGGCTTCTGCTCTTCACCGGATCGGCGAGTTTGGTTTTAACCAAAAAAAACAGGAGAACCATAAATCCCAGGGCATACACGGGCTGTATCGGATTAGTTGCCACGGCCATAAACTGTTCGCCGGAAAAAAGGCCGCTGAATTTTATAATGAGGTTCCATGCGAGCGGGGGCACAAGATATCCCGTCATATAGGTAATCAAGAGTTTATTTTTCATGTTGTGGGGCTCCCTGTAATCGGTTTGTGGCGTTATAAAACTTTTATAGATTATATCCGGGTATGGAGGAACTTGCAATTTGTTCCGTGCTTCGCTAGTATGGTTTTTATCAAGGGGTGCGGGGAAGGGCCGATTCGGGGCCGATATCGACGGATATCGCGTCTGGCGGTTTTTCTTCCGGGAGCGTTCGGTGCCGCAATGGCAAGCGTACGCTCCCCGGATCGCAAGGCATAGTGCGCACTGTGTCTGTTTTCCGGCTGAGATCATACCCTGGCGGACATCATGTCTGCACGGATCCGTATGGGTCCGTAAACCTGATCCGGGTAATGCCGGCGGAGGGAATGATGACGAAATCACGTCTGCTATCATTCTTTTTAATCCTTTCTTTTTTTATTTCACTTAGTGCCGTCTGTGCAAGCGGGAAGAACGACAAGCCTGCAAACGCTTCCGGTACGGCTTCCAACGAGCTGGTCGTGTACGCGTATGATTCGTTTACGGCGGACTGGGGCCCAGGGCCTGAATTGGTAAAGCGGTTCGAGGCGAAAACCGGCTACAAGGTAACCATGATTTCCTGCGGTGACGCGGCTCAGGTGCTTTCTCGCGCCGTGCTTGAAAAAAAAGCTCCGGCATCGGATGTACTCGTAGGCATCGATAATAATCTGATTGACACCGCCCGGAAGGAAGATGTTCTCGCTCCTTACAAACCGGCAACTTCTTCAATCGTCTCGAAGGACCTTGTACTTGCGAATGACTGGCTTCTCACTCCCTACGATTGGGGTTATTTCGCGATGATTTTCGATTCGGCTTCTGGTATTACTCCCCCGGCAAGTCTTGAGGATCTCACAAAACCCGAATATGCGAAAAAAATCATTTTGATGGATCCGCGCACAAGCACGCCCGGCACCGGGTTCCTTGCATGGACGCTCGCCGTCTATGGAAAGAATTATACCGATTACTGGACGCGCCTCAAGGGAAATATTTTAACTATGGCTCCGGGATGGGATACCGGTTACGGGCTTTTTACGTCGGGAGAGGCGCCGCTCGTTATCAGTTACACGACGAGCCCCGCGTATCATGTGGAAAACGACAAGACCGACCGGTATAAGGCTCTGATTTTCCCCGAAGGACACACGGCTCAAATCGAAGGATTAGGTCTTGTTAATGGGGCGAAAAATCCGAAGGCTGCAAAAGCGTTTATCGACTTTATGCTGACCGACGAAGCGCAGTCCGTGTTGCCCCTGACTCAATGGATGTACCCTGTCTCCAAGACCATCAAACTTCCTGATTCGTACAAAGCCGCGCCGATGGCTTCGAAAACCCTGACGGTTCCCTCAGCGGATGTCGCCGCCGCCGTCGATACGGTGATTTCGATATTGGCAAAGTAATGGTCGCAACAAAAAGGGCATCTTTGACCGGAATGATCTATACGGCTCTTGCGATCGTCGGGGGTCTCTTCTTTGCTCTGGTCATGCTGTCCTTTTTGGTTCCTGCCTGCCTCTCGATTATTCCCGCGTTCGGGATAGCCTCGGGGGCGAGCTATCTCGCCGTGGGCCAGCCTGCAACGGGCAGAATTTTCGCCGCATTTCGCTTTACGATGACCGAAGCCCTCCTTTCGTCGACACTCGCAATCGCGATCGGATTGCCGGCGGCTTTTCTCGCTGCCCGAAGGGATTTTCCCGGACGGCGCGCGCTTCTCGCTCTTTCGGGCGTTCCTCTGTGCATCCCGCCGATGATTATCGCCCTTGCCTTCGTGCTGTTTTACGGCAGACAGGGATATCTCAATACCTTTTTGATGAAGTACGGCAATTTGACCGAACCTCCCGTTACCTTCCTTTATTCTCTTGCGGGCGTGGTGATCGCTCACGGTTTTTATAATTTTCCCGTTGTGCTCCGTACGGTTTCGCAGGTTTGGGAGCGTCTTCCCGAAGCCGAGGAAGACGCGGCACGGCTTCTTGGCGCGGGCCAGCTTCGTATTTTTCGGACCATTACTCTTCCCCGGCTTTCAGGCGCGATTCTTGCGTCCTCCGCTCTTGTGTTTCTGTACTGCTTTTTCAGTTTTATCATCGTGCTTCTTTTCGGCGGGGTTGGGGGCACGACGCTTGAAGTTGAGCTGTATCAAGCGGCGCGATCCTCTTTCGATTTTCATCTCGCGGGATCCATCGCCCTGGTGGAAACGGCGTGCGCGCTTGGTATCGTGATTTTGTATGTATACGCGCAAAAAAAACTCTCTGCCGGGACTGCGGCGTTGGCGATTTCCCGGAAACGTCAACGGCTTTCCGGTCTAGGTGAAATTTCCGGTGCCCTGCTATATTTTCTTTTTTTGCTTGTTTTTTTTATCGGTCCTTTAGTGTCGATTTTAATTCGCTCCTTTATGCAAAACGGAAGCGGCGCGTTTTCCGGCGCCTTGCGGTTTGGCACGGGAGCCTGGGCGACTCTGCTCGGGAGAGCGGGTTTTTTGCCGGCGCTTGGAACGACTCTCGTGAACGGCGCCGCGGTCGCGTTGCTTTCGTCATGCGCGGCTCTTTTTTTCGCCCTCGCGAGGGGCAAGCGCGGCTTTTCCGGCTTGCGGGAAGGTCGGTCGCTGTCGCGGATTATTCCGATGGCGCCGCTTGCCGTCTCATCCGTCGTTCTTGGGTTTGGCTGGACGCTGCTCGTGCCGCGCGGAAACATTCTGGTTCTGATTCTTGCGCAATCGGCGATGGCCTGGCCCTTTGCCTGGACTCAGATACAGGCTGCGCTCGACCGTATTCCCAAATCGGTACATGACGCATCGATGATGCTTTCTCCGGGACCGCTCGACCGTTCGTTCCGCGTGCTTATCCCTCTTTCGTATCGGGGAATTCTTTCGGGAGCCGGTTTCGCTTTTGCGATCAGCGCGGGAGACGCGTCGCTTCCTCTTGTTTTGTCCCTGACCCGTTTTGAAAATATTTCGCTTATGCTGTTTCGTCTTGTCGGTTCGTACCGATTTTCCGAAGCTTGCGCCTGCGCCGTCGTCCTTGCGGTCTTGAGCGGCGCCGTGTTCTTTTTGCAGGATGGCGAAACTAGACCAGATAAGGAGCATGATTTATGAACGGTTATTTGACGGACGGATATCTGGTTGTCTCGGGGCTTCACAAACAATGGCCGATGAAGGAAATCGATATTTCCTTCGGACTGGCAAAGGGCGATTCTCTTGCCATTCTGGGGCCGTCCGGGTGCGGCAAGTCGTCCGTGCTCAGGATGATCGCGGGTCTTCTTCTGCCCGATGCCGGAAAAATCATGCTTGACGGAAAGGATCTGACCGGCGTCGATCCGGGGAAACGGAATATCGGGATGGTGTTTCAGGACCATGCGCTGTTTCCCCATCTCTCGGTAGAGGATAATATCGCGTATGGACTGGTGAGCGCGGGCGTCACGAAAAGGGAAAGACGGCGCGTCGCCTCGGAATGGCTCGGCCGATTTGGCCTTGCGGGGTTTGGCCGACGCCGGATCGAGTCGCTTTCGGGCGGCGAGAAACAGCGCGTTTCGCTCGCTCGCACCCTCGCGGTAAACCCGGCGCTCGTGCTTTTTGACGAGCCGCTGTCCTCGCTCGACACGGAGCTTCGGAAACGGCTTCAGATCGAGCTTCGCACCCGGCAGCAGGAACTCGGTTACACAGCCATTTACGTTACCCATGACGAAGACGAGGCTGCGGTACTCGCTGACCGGGTTATCAGGATGAAATTGTAGACAGTCATTGCGGCGAAAGCTATACTGCCTTTCTATGGGCTATCGTTATTCTGACTATGATGTGATCGTTATCGGCGGGGGCCATGCGGGAATCGAAGCCACCCTTGCGTCCGCCCGCATGGGCCTTTCAACCTTGCTTGTCACGCAATCCCTCGACACAATCGGCAAACTCTCGTGCAATCCCTCAATCGGCGGCATTTCAAAGGGAAATATCGTTCGCGAAATCGACGCACTCGGCGGCGAGATGGGCCGTCTTGCGGACGCGACGATGATTCAATACCGGCTATTAAACCGGAGCCGTGGCCCGGCCGTACAGTCTCCCCGAGTGCAGGCAGATAAATTTCATTATTCGATGCTTGCCAAACATACGCTCGAACTCGAGAAGAACCTGCACGTCTATCAGGATACCGTCGTCGATTTCGTGACGACCGGGGCCGACGTGAGCGGGCACGTCGATTCGGGAACGATACAGGCAATCGTAACCTCCCGGGGACGCGAGATTTCGGCGGCGTCTGTCGTGCTCACGACCGGAACTTTTATGGAAGGCAAGATATTTATCGGCGAGTACGAAGCTTCGGCGGGAAGGCTCGGCGAGCCCTCTGCCCTTGGTTTGGGCGTCGCGCTTAGGCGCATGGGCTTCAACGTCGGCAGGCTCAAGACGGGAACCCCGCCGCGAATCCTGCGACCCTCGGTGGATTTTTCCTCTCTCGAAAGACAGGAAGGCGACATCGACGTCCGCCCCTTCTCTTTCGCTTATGATACGGTGAACCGCCCTATGGTTTCGTGCTGGCTCACGTATACGAATGATAATACCCATCAGATCATCCGCGACAATATTCACCGTTCGCCTCTGTACTCGGGGAAAATAGTCGGCATCGGGCCTCGCTATTGTCCGTCGATCGAAGACAAGGTCGTGCGCTTCGCCGAGCGCGAAAGGCATCAGCTTTTTCTCGAGCCAGAAGGGCTTGATACCGAAGAGCTTTATATAAACGGTTTGTCGTCGTCCCTTCCCGAGGAAGTGCAGGACGCTTTTATGCGCACGATTCCGGGTCTCGCCGAGGCTGTGGTGACGCGGCCGTCATATGCGGTCGAGTATGATTACGTCGAGCCGACGCAGCTAACTTCCGCCCTGGAGACCAAGCGCATTCGCGGGCTTTTTACCGCGGGGCAGATCAACGGAACCTCGGGATACGAGGAAGCGGGAGGACAAGGGCTCATCGCGGGAATCAACGCGGCGCTTCACGCGCGTGCGGTCAAGTCAAATACCGGAGGCGGGATCTATCAGCCTTTTGTGCTTGGCAGAGCGGACGCGTATATCGGAGTTCTTGTCGACGATCTCGTCACGCTGGGGACCAAGGAACCGTACCGCATGTTTACCGCGCGGGCCGAGTACCGGCTCAAGCTGCGGCACGACACGGCCGACGAGCGGCTTACCGAACGCTCGAACGCTATCGGGCTTGCGAAAGACGAGGCCGTCGAACGATTGCACCGGAGGCTTGTTCTTCGTTCGCAACTTTCCGCGCTTTTGGAAACGAGTAGGGTAAAAACCTCCGACGCAGCGAGCTTTTCGTCGCTTGAAAAACATATAGGTAAAAGCTGCGCCGAGGCGCTGCAGGACCCTCTGGTGCCCCTGGAAGACGTTATAGCCCTCGATCCGTCATTCGCGACGTTTCCTTCGGACGTGAGAACGGCCGCAGAGCTCGAGATTCGCTATTCGCATTACATTGACGCGCAGGACAAACGGGTTGACCGCCTGAAAAAAATGGATGACAGCAGGATTCCCGAAGGCTTTGATTATGACTCCGTACCCGGATTGTCGATGGAATCGAGAATAAAATTGAAAAACATCAAGCCTTCGACGCTTGGACAAGCGTCCCGTATATCAGGCTTGCGCCCTTCTGACGTGATGTTGCTGATGGTTCATTTACGATAGCGTTCGAGCGGATTTTTTTTTCTGAAGGCCCGTTGCCATAAGTTTTTCCGCATCTTTTTGCGTTATTACGTTTTGGGCCACGAGGTTAAATATCTGTCTTGAGTTTGTGTGATCGAAGAAGAGCAGGTCATCCGTGCCTATGGTAACGGGAACGCCTGCGTCGAGCATTTTCTTGACGGGATGCATTTCAAGCGATTTGACCGCGCTGAGCATCACGTTGCTTTGGGGGCATATATTGCATTGCACTTTACGGTCAGAGAGAAATTGCAGTACCTTGTCATCCTGCGCCGCCCCTATCCCGTGCTGTACCTCGTCAAGATCGAAAAACTCCACGAAATGCTGAACTGAATGGGCGTTGGAAAATTCGCCGACGTGCGCTTTTTTCTTTAGTCCGAGTATTTCCGCTTCCTTGAAGATATAGCTGAATTCCTCAATTCCGTCCTCAATTTCCGGACCGTACAGATCTATGCTTTTATAGACTCCGCTTCTCATGAGTTCAGGCGCCCATTTTTTGATCTTTTTCTTGTCGAATGTCTTGCCCAGTCCCAGTTCGGGCCTGAATTCAATCTGGCCTTCATACTTCACGACGAAATCCGAGGCCATTCTCAGGAATTTTTCCATGTCTTCCTTAAAATGAACCATAAAGCCTATATCGATAGAACCTTCAAGAATGGTCACTCCGTCTTTGATGGCATCGCAAATGGACATATCAATCAGTTTGATTACATCGTCGGAAGTCTTGCATCTGGGGCGCGTATAGCGGGCGATGATATCGTGCATCTCGTCGAGCCCGCTCATCTGGCGGGGAAAGTTCGGGATTGGAACGCCGGACCAAGCTAGATATGAATTATAATGCATCCCTAAATTCAGATGATTATGTGCATCTATCTTGGGGAGAGAAATAAAGTACTGAAGGTCCTTCATTCGGGTTCCTTTTGCAACAATTGGTAATTCTATGGATTGTACCACTTTCGGGGCATTCTTCCAGACCAATTCGCTCCATCAAAGTAAATTTCTATAACTAATATCGGCAAAGACATCAAAAAACTTGAATTCACGGGGGATTTTCCGGTATCACTGTACCTTGATCGCGTTTCCGCTTCGGAGAAAGAAGATCCAGGTTTCAGCCGGTTTCTTTCGGAGATCGCCAATTGCTTTTCGGTATACCGCGAGCTGTTCGGCGTGCAGCTTGGGATTTTCGACCCGGTCTGTTTTGTAGTCGATTATATACGTCTGACCTCCATATTCGAAAGCAAGATCTATTTGCCCCGTGACGGTCAGCCTTGTTTCCCCGAAGGGATATCGGGTAATAAAACCGTATTCGCATTCTTTCCAGTCGGCATCAAGCGCTATTTTTCCAAGTTTTGACGAGAAAAAGCGGTCTGCCATTTCGTTGACTATGGGGCGGATCTCTTCGGGCATAAAAGCGCGTATTCCGGTAAAGCGTTCCTCGATCGCGCGATGGGCGAATGTACCGAAATCGTTCGGAGACACGCCTGTTTTTTTCATCAGGAGGTCGAGCTTGTCAGGCTGCGGGACCTCAGCGGGTGCGGCTGTACCGCTTGTTGCGACTGTGCCGGCCGCTGCCGTCGCGAAGAGCGCGCGGAGATCCGTGGCTTTGAAATGCGTCCCCTCCGGGGGCGCGTAACTCGCGAGGGGAGTCCTTTCGTAAAGCGTTTGCAGCTCATCTGTCGTCAGTGTTTGTCTTTGTGCCGCGGCACCAGTTTGATTTTGAAGCGCGGGAAGAATTTCTGTAATCGTAACGCCGGGCAGGTCTCCCGAGGAGAGAGGGGAAAGAAGAAAATCGACAAAGCTTCGTTTGATAATCGGCGTTCCGTTTTTTTCCGCGTTGCTGTCCTTCTTTTCCAGAATACCCGCGAGAATCGCCTTGATGTTTTCGCCTTCGCCCGATATAGTCCCGCTGATAAAAAGCCTCGTTTCTGCTCTGGTCATTGCGACGTACAGGAGCCTCCGCGCTTCGGCCTGCTCGCGGTTTTTCTCGTCTTCGCGTCCCTTTTCGTAAAAATAATTCGTGCTCGCGTTCGCGGCGCCCTCGGCGCTTCCCGTGTTGACCGAAATACCCGTTTCTTCCGAGAAATAAACGGGTTCGTCATTTTTGCTACCCCGTCCTTCGTTGCCGGAATCGACGAGAAATACGACGGGAAATTCGAGTCCCTTGCTTTTGTGTACGGTCATTATGCGCACTCCGCCCGAGCGCTCGGCGGGAATATCTAGCCCGTCTATTTTTTCGCCCGATGACATGAGCCCTTGAATTTCGTCGAGGAAAGTCGCGAGGGTTTCGCCCTTGCCGTCCGCAACCCGAGCCAGCTCGAAAAAATAGTCATAGAGTTCGGAGTATCTGTGGAGCTGGGGATCAAGAAGAAGCGCGTAGCGGTATCCCGCCTCATACCAAAGCCAGCTGATTATTTCCGAAGCGGGTATTCGGTCGGCCATCTCCTGCAAGGCAAGGAAAAGCTTTCGGCCCCTGTCGAAACGAAGAGCGTCTTCAGTTTCGAGAACCTCTTCGACTGTTTTCGCGAAAGGTTCTCTCATCGTTTGTCCCTGCGCCGCCGGTCCCGCCGCGTTTTCGCACGTGCGGTCAAGTATCGCCGCGGCAAATCCGATGTCGCTGATGCGAACAAAGGGCGAGCGGAGAACCGTCGCGTATGCCGTGTTGTCGTCCGGATACGCCGCGAGGCGGAGAACCGCATAGAGGTCATTGATCGGCGCGTCGCTGAAGAGTCCGCGGAGGCTTTCGCATTGGGAAGGGATGCCTTTTTCGCGAAGATATTTTTCGTACAGATGCTGTCTGGTGCCCGACCTGAAAAGGATCGCGATGTCGTCGCTTGTGCATGGCCTGATCCCGTCACCCGATCGTACCGGATATCCAGTGTCCAGAAGGTTCCGAATTTGCGCCGCCACTTCTGCGGCTTCCGTCTCCGAAGGCGAGAGATACCTGTGGTCATCCTTAATGAAGTTGCTCTCGTTGACGAGAAGGATATCCATTGTCGGCAGGAGTCCGTCCGTCGTTCGGCTTGCCTTGATGGGCGAAAAACTCGCTTCGTAGACAGGGAAGTCTTTTTCCGGATAGAACGAGGGATTTAAAAATACCGACGGGAAAACAGCGTTGAGGGATTCGATAAGCGCGGATTCTGTACGGTAATTGATCCCGAGATCGCACGGGTTTCTATCCCGCGATACGAGGTCGTGCGACACAAGGTCGCGGGCAAGCTTGCGGAATACGGCAACGTCAGCGCCGCGGAAACGGTAAATGGATTGCTTTTCGTCACCGACAAAAAAAAGCTTGTCAGGGCAGAGTTCGTCCGGTCCCGGAACTGACAGCTCCGTACGGTCTGCCTTTTCCGCGATGAGGAAAAGAAGGTCCCTCTGCATCGCGTTGTCGTCCTGAAATTCGTCGATCATGATAGCGCCCGTCGAAGATTTATAAGCCGAGCGCAGATCGGGGTCGGAAATAAGTGCATCGAGCGCGAGGCGCGATACGTCCGCAAATGTCAGGATTCCCGCTTCCCGTTTTTTCCGGTTAAAGATTTCCTGGAAGTCGGAGAGAAGCGAAAAAGTTTCTTCGATAAAGTTCCCGTTAAGTACCCAGTTTGCGATTGAAAGAAATTCGGGATACAGATTTTTTTTAAAATCGGAAAGAGTTTCCTTCAGTTCCACGAGAGAGGGGTCGCTAACCTTTCCGGGAAGCGATATTCCGGCGAGTCCGTCGCAGGTTTTTATAATGGAGGTGATTTCTTCCGTGACGTTTATGTCCGGTACTCCAGGTACTGTTTCAAGGGCTTTCGCGACTTTCATGCCCGTGCTTCCGCCGGTGCCGGAAAGAAGGGAAAGCCGATTCATGCCGGCGACGATTGTTTTTGTCGTCTCAGTAAATTTGACGGCGATTTCATCGGACTGTTTTTTTGAAAAGGATGCGAAGTCGAGAGGCGTCGAAACGGTCGAATAGCGGATAACCGTGTTGGCAAGAAGTCTCGCGGGAAGTTCCGCAAGCGCGTATCGTTTCATCAGCTGCTGAATAGCGGGGGATTTTCGGCGCTCGAGGAAGAAGGGGAGCGCGAGGCTTTCGGCAAGATCGGTCGCGCCTGTGTTGTCGATCGCAAAGTCGGGAGAAATACCGTATTTTCTGCACGCGTTCCGCGCGATGGAATTGCAGAAGGCGTCGATGGTGTCGATTCTTGCGAGGTGAAAGGCGTTTACTGCTTCTTCTGCGAGCGGATGGTCTACTTCCCTGAGTGAAGCGTAAATACGCGAGTACATTTCGGAGGCGGCCTTGCGCGTGAAGGTAAGCGCGACGATTTCATCGACAGGGAGTCCCTTTTCGATTACCAGATAAAGGTATCGCGCGGCGAGAACCCGCGTCTTCCCGGATCCTGCCCCTGCCGCGATTACCGAGTTCGCCGAAACGCGGGCCGCCGCTCTCTGGTTCGGGTCAAGCAGTTCCATCACGCTTTCGTAGCTTTTTTTTCCCATCTTCATGGCCTCACCGCATAGGTAAACCGGCATATTTTCCGGAAGTCACATCCCTGGCATTCGGCCCACGCAAGTTTGTCAGGACGGGTAAAATTCATGTTTTGTACGGCTTCCGCGAATCGTCGAGCCTCGTCCTTGAACGATGACATCGCCTGATCGAATTCTTCGCGAAGAATCATTCCCCTTTTTTTTCCATGGCTGATTATTGCGTTGTCATTGAGAACCGGGCGATAATCGCCTTCCTGAATGCCCGCGAACCACGCAAACTCTATCTTCGATCCATGGTACGGGCTTTCCGGAGATTCCTCGGCGAGAAATACGTACATGGGAATCTGAAAGTCCGTGATGGGAGCATTTTCTTCGGTAGCGTAGACGGAAGGCGACGGAACCCTACCGCTTTTATAATCGATGAGCACGGCGATATTGTCCGAGGGCCTGCGTGAAATACGGTCGATCATCCCGTAATACACGATGCCGTCCCGGTAAAACGAAATATCGCCTTCGAGAAATTCCGGTATGAAACCATCAAGGATTTCCGCATCGCGCTCGAGTATGCCGCATATGCCGTCGGTTACCCGACGCGAGAGCGCTTCTATGAGAGGGGCTGCGATCGGTCCCCTGAACTCCGCGTGATCGGCAGTGGCCGTTCCTGCGAGGACCTGCGCTCGCTCGCGGTATGCTTTGACGTGCGCGGCATTGAACGCGCCGTCGGTTTCCCGGATGAATTCGTACAGTCTTTTCAGCACGTCATGGTATAAAAGACCGAGGTTGCGCTCGTCAAGCAATTCCGCGTCGGAAGTTTCCGCTTCGATCGCGAGGACGCGCGAGAGAAACCATTTTGCGTTGCACGTCGCGAATGTTTTGAGGTCGGACTGACTAACCCTGACGTCAGTACCGCTCATCTGCTTTTTTTTGATTCGCTCGACGAGAGCGGGCAATCGCGCGCCGTATGCGTTTTCAAGATACGCGAAGCCTCGCGCGACGTTTGCCTTTTGCCAGGAGGCAAATCCCCTTTTTTGCGCGGAATAGAGGCGGTCGGGAAAAACTGGCTGGGAGTCGTTGCTTCCCACGGCGCGTGTGCAGCCTGCAACATGCGTGTCGCAAGCAACATGCGTGTCGCAAGCGACACGGGCCAAGAAATCACGCTCGACCATGAACGGGTTTGACTGAGGCGCGCCGGATTTCTCTGTCGATAAAAAATATCCGTGCGGAATTCGATATCCCGAGAATGAAAGTTCGGCAAACGAAAAACGCGCGGATCGAGGCGCAGGAACAGGCTCGAAGCAAAGCGTGCCTTGTGTCACTGTCATGTTCGCGTTCTCGGAAGCTGACGCCGGAGCGGGCGAATATCCGCAATATGCGTACATTGAGAAGAACGCTGCAGAAGCGTCCTTCTCGAGAAGGTTCAGGGCAAGACGCCTGTCCTGTCGCAGAAATGGTAGCTGGCTATAGAGGACGGTCGCCTGGTTCTGGCTCGCGTCGATGACGAAGTGGTGCTGGAATGGGGTTCCCGCCGCGACGCGGTAGGGAAAAACGCTCACGCCGCCGCGCGCTCGTTGGGGAACGTATTTTTTTTCGTCCAGAATCGACGTAAAAAAGGCGAAAGGGCTTTGCGGCGTATACAGGGCATATTTTCCCTCAAGACTTGCGAGCGCGTTCAGCTCCTCAATGCATCGCGCGAGGACGGCATCGTCCTCCGGCGAAAGTTTCTTCATGTCCAGAAATTTTTCGCGGAACGCGAAGTATCCGTTCCGGATTTCTGTAAAAGTTTTCGCTCCTGTCATTTGCCTTAACGCTTTCGAAAGCGACCGGTACCAGTCACGAAGTCTCCAGTCTCCGGTCTCGCCTTTTGTCGGGGCCTTGAACGCTTCTTCCCACACGTCGATGTCTTTCCCGTTTTCCCTCCAGGATGCGACGCAGTGGTTTCGTATCCCGAAGCTCACGAGTTCGCCTGCGAGATCGCGGTGAATCCAGGGGAAGAGCCGGTCGAGAAGGAGCGCTTTCATCGACGGAAAAGAATAGCCCGTGGATACGCATTCGGACGCAAGCGCGAAAAGCCTGCCTGCGGGGAGCGATCCAAGGGGGTTCCCCGCGCGGAATTCATAGGGTATTCCCCGAAGCGAGAATTCGCGGAGGAGGTAGGGCGCAATAGTCTCAAGGTCGGGAACGCTTACGGCAATGTCCGCGCTCGAAACCCCTTCGCGGAGAAGCGCTTCTATCGCAAGGGCCACAGCGGCAAGTTCTGCTCGTGTGTTTTCGAAAATGCAAAGGACTGGCGGATCGTCGGCTTCCGGCCTCGGTACGGTTATTGTTTCGATAAAAGCCGAATCACCGAGAAGCGACGCGTATTCGTCGTAATCCTCGATCGCCTCCGGAAAAAAAATAATATAGCGCTTTCCCGTGTCCTTTAGCGGAGGGCGCTGCCATGAGGGTTCGAACAGCTCGTTAGCCTCGAGAAATTGCGTATAGTCCGCCTTCAGGAATGCAAGGTCTGCGCTTTCTTCATCCGCATACTCGCCGTCTCCCCTCAAAACGGCGCCTGCCCTCCCTCGTGTCTTTTCAAGCTTTCGCTCCCACAGTCCGAGTTGTGGAAGCGCGCGCGCTATCCATGAGGCGAATATGGATCCGCTTTCCACGTGCTCAGGAGGAATGAGCGCGGAGAAAAAAGGCGTTTCCGCGTTTTTATTTCGTTCGGCGAGGGAAAGGGCGTATAGTTTTCGAAGAACGGACGAGACCGGGCTTTTTCCCCTTACCGATGCCTGCACTGCGTCTTCCTTGAATCGGTCCCATGCAATGAATCTTCGCGAAGGAAGGGTTTCCTCTCCGGTTATGTCGAGCGCGGTTTCAAGCCAGAGCGAGGCCGCGATGTCCGAGGGAAAAACAAAAACGGTCGACGGGTCGGTCCCGCCCCTTCTGATGCACGTTTCAACGGGATTTACCGGCACGCTTACATTCCGGTCTCTTTGATATTATCCAATTCTTTTTTAATCTTGTTGAATTCAGTGCGAATCTGGACAGTCTGGTTTGACTGACGCGCAAGACGCTGGGCGAGAAGGCGCGAAAGAAAAATTCCGTAATGGGGATTCTGCCGGATAAGCGTGATGAATTCCATTTTTGGTATTTTGACGAGGGTTCCGGAACCGATCGAAATAATCGTGGCCGAACGGCGGTCATTGAGGAGGAACGACATTTCTCCGATAAAAATATCGTTGGGGTTGAGGACAGTAACCAGTTTTCTCTGGACGTACACCGCGTATTTTCCCGCCTGAATGTAGAAAAGATCGTTCGAAGGTTCGTTCTCGCGGCATACGACCTGCTTGTCCTCGAAGTTTAGGGCTTGCTGTTCCTGCATGATGACCGGTATCGAGTTCGTCGAGTCGCGCTGGTTTGCGATTTCGAATGAGGCTTCGTTTCCTTTGGCGTTATAGGCTACTGAGGTTACGAAGGATTCGGCAAGCTTGATGCCCATTCCGTGAAGGCCTGCCTCGAATTCTTTTTCGAGGCGTTTTTTCCAGTCAAATCCCGTTCCGTCGTCGCGAACCGAGATGCGCGTGCGCATGTTGGAAATCTCGTAAGAAATATATACTTTCTTTCCAAGCGCTTCGGGAAGTTTGCTTTTTACCGCGATGAGGTCGAGCATGTTTTTCCCGGCGGAAAGCCACTCGGTCTTTTCGTCATAGCTTATCTTGCAGTTACCGTGTTCGACCGCGTTCAGGAGCAGTTCCATCAGCGCGCTTTGTATCGCGGAGCGTCCTTCGTCGTTTATGCGGTTTGTATTATAAAGGTAGCTCGTAATCAGGTTGCAGTAAAACAGAATGTCGATAGGATCGTTATCGCTGATAAACGATCCTGTCTCGCTCGTATTCATTTGTTGCTGCATTCCCCGATTAAAGAGAAATTGTTTGTTTCGGGTGAGTATACGCAGAAGCCTCTCGGTATTTACCTCGAAATCTTTGCGGGTAAGCACAAGCAGTATATTCGGATCGCGTTTTTTTTCGAGCGCGCCTTTTTGCGCGTGATCGTTGACGATCGCAATGATTCCGCCGAAAAGAAGCCATGGATCCGCATGGATGACTTTCATGAGTTCGTCGGTATCGAGACCCTTGTCCCCAAAATCGATAATCTTGATTTCGGGCAGTTCATAATTGAAATACGATATCACTTCGTCATGCGTATTCAGTATTACGGAAACGAATTCACCCGAGGATTTGTCGCAAGCCGATCGAAAAGCGTTAATTGATGAAGTCGTTTTGCACACTATTGGTATACTTTTCATAATAACCTCATATCGGTATTCTAGCATAAATTTGCCCAACACACTATACTTTTAGAGATTCTATGGATAACTTGAGTTTTTTACCGGGCAAACCCCTCTCTCCTGGCGCAACTGTCAGACCTGATGGAGTCAACTTCAGCGTTTTTAGCCGAAACGGTACCGGAGTGATTCTTGAGCTTTTTCATAATCCGGAAGACAGCGAACCCTATTGCGTCTATCAGTTTGATTCCTCGCTTAACAGAACGGGTGACGTGTGGCACGTATTCGTCTCCGGGCTTCAAAAAGATGCCCTCTATCTGTATCGGGTCGACGGACCATTCCATCCTAACGAAGGGCTTCGTTTTAACGTTCATAAATATTTGCTTGACCCATATGCCAAAGCGCTCACTCCCTGTTCCATTTTTTCCGGAATCAAAAGCGCTTCGCACGCAGTCGCTCGCCTCGATGCTGATCTTTCATATAATACCGTTCATTCCGCCGCGAATTTTCCCAAATGCATCGTTGTCGACGATGACGAATTCGACTGGCAGGGCGACCGGCCTCTCAATTATCCGCTTCGCTTCAGCGTTCTCTATGAGGCTCATGTGCGCGGCCTCTCCCGGCATGCGAACTCGAATCTTTCCCATCCGGGAACATTTCGCGGCGTTTCCGAATCCATTCCGTACCTGAAGCAACTGGGAATAACAAGCCTTGAGCTGTTGCCGATCAATGAGTTTGACGAAAACGAAAATGACCGCGTGAACCCGAGAACCGGCGAGGCTCTGCGCAATTATTGGGGATACAGCACAATTGCGTTTTTTGCGCCCAAGGCGACATATGCTTTCGATCAAAAGGGATCAGGTCCCGTGCGCGAGTTCAAGGAAATGGTCCGTGAATTGCACAGAGCCGGAATCGAACTGATTATCGATATCGTATTCAATCACACTGCCGAGGGCAACGAACGCGGAATAACCATGAGCTTTCGCGGATTTGACAATCCGATTTACTATATGCTCGAGGATAACAAGAGGTATTACCGGAACTACTCCGGCTGCGGCAATACCGTTAACTGTAATCACCCCGTCGTGCGCACTCTGATCATCGAATGCCTGCGGTATTGGGTTACCGAAATGCACGTTGACGGATTTCGCTTCGATCTCGGTTCCATTCTCGGGCGCGATCAGAAGGGCCATATGCTTGAAAATCCTCCGATGCTGGAGCGCATCGCGGAAGATCCGATCCTCCGCAACACCAAGATAATAGCGGAAGCATGGGACGCGGGCGGCGCCTATCAGGTGGGATGGTTTCCCGGCGGACGCTGGGCGGAATGGAACGACCGGTATCGGGACGACGTGCGGACTTTTTGGCGCGGAGACAGGGGTACGGTGCAGGGTTTTGCGACGCGGCTTACGGGTTCCTCGGATCTCTATTTGCGCGACGGAAGAAAACCCTTTCACTCGATCAACTTTCTTACGAGCCATGACGGTTTTACGCTGAATGACCTTGTATCATATAACGGCAAGCATAATGACGAGAACGGTGAGTCGAACCGCGACGGCAGCGACCATAACTCGAGTTATAACTACGGTTTCGAGGGTGCCACCGTAAATCCAAAAATCGAGGCGCTGCGAAACCGTCAAGTCAAAAATATGATGCTTTCGCTCCTCCTGTCCCTCGGTACGCCGATGATCCTGATGGGCGACGAGATCAGGCGCACGCAGGACGGGAATAACAATGCGTACTGCCAGGACAACGAAACTTCATGGATGAACTGGGACGGCATCAGGGAACATGGGGATATTCTGCGTTTTGTCCGCGAGGCTATCAAGTTCCGGCTTGCCCATCGGACTTTTCTCAGACCCGAATTTCTGACCGGAAACGCCTTGTCCTCGCACCTTCCTCCCGATATCAGCTGGTTTGACGAGGACGGAAAACCGGCCGACTGGCCAAAACTGGATCAGTTTATCGCATATATGCTGATTGGCTGCCATGCTTCCAGCATGAAAGACTGCGAGGCCTGTGATTTTTATCTTATGTTCAATTCGTCCCTCAGGGACATTACCGCGACATTGCGCCCCGCTCTGGAAGGCAAGAAGTGGTACCGCGTCGTGGATACATCGTACGACTCACCCGGGGATATTCTTGAAGGGGGAAAGGAAGAACTCTTGCTCAATCAGGCAAAATACGTAATCCTGTCCCGTACCAGCGTCGTACTCATCGCG
>Ga0302289_1000446_pt1 | contig 18494 bp, 17 predicted proteins | sample III_Fen_N1_2_FD_194552 | JGI IMG/M metagenome (GOLD analysis project Ga0302289, IMG submission 194552) | Peat permafrost microbial communities from Stordalen Mire near Abisko, Sweden - III_Fen_N1_2 | ecosystem: Environmental > Terrestrial > Soil > Wetlands > Permafrost | place: Sweden: Abisko... | reverse complement strand
GCAAATCAATCATGGTTTGCGAACACGGGTGGAACCGCGGTAGCGACACTATCGTCCCGAAGTTATTATGACTTCGGGGCGTTTTTATTTTGTTTTGGAAAGCGTGCGTTACGTGTATCCAAATCAAGAAAATTTATATAATTGCACATGCAAACAGGAGGAGAACCCATATGATCATCACCTTTCCCGACGGGAACAAACGCGAATTTGCCGACGGATTGACGGGGCTTGAGATCGCGAACGAAATCAGCCCGGGGCTGGCGCGAGCCACGCTGTCCTGCTCCATCGACGGCGCGCACAGCGACGCTTTCCGCCCCATCAGCGGCGACCACCAGATCACGTTCTATACGTTTAAGGACGAGAACGGCCGCTGGGCTTACCGCCATACGGCGTCTCACGTGCTCGCGCAGGCGGTCAAGCGCCTCTGGCCGGAGACGAAGCTCGCCATCGGCCCCGCGATCGAAAACGGCTTCTACTACGATTTTGACACACCCGAAACCTTCTCGCCCGAAGACCTCGCGCAAATCGAAGCCGAGATGGCGAAGATTGAGAAGGAAGACCAGAAAATTGAGCGCTTTGAGCTGCCCCGCGTGGAAGCAATTGCGTATGTCGAGCAACTCGGGGAACCGTATAAAGCGGAGCTCATCCGCGACCTGCCCGTAGACGCGATCATCAGCTTCTACCGTCAGGGCGACTTTGTCGACCTCTGCGCGGGCCCGCACGTCAAGAGCACAGGCGTGGTGAAAAACATCAAGCTGCTCAACGTCGCCGGTGCCTACTGGCGCGGCAGCGAGAAAAACAAGATGCTCCAGCGCATCTACGGCACGGCGTTTGAAAAACGCGCCGACCTGGACGCGTATGTGACCGCACTTGAAGAAGCGAAAAAACGCGACCACAACAAGTTAGGCCGCGAGCTGGAGCTCTTTACGACCGTGGACATCATCGGTCAGGGTTTGCCGATCCTGCTGCCGAAAGGTGCGCGCATCATCCAGTTGCTGCAGCGTTTCGTCGAGGATGAGGAGCAAAAGCGCGGCTATATGCTCACCAAGACGCCGTTTATGGCAAAGCGCGAGCTCTACAAGATCTCCGGTCACTGGGATCATTACCGCGAAGGCATGTTCATCATGAGCGACTCGCCGGACATTGAGGACGAGAACGCGGAAGTCTTCGCGCTGCGCCCCATGACCTGCCCGTTCCAGTTTATGGCGTACCTCAACCGCTCGCGCTCTTACCGCGACCTGCCGATGCGCTATAACGAAACGAGCACACTTTTCCGCAATGAGAGCAGCGGCGAGATGCATGGGCTTATCCGCCTGCGTCAGTTCACCATCTCCGAAGGTCACCTTGCCTGCCGCCCGGATCAAGTGGCGGAGGAGTTTAAGGGTTGCCTCGATCTGGCGAAATTCATGATCGACACCCTCGGCTTTACGGACGACGTGAACTATCGCTTCAGCAAATGGGACGAGAACGACACGGCAAAATACATCGGCGACAAAGAGGACTGGGAATGCACGCAGGACATGATGCGCGATATTCTCGTCGATCTTCAGGTGCCGTTCCACGAAGCCGTCGGCGAGGCTGCCTTCTACGGGCCGAAGCTGGACATCCAGATTCGCAACGTTTACGGCAAAGAGGACACGCTGGTCACGATTCAGATCGACTTCCAGCTTGCGGAGCGTTTCGGTATGCAGTATATGGACAGCGATGGATTGAAGAAATACCCGGTCGTTATCCACCGCACGTCGATTGGCTGCTATGAGCGCACGCTTGCGCTGCTCATCGAAAAATACGCCGGCGCACTGCCGACCTGGATGGCGCCCGTGCAGGTGAAGATGCTGCCGATTACGGATCGTACGGCGGATGCCTCCGTCGAGATTCAGAAGGCACTGGAGCTCTACGGCGTCCGCACCGAAACCGACCTGAGAAACGAGAAGATCGGGTTCAAGATCCGCGAGGCGCAGATGCAGAAGATTCCGTATATGCTCGTCATCGGCGACAAGGAGATCGAACAGGGGCTGGTCGCGGTGCGCTCGCGCAAAGACGGCGACCTCGGCACCATGACGCTGGAAGCCTTCCGCGCCAAGCTGCTGGAAGAGATCGCAACGAAAGCAAAATAAGCATCAACGCAAGTTGGAAAGAGGGCGCGACTGCGCCCTCTTTTATATTTTCGCCCAACTTGATTCTAATTAAACATTTTTATCGCAATATCTCTTCCGTTATTAAATAGCTTATAGTCTGAACCATCGTCATATGCAAAACTACCGAAGAAATACGCCATACCGTCCTCTACAAATCCATCTTCTATCCTCGACCCTTTGTTGTCCGTAAAATTTTTCAGCATTCTATTGCCTTCAAAGGTGGTTAGAACTACATAACTTTGCTTCTCAAATCTGTCTTTGTAAATAGTAACAAAATAGCCTTTTTCAGATATACCGTTTTTTTGAGTGAGATTCCATGGTATGTTTAAGTAGTAGTGACCATTCTTTTTTAGCATCATATCTATCGTTTTATCACTGTAAACGAATACGGACGTATCAGTCTCGACGGTGTCCTGAATCGTGACTTCTCCATGCTCGTACTCCATCGCCTGTTCTATGGAGCTGAAACCTCCAAAGTAATTCTCAAACGGCCAGAAAGTGAGAAGTATACTGACCGCGGTAATTGCTCCGATGTATGCTAAGAACAAACTTAATCTGTGCCTAAATACACCCGTTATTTTTTTAGAAACTAAGAGCGGGGTAATCAAGAGAATCGCCAGAATTGATCGAATAGCAGAATATAGCATGAAATATCTCCCTAATCATTGACTGAATCATGTTGCCCTTCAGAAATCAAGCCTAGCCGTTATTACGCTTCCGCCCATACTATATTAAAACGAAATCACTGATTACTCATAATCGATATTATACTACAATATAGCGTATTGTTTGAACTACTGCAAATGATGCAATCATACTATTTAAACATAGAAATACAAAAAAAAGGACTGCCCTTTTCAGGACAGCCCCATGTGTTACTGATGACTTATTTGGTGGGAACCGGTGTTCCGGTCGGAACCGTCGTGCTGGCGGTGATGTATTTCGCCGCGGCGTAGCACTTCACATTGGTGGAAACCACCTGAATGTAGTAGAAGTCGCCGGTCTTGAAGAAGATCAGCACCGAGTCACCCTTCACAACCTCGCCGATTGGCGTGTTGTCTGCCGTACTTGGCACGCTGCGCAGGGCTAGCTTGCTCGCGCTCACAGTGCCGGGGATCGTGCCAGCGATGGCCTTTGGCGTTGGCGTTGCGTTTTCGCCGGGCAATAGCCCCGCTTTGTCGACAAACTTGGCTGCAACGTAACCGATGAGGTTTTCCTTGACGATGCGAACGAAGTAATAATCACCGGAGGCTTCATATACCTTGAGTTGCGTACCAGAGGAAAACTTGCCGAGTATGCTATAGGTCTGCGCAGGGCCTGCGCGGAGCACAACACCGCTGGCGTTGAGCGTTCCGTCCACTGCGGACGCAACCTGCGCGGTGGTGGGCGTTTTCACGGCGGGTTCCGGGGTATCGTCTTGCTTGGGCGTCATGGTCGTTGTCGAAGTCGGCGTGTTGCCCGGCTCTGTCGTGACCGCCGCTGTCGTGCTGACTGGCGCCGTGGTCGTTGCGCTAATCGGTGCCAGGGACGGCGTCGGGGTTTGCGCCTGAACAGAGTTACTGTTGATGTTGCCGCTCGGCTGCTCCCCGTTTGAATTGCGCATGGACCAAACAATGAAGTAAATGCTCACAGCCATCACCAGAATGATGATGGTTAGCACGATATATCCCAGTGATGTGATTCGTACGGTTTTTCTCTTCATGAAATCCTCCCCAATCTATCAGCGCGCCGGAATGCAGCAGCGTAATAACCCCTTCACAATTCCTAATGGACAGTATATTGTTTTTAGCCATCTTTTCAAGTAGTTTGTTCCAAAAAGTTCAAAGAGTTACAACCTTTTTCAAGTGAGTTCACTTTTTCGTTTTTTTTCGATTGGTACGTTTTCATTCAGCTGTTTTCGTTTGCCCGCCTGTTCACGCACGCTTGTCGCCAGAAGTGCGGAGCGTTGTACGCATCATATTCGTAAGATGCTCAGTCTTGCCACTATTATACCACACTTCGATGTAGCGCGCGATTGTGCGAAGGCGGATGTTTACCAGGCGATCATCAGCCCCACGCCGACCTCGATTGTCTCCATCGCTCCGACAAACGCGCTCTTGACCGCGAGGCTCGTGCAATGCGCGGGATAGGCACGCTCGACGCCGAGTGATTGCAGTGTTGTGATGGTGCTTGTGAGCGTTTCGCCCGTTTCAAACAAGTGAAACCCGCCGAGCACGCCAGCCACGCGCGCCTTGCCGGAGATCTGTTTGGCATTCGCTACGGTGTTACAAACACCCGCGTGCGCGCAGCCCGTGACCACAAATACGCCGTCTGGTAGCGTGAGTGCAAGGGATGTGTCGTCCACCAGCGCGTCCTCGTCCCAGCAACAGCCGCACGTGGACTGCGTTTCCCCAATCGCGCGGCCTTGCTCAAAGTCATAGACGCGCGGGATTTCGCCCAGCAGTGTCACGTGTTCGCTCACTGCGTAGGGCTTGGTCAACAGACGCACATCCGCACGCTCCCGCAATTGATCGAGCGAGAGCGGCGAACCGACATCCAGCCCATCGACCCGCTTGGGCAGCAGCGCGTTCGGGTGCGCAAAGAGGCGCACTGCTTGTGAAAATCGCGCAAAAAACGCGGGCAATCCACCCGTGTGGTCGTTGTGCCCGTGGGAGAGCACGAGATCCGTCACGCGCGATAAATCAATCCCCATCCGCGCGGCATTCTCGATGAACACATCCGAATACCCCGTGTCGAGCAGGATGACGCGATCCCCGTCCTCGATGAGATAACAAACCGCAGGTTCGCCAAGGTAGTAGCGGTCGATATAGGTGTGGTTATCCACCAAAACCGTCAGCTTCACGTGTTGCCCTCCCAAAATCGCCGCGTGCCATCCGGCAGCGCATAAAATCGTTTTCTCTGTTTAGAATTGCTCCGCCAAAATCGGCCTGTCCGCCTCAAGCGGCGTCACGACCCACTTGATGCAGCCGTCCCTCTGGTTTGCGAAAATGTCGTAACCTTGCATGATGTCGTTGAGCGGCGCGCGGTGCGTGATAATGAGGCTCGTATCGAGCCGCCCCGCTTCGATGAGGCGCATAATCTCCGCGCACTTGCTTGCGTCCACGCCGCCGGTCTTAAACGTCAGGTTCTTGCCATACATTTGGTGCAGCGGCAGTGACTGCGCCGCCTCATACAGCGCGACGACGACCACGACCGCGTTCGGTCGCGCTGCTTTCCACGCCAGCTCAAAGGTATTCTTTGCGCCCGCAACCTCAAATACCACGTCCGCCCCGCGCCCGTCAGTCAGCGCGCGCACTGCTTCTATGACGTCTTCCTTCATCGGGTTGATGGTGCTATCGCACAAACCCCTCTCTTTGGCGAGGGCGAGACGCGCGTCGTTGACATCAGCGGCGACGATCACAGCGGGGCCAAACAGCCGCGCGGACATCATCGTCGTCAAGCCTGTCGGACCCGCGCCAAGCACGAGCACCACGTCGGCCGGCTGGATTTCACCGATCCCCGCCGCCCAGTAGCCCGTCGCCAGAACGTCGCCAACAAACAGCGCCTGCTCATAGGAAATCGATTCCGGAATGCGCGTGCAACTCATGTCTGCGGTCGGCACGCGGACGTACTCCGCCTGCCCGCCGTCGATGCGGCAGCCGAGCTCCCAGCCTCCCTCGACGCAGTTGTTGACATATCCGCGGCGGCAAAAGAAGCACTCGCCGCAAAAGCTCTCTACGTTCACCGCCACGCGGTCGCCCACGGAGAATTTCTTCACCCCGGAGCCGGTTTCGACGATCTCCCCCGCGAACTCGTGCCCCAGCACCACGCCCTCTTTTGCGCGGGGAACCCCGCCGTTTCGAATGTGCAGATCGCTGGAGCAGATGGACGCGCGCATGACCTTCACAATCACGTCACGCGGCTCCTGAATCTTCGGCATGGGTTTTTCGACGAGGCGAACCGTGCCCTTTTTCTCGTATATGACCGCTTTCATATTACTCTTTCTTTATACTATTTACTGAATACTCTATTCTTAACACTATTTTCTTCTCTATCAAAATGTCTTTGCGAGCGTCTCCGCGCGCGCGACAGCGCGCCCCAAAATATCCTCCACCGGCTCCAGCCCCATGTCGAGGCCGTCAGCCGCGATGGATTCAAACTGCTCTATGCCGAAAAACTTCGCCATATCCGCGAGGTATTTCGTGCCGTTATCCATCGGGTTTCCCTCCAGCGCACCGCCGCGCGTGGTCAGAAACAGCATCTTCTCCGCACAGCAAACGCCAAAGCAGCCGTCTTTCTCATTACAGTCAAACGTAATCCCCTGAATGTTGACGTTTTCGATGTAGACCTTCAGTAGCGCGGGAAAGCTCAAGTCCCAGAAAGGTGCGGCGATGATGATTCGCCCGGCTTGCTGAAACTGGTGCGCGTAGCGAAAGCGCGGGTGATTCAGCTCTTCGCGCTCGAGCAACTGCTCCCGTTGCCAGAAAAATCCGTTGGAAAACGGAATCAGCGGCTCATCCATGAGCGTCAGCCGATCGATCTGAACATGCTCCCGCGCGCCGTATGCCGCAAGAAACGCTTCCGCTAGCCGCTTTGTTCGGCTCTGTTCACCGCGAATGCAGCAGTCGATATACAGCGCGCTCGTCATCGCCAGCCACCCCACTCACCCGTTTTACCGAGTGTGCCGCGCTCGATTGCCGCGAGGACATCCGCGCGCAAAGGCACCGAATCCGCCGCACCCATCACCTGCACACACATAGAAGAAGCGGCTGTGGCGAGGGCGAGCGCGTCGGTCAAACTCTTTTGATCCAGCGCCTCCGTTAAAAAGAAACCCAGAAACGTATCGCCCGCCGCCGTGGTATCGACCACCTTGACGGAATAGATGCCGCTTTTCGCGCGCTCCTGTCCGCGCACGCAAACTGCGCCACGCTTACCCAGCGTGAGCAGCACGTTCATCTTTGGGTAGAGCGTTTCAAGCTTCGGCAGGATGTCTACTTCAAATTCGCATTTCGCGATGGCGGCTCCTTCAATCTCGTTGACCACGAGCCAGTCCACCAGTTCCAGCGGATAGGTGAAGACCTTCTCGTCCATCGGGGCTGCGTTGATGGCAACCTGCAAGCCGCGCTTGTGCGCCTTTTTTATAATCGAGCCAACGAGATTGGTTTCGTTCTGCACGAGCACCAATCCGTCGCTGCCGAACGCATCCAGCGCGCGGTCGATGTAATCTTCCGTGAGCGCCTGATTCGTGCCACCATAGAGCAGGATGCAGTTTTGCCCGTGGTTATCCACCTGAATGATCGCGTGGCCGGAGACGTTGTCTGAGCGCTCCAGTTGCGTCAGGTTGACCCCGCTTTCACGAAGTTTTTCATAGAGCATATCACCATCGCACCCGATTAAGCCTGCGTGCCAAACTTCCGCGCCGGCGCGCGCCAAAGCGACGGATTGATTGAGCCCCTTGCCGCCGCAATGCGTTTCCAAAGACAGGCTGGATTTCGTTTCTCCGGGCTGGACAAACGCATCCACGCGATACACCTGATCGAGGTTAAGCGAACCAAAGTTGAGGATTCTAGCCAAAGTTTGTGCCTCCGATTTGTTTTAGATCACGATTATGGTAAAATGGGTCAGTGCTATTTTAACACATTTTTTATACGAATAAGGAGCGAAACAATATGCCGCAATTACAGCCACATATCCGGCTGGACAGCAATCACGGCGCGCTTTGCGCATTGCTACCGGGCGATCCCGCGCGGCTTGACCGCATTAAGACGTTTTTGACCGATGTTGAGGCGCTCGCCTATAACCGCGAATTCCGCAGCCTCGTCGGCAGTTATCAGGGCATCCGCGTGCTCGCAGTGTCTACCGGCATCGGCGGGGCTTCCGCCGGAATCGCCGTGGAGGAGCTTCATAACCTCGGCGTGCAAAACATGATCCGCATCGGCAGTTGCGGCGCGCTTCAGCCGCAGGTGAAAATTGGAGATTTGATTCTCGTTTCCGGCGCGGTACGCGACGACGGCGCGAGCAAAACCTATATCGAACCGATCTTTCCCGCCGTACCGGACAGCGAATTGCTCTTTGCCTGCGTTTCGGCCGCGAAATCACACGGTTATCGGTATCATACGGGCATCGCGCGCAGCCACGACAGCTTCTATACTGACCGGGAAGCGGAGATAGACGCCTACTGGTCTAAACGCGGCGTACTCGGCGCGGACATGGAGACCGCCGCGCTCTACACAATCGGTCACCTGCGGGGATTGCGCACGATGAGCATTCTCAACAACGTGGTCGCTTTTGAAGAAGATACAGCGGGCGCCATCGGCTCTTATGTGGACGGCGAAACCGCTGCCATGCAGGGCGAGGAGCACGAGATCATCATCGCGCTGGACGCACTCGTTCAGATACTGCAAACCACCTGAACTCAACGCTCGAAAATGCGAACAGCGGCTTTTGCCATGTGGCAAAAGCCGCTTTGCGTTACTCTCCGTACTTTACCATGATCTCGAATACACGCTTTTTGAAGATGTCCCGATCGACATTGGTCACAACATAGGCGTTGTGCTCCATCTGCTTGTCACTGTAAAGATCGGTGACCGTCTTGCCGCGCGTAAGCTCTCCTTTTGTCTCCACGCGCACGCCCGCGTGGTCGGTTTGAAAGTAGCTGTCGTCATCCGCATACAGCACCGTCACGGGGTCATGAAACGCCACCCCACCGAGCTTGTAGGTGCGGTAAAACTTCAGGATGCCCTGCATGACGTCCCGCGTGAACACGGCCTGCTTTGAGCCGAGAGCGGCGAGTTCGTCCAGCTCCTCTGCGGTGAGATAGGAGCGCATGGTCACGTCCAGCCCGCACATGTAGACAGGAGCGCCGCAGGTAAACACCATGTCGGCGGCTTCCGGATCGGCATAGACGTTAAATTCCGCGCAGGGCGTTACGTTCCCGCCAACCGCTGCGCCACCCATGATGACGATGCGCTTGAGCAGTTGCGGGAGCTCTTTATATTTCGCGATGGCGAGTGCAAGGTTGGTTAAGGGGCCAATCGCGATGACGACGAGTTCGCCCTTGTATTTCTTGGCGTATTCATAGATTGCGTCCCAAGCGGGCATGTGCTCAGGCTTACGCGCGGGCTGCGGCAGAACCATATCGTTCAGCCCGTTTTGCCCGTGTACGTGGTGCGCGGTGACGGTTTCGCCCAACAGTGGTTTTTCTGCGCCGGGATAGACGGGGATGTGCGTCATGCCCGCGAGTTCGAGCACCTGAAGCGAATTTCTCGTGGTGTGTTCTACTTCAACATTGCCCGCAACGGTGGTCACCGCGACGAGCTCCAGTGTATTGAGATATTTGGTCAGGAGGATAGCGACCGCGTCGTCCACGCCGGTGTCGCAGTCCAGCAGCATCGGAAACTTGTTCATCCGCTTACGCCCCCTTTCCGTAATGTTCCGCCGCCTCGGCGAGCAGGTCTACAAACGCCTTTCGGTCGATGCCCATAATCACCCGCGCATTGGCGGGTTGACCCAGCACGCCGAACCTGTCGCCGACCGTCGTGCCACGACAATAGTCGCCCGTGGTTTCGATGGCGACGTACATCTGCACCATGGTCATGATTTCCGGCTTGATCAGCGCCGCGACGGCGACCGCGTCATGCACGGGCGCGCCGGGATAGCCGATGCTGCGGTGGAAGCCGTAGAAGAAGTCCAGCCACTCGGCGACCACTTTTGCCACGGGGTTGCCCACGGCGCGGATGCGCTCGAAGTCTTCCGGAAAGACCAGTGCCTGTTCGGTGACATCCAGCCCAGCCATCGTGATCGGGACGCCGCTCTTAAACACCACGTCCGCCGCTTCCGGATCGACGAGGATGTTAAACTCTGCCGCGGGTGTCCAGTTGCCAAACTCGATGCCGCCGCCCATGAGATAGATGTGCTTGATCTTCGGCTTGAGTTGCGGGTAGAGCAGCAACAGTGTTGCGATGTTGGTCAGCGGGCCTGTGGGAATCAAAACCACCGGCTCTTCACTCGCTTCCAGCACCTCCGCCATCAGCGTGCAGGCGTCTTTGTCCACCGGCTTGTTCTTGGGTTCCGGTAGGACGGGGCCGTCCAGACCAGAGTTACCATGCACGGTAGGCGCGATGATCGCATCCGCAACCAGGGGTTTGATCCGCCCCATCGCCAGCGGGACATCAAGCCCCACCAACGTCATGATGCGCCCCGCGTTGTAGGTCGTCTTTTGAATGGTCTGGTTGCCGCAGACCGAGGTCACGGCCTTGATATCCAGCAGGGGGCTGGCGGCGGCCAATACCCAGGCGATTGCGTCGTCGTGCCCCGGATCGCCATCCAGAATCACGGGAATCTTTTTTGTCATATGTTCTCCTCCGGGCGCGAAGCATTACACTGCTTCACGCACCCGATCATGCCTTTAGCTCTGGATTCGCCGCGCGCGTTTTTTTCACGCGCTTGATCGTGCTCACCGCGTAAATGACGAGGCCGAGGATGGTGACCACGTAGGGAATCGACGAGACGAGATAGCTCGAAACGCCCTGCAAGCCGCTGACCTTGGTTCTAAGCGCCTGCGCAAGACCGAAGAGCAGCGAGCTAAACATTGCGCCAACCGGCTCACCGCGACCCATTGCCTGCGCCGCGAGTGCGATGAACCCGCGCCCGGCCACCATGCCGCTGTTCCATCCCTGTGAATAGTACATGGACATAAATGCGCCGCCAAAGCCCGCCAGCGCGCCGGAGATCGCCAGAGCGATGTATTTGATCTTCATCACGCTCACGCCGACGCTGGACGCCGCGTTTGCGTTCTCACCCACCGCGCGGATATTCAACCCCAGCGGGGTTTTGTAAAGCAGAATCCAGATGAGCCAAACGAGCAGGAACGCTACATATGTCAGCACCGCGTGCCCGGAGAGTATGTCGCCAAGAACCGGAATATCCTTGATCAGCGGAATATTGACCGTCGGAATCAGAATGTTCGGGCTGACCAGTGCGCCTGTGTTGCCGCGCATGCCGGTGAACATGTAGAGCAGAAATATGGTTCCGCCCGAGCCGAGCATGTTGACCGCAATACCGGAAAGGATGATGTCCGTCTTGAGCTTGAGTGCAAAGAAACCTATCATGAGCCCCAGCAGCACGCCGATGAACATCGCCCCAAGTACGCCGATGAGCCAACTCTGTGTCCAGTAGCTAAAGAGCACCCCGAACAGCGCCGAGATCATCATAATGCCCTCAAGGCCGATGTTGGTTACCCCCGCTTTCTCGGCAACGACCGCGCCCAGCGCCGCAAACAGGATCGGCGCTGTGATGCGGATCACGGAGAAGAGAAACTCCGCTTTAAATATGGTATCAAACAGTTGACTCCACATTATTCGGCACCCCCTTCCGCGTTCGCTGCAACTTTCGCGAGATCGGCGCGGGTGTTTTTCACCACGATCTTCTGGCGATAGCCTGCGAGGAACTGCTCCGCGGCAAAGAAGAGGAAGATCGCCGCCTGAATGATGTCTATCATTTCGCTCGGTACGTCGCTATAGGTCGCCATGAGTTGGCAGCCTTTGTTGAGATAGGCGATGAAGAACGCCGCCAGCGGCACAAGCAAAGGATTGTTTTTTGCAAGGATGGCGATGGTTACGCCCGTCCAGCCGTAGCCGGGCAACTCCTTCCAAAGGAAGGTGGTATACCGCCCCAGCACCTCGATACCGCCGCCCATGCCGGAGAGTGCGCCGCCGACCACCTGCGCGAGCACGATGGTTCCGCCGACCTTCATGCCGGAATACTTTGAAAACGCCTCGTTGATGCCGATCATGCGGATGGCATAACCCCAGCGTGTGCGATACATAAACAGCGCGATGATGACAACAAACACCAACGCAACGACAAAACCCCAACTCAGCTTGCTTCCGCCGGGCACGAGGGAGCCGATTCTTGCGGTGTCCGCAAAGGCATAGGTCTGCGTCGATCCCTTGCTGCGATCGGCAAAGTTATAATTGAGAAAGTGCAGCACGAGATACATGCAAACATAGTTGAGCATGAGGCTTGTCACCATCTCACTCGCGCCCAGCCTAACCTTTAGCAGCGCCGGAATCAGCATGATCAAGCCGCCGATCACAGCCGCGATGAGCACGCAGACAACCGCGTGCCAGCCTGTGTTCATATGCAGATAGATGCCCGCGAGCGCCGCCACAAATCCGCCGACCATGACGATACCCTCGCCGGCAAGGTTAAACTGATTGTTCGCGAACATGACGCAAACCGCAAGCCCGGTGAAGATGGTCGGGATCATCGCCGCGAGAATATTGTAAAACCCTTGTGTATTAAAGCTCGCTACCCCGCCCTTAATGGAGACCAGCGGGCCGATGAGCAGGTAGCGCAGTGCAGTGAGCGGCTCCTTTGAACTCAGGAAGATGAAGATGGTTGCTACCCCGAGCGCAACCGCGATGGCGGCCGCGCCACGCACCAGCTCGAAGCCAAACATTCGCTTATTTCTCATGACACACCCTCCCGATCTCCTCATCGCTCTGCCGCTTGAGGCCGAGCATATATTCACCCATCACCAGGTCGTCCAGCTGACTTGTGTCCTCAAAATAGGCCGCGATCTTGCCGCCGTAGAGCACGATCAGGCTATCCGAAAGCTCCATGACCTCGTTGAGATCCGCGGAGACGAGCAGCACCGCCGCCCCTGCGCGGGAGAGATCGACCAGTTTTTTTCGGATGAACTCGGTTGCGCCTACGTCGATGCCGCGCGTGGGTTGGTCGGCAATAATCAAGGTCGGATCGCTCGAAAACTCGCGCGCGACGACGACCTTTTGAATATTTCCGCCGGAGAGCATCTTCACTTTCTGTTTGCGGGATTTGCAGAGAACCGTATAGTCTTTGATGAGCCTGTCGCTTTCGGCGCGGATCGCCTTCATGTTAAAGAGCGGGCCATGGTTGAAGCGCTTTTCCTCAAAACGGTCGGAGATGATGTTTTCCTCTATGGTCGCCGCCTCTGCGATGCCGTAGGTCATGCGATCCTCCGGCACCAGCGAAACGCCCATCGCGCGGATGCGCGCCTGCGACGCGTTGATCACGTCCGTTCCATTGACGCTTGCTGTGCCCGCATGCGGCTCTTTCAAGTCAAAGAGCATATCCACCAGCTCACGTTGACCGTTTCCCTCTACGCCCGCGACGCCGAGGATTTCGCCTTTTCGTACGTCAAAGGAGACGCCATCGAGCATTTTTTTGTTCCATTCGTTGGTGTATTCCAGCCCGCGTACACGAAGTACCACATCCGTCGGCGTAGGCGCGCCTTTCTGCACGTCCAAAATGACGTCTCTGCCAACCATCAGGCGGGAGATCTCCTGCTCGGAAATCGAGGCGGTTTCGTAAACGCCCATCGATTTTCCGCCGCGCATGATGGTAAGCCGGTCGGTGATCTGCTTGATTTCGTTGAGCTTGTGGGAGATAAAGATGATGGTATAGCCCTGCTCCTTGAGATGCACCAGCTCGCGAAACAGCTCCGCTGTCTCCTGCGTGGTCAGCACCGCGGTTGGCTCGTCGAGGATCAAGATCTTCGCGCCGCGGATCAACGCCTTGAGGATCTCCACCTTCTGCTTCATTCCGACGGGGATGTCCACGACCTTAGCAATCGGATTCACTGCGAGGTTAAACCGCTCTGCATACTCATTCGTGAGCTCGGTTGCTTTCTTGAAGTCGATGAACATGCCGCTCTTCCTCGGCACCATGCCGAGTACGATGTTTTCGGCAACCGTGAGACTCGGCACGAGCATAAAGTGCTGGTGCACCATGCCGATGCCGTGCGTAATCGCCGCCGTAGGTGAGGCGAACGATACCTTCTCGCCGTTGACCAGAATTTCGCCCCCGGTTGGCTGCTCTAGGCCGAAAAGAATCTTCATCAGCGTGCTCTTGCCAGCGCCGTTTTCACCCATGAGCGCGTGAATTTCGCCACGGCGCACGGAGAAATCGACCCCCTGATTTGCGGCAATCCCGTTGGGATAAACCTTAGTGATGCCCTTCATTTGAACGACGATATCGTGCTTGAGCGGATCGTTTTGTTCCATAAAAGCGGGTCCCCTTTGCATGGAATAATGTGGTAAGCCGTTGCGCGGCGGATATTCAATTCTAAAAAAACAAAATTTTTAATTACTGATATCTTAATATAAAAGAAGCGTCAATTCAACGCCGCGAAGATCAAGAGCGGCAGATATTGCACGTTAAGACAAAAAAATGGTTTGATTGGACAAACCGGGGAAGAGCGGATTGCCCTCCCCCGGTGTTTGATTTAGCAATGCTTCATCAGTAGTGATATGCCGTATGCATCCTTACGGCTGCATGGAATCGCGCAGCGCGATCACAGCATTGGTTTCGTCGCCGATGGCGGAGGGAACCACAATGGTGCCGTCCTTGATTGCGGTTTCGGCTGCCAGAACTTTGTCCTGAACGGCTTGGGGCGCAACAGAGGCGAAGTTTTTGTCGGTCACGATGCCGACGCCGCCTTCGGTGAGGCCGAGGTTGACGAGCTGACCCCAATAGGTACGGCCCGCATCCCATTCGTCAAAGATCCAGATGAGGGAATTGCCGACGTTCTTGAGGCCGGAGGTCAGCGTGATGGCAGACAGCTGCGCCTGCAACGTCAGTTCCTGATCGCTATCCACGCCGATGAACCAGGCTTTGCCGGTTTCCTGCGCCGCTTCCGCAGCACCATTGCCCGCTAAACCAGCAACACCCCAGAGAATGTCCGCTTTGTTGTCGTTGATCATCGAAATCGCCAGTTCTTTTGCAACGGCGGTATCGTAGTAATTGGTGACATATCGGGTATCAACCTTGACTTCGGGATCGGTGGCTTTCACGCCCTCGAGGAAGCCATAGAGGAAGTCGTTGATGACCGGGCTATCCATGCCGCCGACGAAGCCGACAACTTTATCCGCGTTGATGTTTTTCACAGAGGTTTCAGAGGTCATTGCCGCCGCAAACACGCCGATGAGGTAACCCATGTCGTTTTGCTTGTAGCTGATGTTGACGACGTTGGCATTTTCGCCGACATAGGAGGTGTCGTCATAGATAAGGAATTTCTGATCGGGATACGCCGTGGCAACTTCCTTCAGCTTGTCGGGCATCTGGTATGTGCCGCAGATGATCAGGTCATATTCCCCGGACTCGGCGACTTCATAGAGGGTTTCCAGCCACTTCGGCTGATCAGCGTCCGTTGCACCCATCTCGATGGTCTTGTAGGTGATGCGCCCGGCATCCTGAAGGGCCTTCAGGCCGGACTCGGCGGAGTCGAAGAAAGATTTGTCGCCCAGATTGCCGTTGACGAGGCTGACGACGTTGTAGACCTTTGCTTCGGTTGCGGGTGCCGCCGTTGCAGCATCCGGTGCAGCTGTTGCTTCGGTTGCAGGTGCCTCCGTCGCAGTCGCCGTGGCAGGCACAGCAGCCGTCTTACAGCCAACGACGCCGATGACGAGCACTACGGCTAAAAGGATCGATACGAATTTCTTCATGATTGATTTCCTCTCTTCCATTTTCAGTTGTTAGCTAGGGCATTTTCGTTTTTTCGATCAGATGTGGCTTCTCCACACTTGTCAGTTTAAATGGTATCAAATGAAAAGTCAACACGACCAAATTTCTTTCAAGTGATGAAATTACGGAAAATTATGCCACTTTAATATGCAAATCCTGCATTTTTCACTTTGTTCGCGATGAAATAATATACTCTCTGATTTTTCGTTTATAAAAACGATCAATCCCCATCTTATCAGAGATTTCCGGTCATTTTCCAGAACGCAATGCACAATAAAACGCCGCGCAGACAAAAGTCCGAACGGCGTTTTTTTGAAGGTTGAACCACGATAAACTGCTTTTTGAATTATGCTTAATTTTCTCGGCGTCAGTGTTTCGATTATTCCGCTTCTTTACTGAGGCTGCCCTTCTTCGGGCGAATTTTGGCGTAGGCAAAGAGCAGAAGCGTGCCGATTACGCCGCAAGCGATGGCGTTCCAGAGGCAGGCGACTGCGCCCTGTACGAAGACGAGGTTGGCCGGCTCCGCGTAAATGACGATATCGAGCACGGGGGCAACAACGATCCAGGCGACCACGTTTGCAAGAATCTGGTAGATGTTGAAGCGAAGCACGTCTTTCCAGCCGAATTCGCCTTCCTCCACCCGGCTCTTCGTGTAGACAAGGCCGACGAGGAACATGGAGACGCCACTGGCGATGACCCAGCTCCACCAGGGAGAGCCGTATTGCAGCGCGTCCGAGATCGCATGTCCGATAAACGCGATGAGTCCGCCAGCGATTGGCCCAAACAATACCGCAAAGAATGCGCCGAGGCCGTACGCCGTCTGGATGGATGTTTCGGGAATGCCTGTCGGCACCTTCACATACATGAACAGCAGCGCAAACAACGCCGCGCCGAGACCGGTTGCTACGATGGTTTTGGTCGTGACTTTGAACATTTTCTTCATCTGACATTACCTCCCCTTATTTTGTTTGACTGAGTAACAACTAAAATGATGTCTCATCCACTAGAATTGTATGAGTTCTGATTCATATTAGCCATATCGTATACGATTTGTCAAGCCAACCGGGCTTGATCAAATGCGATGCGACCTGATTTTTTTACGTTATATTTTGGTGAAGCTGACGCGCCAGTCTGCGCCAAAGGATAGATCGAATTTTTCCTCAAAACTGCCGCAACTCACCGCAAGAGCGACTTTCATCAATTCGTTATTATAGATGATGGGTTCGCCCGTTTTGGCAAAGCCGAAACTCTTGTGGAACAGCACATTCTGATCGAACACCATCTCTTCATCATGCGTCACCTGCACACGCACCGTATCTCCGTAAGCAAACCCGCACTCAAAGAACAGTCGTGTGGGAATATTCGTCCAGAGATTGCCAAAGTTCGGGTCGTCGATTTCAAAGATACCCTCCACCTTGCCCGTGGCTGCCGTGGGTTCGAGTATTTCGTGCCGCACAATCTCGCTTACGGGATAAGCGGGGCCAACACCCTCAAAGTCGATGATGCCGCTGGCGAGCCGCGCCGCCGTGTAGCCAAAGAGGTCGCGCCCGTGGAAGATCGCGACGCCTTCCGTGTCCTTGCCGCGTAGGCGGTTGACGGACTCGTCAATTTCGCGCACCTCGAGGATGCCCATCTCTCGATCGATGTGCGTGAGCGCGCCGTTGTCGGGCGTGACGACATAGTAGCCGCCCGCAACCTTCGCCACGCAGGCTCTGCGTGCGGTACCCACGCCGGGATCGACAACGGAGACGTAGATCGTCCCCTCCGGCCAGAAGCGGAGGCTCTGGTACAGGCGATAGCTCGCGCTCCAGATGTCGTATTGCGGCAGCTCATGCGTGCCGTCGAAAATTTCCAGTTCGCGGTCGACGGTTTTTACCACGCCGTACATGGAGCTGACCGCGCCTTCTTTATAGGTAAAGTCGGTCTGGAAGACTAAGATGGGTTTCATGAATATTCTCCTTATTTGGTATCAATAACATTAAACAAACTGGGTTCAGAACATCCGAAAATTCTTTATACTCTCACGCAATCAAACAAACGGATTCCAGAATTTCTGAAAAAGCTCTCTGCAAGTGCGCAATCATACAAACGGATTCCAGAATTTCCAGAAAATCTCTTTGCAAGTGCGCAATCAAACAAACGGATTCCAGAATTTACTGTGATTCACGAATATGCTCAAGGCAACGGTGCCAAGCAAAAGCAACATCGCAACCGAAATGGCGAACACATCGTTGCCCTTCATCGGCTTTGCCGCGTACCAGGTTCTCTTTTTCTCTTTGCCGAAGCCGCGCAGATCCATCGTGTTGGAGATGGTCTCGATGCGTTCCAGCGTAGAGAAAATCAGCGGAATCGTGATGTTGAGGATGTTTTTGAGCCGTTTGCCGAGCTTTTCTTTTTTCGATAGATCGAGCCCCCGGCACTGCTGCGCGGCGGAGATGTCCTGATAATCCCGAATGAGATCGGGAAAATACCGCAGCGTCAGCGAAAACGCAAATGCCGCCTTGTAATTAACCCCGGCGCGGTTGATGCTCGCGGCGAGTTCGCTCGGGTTGGTCGAGAGAAAGAAGATGATGCCCAGCGGTACGACGGAAGCATACTTGAGCGTCTTGGTCGCCTGATAGAGCATCTGTTCACTCGTGACCACATAGCGCCCGAAGATGCGAAAGAGCACATGCTCCGTTCCGTAGATCTGCGTGCCATAGGTAGGGCTGAATACAAACGTGAGAATATAGTTGAGAACCAGAAACAATAGCACATACAGCAGCATCAGCTTGATCTGGCGAAACTGAATCTGCGACATTGCGAGAAACACCAGCGAGAGCACCATGATCACCGCGATTGCGCGGATGTCATAGGAAAACATCACCGCTG